>Ga0182021_10009692_pt1 | contig 11411 bp, 11 predicted proteins | sample 612E3MmetaG_FD_120493 | JGI IMG/M metagenome (GOLD analysis project Ga0182021, IMG submission 120493) | Permafrost microbial communities from Stordalen Mire, Sweden - 612E3M metaG (Illumina Assembly) | ecosystem: Environmental > Terrestrial > Soil > Wetlands > Permafrost | place: Sweden...
TGTGAATTTCATCGTCTTCCACTTTATATTTATAATGAGACACGTGAACAAGCTGATAAGTTTAAAAGAGAATTTAAATTAACGAAAGAATTAGGACTTCCAGTATCTTACACAAATGACGTACCTTTGCCTTTTAAAACTGGCCCATCGATCAGGTACGATGATCAGGCACAGTTTCATCCCCGTAAGTATTTATTATCCCTTTCAGAGTACATAGAGGGAGAAGGTAGTTATATTTTTGAGAAAACACGTGTAATTACTGTGAAAGAAGGGGACACTAAAGAAATAGTAACTGATCATGGATCAATTACGGCTGATAAAGTAGTGATAGCAACCCACACCCCTGTTTATGATCCAGATGAACTTCATAGTCATTTACATCCCGAAAGATCATACGTGATTGGATTGTATGCAAAAGGAGATTTTCCAGATGGAATGTTTGTTGAAAACGAACCAGTAAACACTTACCGCACCACCCCAACAGACAAAGGAAAAATGATCATAGTGGCAGGGGAGCATAGCCCTGTAGATGTGGAAAATAAGAATGTTATATAAAAACCTTGAAAAATACGCATCTGATCATCTAGATGTTAAATCAGTTGAGTATCGATGGTCTAACCGAGATAGTATAACCGATGATGGTCTCCCATTATAGGAAGTACGTCCAAAGACGGTGTCTATGTAGCAACGGGATTTGGTTTTTGTGGTATGTCAAATGGAACAACAGCAGGCATGGTAATCACCGATCTAATTAAAGGTAAAAAAAATCAATATGCAGATATATTTAACCCCCTCAGGTTCACCAGGGAATATATGGCTATTTTGAAGATGAGATCAGCAATTTTAAGTGCGATATTGTTTTTTATGAAATAAAATTTAAATTATGAGTTGCAATTTGAGTAAATGATTGATCTTTTTTTTAATAGGCAATAATCATTGTTTTCAGGATTTAATAAGAATAATTTTAAGAGTTAATTCATGATAATATAGACTCAGAAAATTTACTTAAAGAAAAAAATAATATAAATAATTAATTCAAAAAATAAACAAATCGATTTTCATCGGTTTTATTTTAGATGGGAGAAGAGTCTCAAAGCATTATCACGTTCAATTTTCATCCTATCTTCGCTAGTAATGTCTTTATTATCAAACAGAAATCGTGTAGAAATCTTATCTACGAATTCAGGAGCATATTTATAATCGCTACCGAAAACAATATGTTCTAATCCTGCCAATTTTCCAACAGCAGAAATTGTTGCAGGCGCAGATGATAATGCAGTGTCATAATAAAAGCTACTCAAAACTTTATTTACATGAGTTGTACTCTCCGCTATGGTTGTAGGTGATACTAAATTGCTTACTTTATTGACAATTTTTTCTATAGGTAGTTTACTTTGTGTTTGGCGCTCAAGAAGTCCTAGTGATAAACGCTCCATCAAATATGGGGCTGTGCCACTCATGTGTGCAAAAATGAATTTTATGTTCGTGTATTTTTGCACGGTTTTATTGAATATCATGTTTGTGATGGCACGTGTTGTATCAAAGACAAAATTTAATAGAAATCCAGGAAAATTAAGGGTTTTAAAGTCTTTATCTCCTGGAGCTTCAGTTGGATGTACACATACAACTGCTTTGCGTTTGTTTAATTCTTTCATTACATCATCCAATGAAGGATCTCCCAAATACACTCCATTATTATTAGAAAGCATCATGACTCCTTCTAATTGTAGTGTGTCAAGTGCATATTTTAATTCATTTATGGATGCTTCAACATAGGGCAGGGGCAATGTGGCAAATGCACCAAAACGGCCAGGATAATCCTTGCGTAAAACTGCATAAAATTGATTTGCCTCTCTCGTAATATTTATAGCATTTTCTTCATTTGTAAATGCACCACCAACATCTGATAGACACACCACTGCCGTTTTAATTGAAGCAAAATCCATGAATGCTAGAGTTTGTTTTGGATCAAAAACAGGGATTGGAACACCCCCCCCATTTCGGTTATTCCAAGTTTATTAAATGATTCTACAACTTCTGAAGGTATAGCATGATGATGAACATCAATACGGTACGGTTTTTGTTTCATATTATATCCACTCCCATTTATGTATCTTTATTCTCTTATCACGTTCATCTTAATGAGAATAATGAGAAATCCAATGATCAAATAGTATATATAAACTAATTCAATATCAATTTTTTTATATTCGTTAGCACATATCAATTTTTTTTATAACAAGCTTAAGGGAACGTTTTTTAAAAGATAGAACATTAACAACAGATGAACTAGGATTATTAGAAGACCAGTAGAAAATAGGTTAATAAACGGGAAACAGTTTGGTATTATAAGATTACTATGATTAGATAAGAGAGTTATAACACTAAAGACTTTGAGTATGACTGTTATAACAGCAAATATTATCATAAAACTTAAGAATATCTCTCTTCTCTTTGTTGAGCTTATATTATTGTGATCTACATCGTTCAAATCTCTTTTCCATGAATTTAGATCTCAACAACAATAGATATATCAATTGATAATTATATAATAATAAAATATAGTGTTATAATATGATAAAACCAACGATAAATTATTTAATCTGGATTGTGGTTTTGTTTATCGTAGTATATAGTGTAGATTCTCTATTTTTTAGGCATTTGTTCTGGGAACGTCTTGTAGCCAATATTTTAATTGTTCTGGCGTTTATAGTTATATTTTTTAAATTTATTCAATAAAAATAATCTAAAATTTATTCAAATCATTTATATTATTTTAAACTAGTGCAGGGGACGGGATTCGAACCCGCGAAGGCCTACACCAATAGGCCCTGAACCTATCCCCTTAGTCCACTCGGGTACCCCTGCATATATTCTAACTGTAACGATTACTTATTGGTTCTTTTATCAAGAGAACTCTTAGTGTAATGTTACTTCCATTCGATGTATAAATGTATCCATCAACCAATTAAAGAAGTTCTGCAGAACATAAAGGTTGTGGCTTATTCCTAATTAGATTTGATTATCTTGATATTCTATCCAAATCATATTCTATTATTGGAAATGTGAAAGTCAAAAATTTATTCTAGAAGTTACATAAAGATTAAGAGGAGATGAAAATATGTTAATCCATAACAAAGTATATAATCACAGAAAAAAACAGCAAAGACAACTTGAAAGAGAAAGATTGGCTAAAGAATATGAAACCATTAAAAAACCTCAAAAAAGGGAAAGTTGTCGAGTATACGAACTATAAGGATAAATAAGGACCATTTAAATAAACTCGTAGAGGAAAGAGCAATATATTTCATAATATAAAGATCAAAGTGGAATGATCAAAACAATCACAGGAGATTTTTAATGAATCTTGATAAAGCAGTCTTTTATAATGGCAAGGATTTATATGACCACTTAAATAAATGAATTAATGAAAAACCTGAAGATGAACCTTCAATTTTGGGTGAAGTAGTTAAATTAATGGAAGCACCATCAGAACCACAAATTCTGGTAATTCCAAAAAAATATTCTAAAATGTTAATAGACTACTTGGAAGAGCAGAAAAAATTAGATAAGACACTTTCTGTTGATGGGGGATTATTAATTTTAAGAAATTTATTTGGATTAGAGGTAATTTTTAGTAGTTTAACAGAATCAATCCACATATTTTAAACATAAATTTATTTTAAATTATTTTATATCCAGTCTCCCCAGAGGAGGTTGATGTAAAATGAAGCCTAAAGATCATGGGAGATGGACTAAGGATGAACTGTAATTCTGTAAATCTTGGCATTCCAAATTACAAAGATTTGGAAGAGATATATTTATGACCAGACGGATCTTTTGGAAAAAACCTATAAACCACTTATTAGAAATAAGTAAGAGTGAAAAAGGTTTAAAAAAAGTTTTAGGAACCCCTGCACTCTTATTAATGGGTTTAGGTGCTATTATTGGTGCAGGTATATTTATACTTACTGGTGTTGCCTCAGCTTATTATGCAGGTCCTGGACTAGTTTTATCCTTTGTATTCGCCGGAATTGCGTGTTTTTTTACTGCATTATGTTATGCTGAATTTGCATCTATGGTACCAGTTGCAGGGAGTGCTTATACCTACAGTTATGTTACATTAGGAGAATTATTTGCTTGGATCATAGGCTGGGACCTTGTGCTGGAGTACACCCTTATTGTAACAGCTCTGGCAGTTGGCTGGTCGGGCTATATGGTCAGTATCATAACAACGTTAGGAATTAATTTACCTCCTCAACTTTTAAATCCTCCTGGTGTTGCAGGTGGATTTATTAATCTTCCTGCAATTATTATCATAGGTATTATAACTGTACTTCTAATTCGTGGTACAAAATTTACATCACAGGTCAATTCATTTATTGTCATGCTTAAACTCTTTGTTGTATTGTTATTCATAGCTATAGGAGTAAATTATATCAATCCTGCAAATTATCATCCTTTTCTTCCCTTTGGATATATAGGCATATTTAAAGGAGCAGCTATCATATTCTTTGCATATATAGGTTTTGACGCCATTACCACCGCAGCTGAGGAGGTTAAAAATCCACAGAGAACTTTCCCCATTGCTATTATAGGATCCCTAGTCATCGCCAGCGTACTCTACATTATAGTCACTGCGGTTTTAAATGGTATGGTTCCTTATTACTTATTAGGAGGCGCAGCACCAGTTGCATTTGCTATCAATGCTGTTGGTGTTCACTGGGCTGATATAATAATATCAATAGGTGCATTAGCAGGGCTTACGAGTGTAATATTGGTGGGTTTCTTCGGACAGAGCAGAGTATTCTATGCGATGGCAAGGGATGGTTTATTACCATCTTTCTTCGCTAAACTTCATAAAATATTTAAAACACCAATTAATGGCATCATCCTTGTAGGAGTTGTAGCAGCAGGTTTAGCAGCATTTCTCCCAATAACAGACATAGCTGAATTAGTAAACATAGGCACCCTCGCAGCGTTTATAATAGTATCAGCATCGGTATTAATTTTAAGAAGAACCAGACCAGATATAGAAAGACCTTTCCGAACACCATTCTTACCCTGGGTTCCTATTCTGGGTATTATATCTAGTCTAGGTTTGGTAATTGAATTACCAATGGTAACTCAACTACGATTCTTAGTTTGGCTGGTTATAGGTTTATTTATTTACTACTTCTATGGTAGGAAAAATAGTGTACTCACTGCGAAACATGATAATGAAGAGGAGTTAAGCGAATCTGATGGCATAAAATAATATTTGCTAATTTAATTAAACCAAATAAATTTATTATTAATCATAATCAATGTAAAAAAAAGGAATCTTACGATATGAATAAATATAGAGGAAAATATATTAGTGCAGAAAAATATGATTCATGACGAATGAGTGGAGCCATTTCTAAGGCAGTACTTCTTTGGATGTTAATTATTTCCATTTACGTACTAAAAAAAATAATATAATTATCTTATCAATAAATAAAAAAAGTAAATATTATTTTATCAGGTTTTCAATGCTTTCATGTGGTTTATTGGTATATAAACCGCCGTGATAGGTCACAATATTTTTCACATCAAATTTCAGAAGTTTTTTAAGGGAATCCATTGCAATTTCATAATCTCCCTCTTCTAAAATCTCTTTTCTGGGTCCCATTAACTTTCCATCCATGATGTTCATTGCATCGCCAACTATGAGGGTTTTACTCTTCTGATGGTAAAGACTGAGATGTCCTGGTGTGTGTCCTGGTGTGTGGATAACTGTAATGCCGCCACAGAACGGTAACTCCTGGTTATCTGTAAGTATAGTGTCCACATCTACGGGTTCGAAGTTTTCAAACATCTGTTTGACCATTTTTTGTCTATCTTTAGGCATCGAGTTCAGGAAATTCGAGTTCAACCTCACCAGATGTTTTTCACCCTGGATGTACGGTTTATCATCTTCATGGGCCATTACCTCGATCTTGTGTCTTGATGATTCTAAAACTTCAGGAAGACCTCCAAAATGATCAAGGTCCTGGTGTGTGATTATTATTTTATTTATACTTTCCAAATGAATTCCTTCTTTAATAAAAGCATCTCTAATAGCATCATATTGTCCACTGTATCCTGCATCAACCAGTATCATGTTATCATCGTCCCACATAACTGTCGGATGAATAAACATTCCCGGTACATTGGATGATACTTCAAGCATGATAATTCCATTGTCTATTTTCATAAAAACATCACTCCTTAAACTTATTGATCAAATTATGATCTTAACTTAATTATAAAGATATAAAGATAATCTATTGTAGATCCAGAATTAAAGTTTGGATTGAATTAAAATGTTTATTAATTATTTATACAAAATATTATAATAAATTTGTGGGTGATCTGATGGTAACTGATATAACAACAACTTTGAACTTTGTTTTTGGAGTTATAATCCTAATTTTAGGGTTATGGGTCTATAAAATTAAACAATATGCTTTGGCTCTGTACCTGGCCCTTGCATTCGGTATTTTTGCAGTTTCACATCTTGAACTCCTGTTAGGAGTTTCTTCTTCGAATATTTCTGTAATCTTTCTCAGAGTACTGGCATATCTGCTTATAATATACGCCTTAATCCGTGAAGCAATGGTAAAATAAAAAAAAATTAGGATCATTTAAGTTCTAATTTAATTCCACCTATTTTCGGAGCTAAGAAATTATAAAAGATTGCCGTTAGTGCCACAAATATGAAATAACCAATGAAATAGAATAGTATATTGCCTATAAATCCTCCAACACCCGCTGCAACCATTCCATGTACACTGTTTGTTATTAAACTATAAAGACCATTCAGAAATCCAAATACAAAAAATACAACAGCCACAGATAATGCAGTTGGAATAACTGGTATATATTTTAGTTCATTTGATGATCCCGATACCGTTAAGAATTCTAATCTAATTTTGGAAACTCTGATGGCTATGAAATTATAGAATATGGCTGTTAAAGCATTGTTAATAAATCCTCCAATGAATACAATAATAGGCAATCCAATGATTAACAAAATAGCTATAATAACTCCAGCAACTCCCAGCGCTGCACCAGTGGGAAGTGTAGCATTGGTAGCATTAGCAAAAGCTTGCGATAAAGCTGGAATCGAACCACTTAAAATGGATAACAAAGGCAATATTAATGCTGCTATAAAAATCCCAATTATTAATGCCATAATAGCTCCAATAGAGGATAAAATCAAAGCAAATGAAATAACTGGTATTTCAGTTACTTCATCACCTTCTAATCCCAATTTTATACCACCTAATCTGGGAACTAGACTATTATAAAGCAAAACATAGAAAAAATTTCCAGCAATAGTAATAAAAAAAGCACTAATTGGAAGGATGAAAATTAATCCTACTCCTAATGAAACAATATAACGCCCTATAACCAGATTTTGAGGTGCAAATGCTGAAACTAATCCAAAAATAATTAATAGAACTATCGCGGCTATGAAAGCTAAAATTACATTTATCGATGCAGTCATCAGTACAAAAGACGCTAATTTCACATGTTTAATTTCTTTTATTGTTACCATTAGAGTCACCAACATTGACTATTATTCAATATTTATTTATCTGACTTCTTCTTTTTTTTAGATTCGTTTTTGGGTTTTGTTTTCTTTTCAAGTTCAAAAACATCCCTGTAGATCTCGCCCCAAATTTTAGCCTTCAAATCATCATCACTCGAACTTGCATTAATCTCTTTACATCTTTCCTCAAGGTTATCGAGTTCTTTTTGACGTTCAATGTCATCATACTTCTTGTTTAATTCTTCTAATTTCTTTTCAATTCTTTTTGTATCAGATTTCAAGTATTCAAAATCCATAATCAGGCTCCAAGAGTAGTTTTAGATATTAACAATATTTTAATATAGATTTGTTATTTCAGAAATTTAATATTTGTTATTACTATCATAGAAAATTAAAGAAAAATATATTGATATAATTCATATAAGGTAAATTTATTAGAAGGAATAACCTTAAATCAGTATATAATGGGATTTATTGAATGTTATTTCTAAATATAGTGGGGGTTATATTATAGAAGAAATTTTAAAGGTTCCAAAAACTGTTTTAGAAGATGTTTGGGATGAAACATTATCAAAACTTGAGGATAATCCTGATTTTAACATTGATGCAGTTGAAAAAATTGAATCTATGGTGAAAGAAGGGATGATTAACTCTGACGACATTATTGATCTTTTAAAGGATTAGGTGTTGATTATGAAACTTCTTGAGCTTGAGATTCATAATTTCAGGGGGATAATAAACCTTTCAATTGAGCCTAGGGGAGAAAATTTCCTGATATATGGTCCTAATGGTTCGGGTAAAAGTGCAGTCGTGGATGCACTTGATTTCCTTTTAACAGGACAGATATCCCGAATGAAAGGTAAAGGAACCAAGGATATCACATTAAAAAAACACGGCCCACATGTAGATTATTCAGCCAAAGATGCCTGGATCAAAGCTAATGTTAAGATCCATGGTTTAGAAGAACCAGTTGAAATAAAACGTTCCCTTGATCATCCTAATAAATTGATATGTGAAGATTCAATAAGGGACCTGATTAATCCAGTTATAGAACTTGCAAGTAGAGGTCAGCATGTTCTAACCAGACGTGAGATACTTAACTACGTTACAGCTGATTCAGGTACGCGTGGTAAACAGATACAAACTCTTCTCAAGATAACCGATGTGGAAAAAACACGCAACGTACTTGTAAAAGTGAAAAATACACTGAAAAATAATCATATAGGAGCAAAAAGTTCCCTGAACACCATATCTGCAGTAATCAACTCTAATATTGGAATTACCAACTACGATGAAAAGAAAATCCTTGATTTTGTAAACAACAACAGGAATGTTTTAGATGGAAGCCCCCTACAAGATCTTAAATCAAACTCAATTAAAGAAGGAATCGAAGCTCAAACATTATCCTCTGATATAACCGTTAATACTCAATTACTTAAAATTGACCTTGAAAAACTGCATGAAATAAATTCAGATAAGAATAAAGAGAGTTTATTTAATATTGACCTTGAATTACGTGAATTAAAGACTAAAATATCTTCTGACCACAGAATGGAAGATGCACTGGATCATCTCAAACTCACCAGATTAGGTCTAAATTTATTAGGTCTTGAAGGTAGCTGTCCACTGTGTGATACTCCATGGGAAACAGGAGATCTTAAAGAACATTTAAAGTATAAAATAGAAATTTTTAAAGATGCTGCTCAAAACCTGGACAGACTGAGTGAATTGACAGATGAATTAATCCTCGAAGTAAATCACACCCTCGCAAGTTTGAATGAAATAATAAAATCAGCTGAAATATTAGAATTAAAAGAAGAAGTAATAGCACTTAAATCATGGACTAATGAGTTGAAAATATTATTATCAGTTCTAGAGGATGAAAATTACCCTGATATCAGATTTAGTGAGGAAATGGTTGAAGTTCTCCTTGCACCGGATAATTTAGATTTTATTTTAGATAATATTTATTCTGTGGCAATTGAAAAATCTCCAGAGCCTTCAGAAGAGCAGACAGCCTGGGATAATTTAACAAGGCTTGAGGAGAATCTGAAAAACTATGAAAGATCAATAGATAATTGTACAAAATCATTTGAATCATATAAGAAGAGTGAAATTCTTTATAAGACGTTTTTAGAGTCCAGAGACAAAATTTTAAACAAATTATATTCTGAGATCAAGGATCGTTTTGTTGAGCTTTACAGAGAATTGCATTTAGATGATGAAATGGAGTTTAAAGCCATAATAATATCGGAAAGTGCAGGTGTGGACTTTAAGGTCGATTTTCATGGTAGAGGAGTGAATCCACCAAATGCACTTCACAGTGAAGGACACCAGGATAGTATGGGTATTTGTCTGTATCTTGCACTCGCTGAAAGACTCACACAAGGATTTATTGATCTAATAATACTGGATGATGTGATGATGAGCGTTGATGCACCGCACAGAAGAGAGATCTGCAACCTCCTAGCCAACTTCTTTAAGGGAAGACAGTTCTTTATAACCACACACGACCAGACATGGGCAAGACAACTACAATCTGAAGGTGTTATTAAAGCTAAAAATAGGATAGAATTCTCTAATTGGACCATTGAAAACGGTCCATCAGTTAATATCTCAGGTGATATCTGGGATGAAATTGATGATGATCTTGAGAGAAATGATATTCCATCAGCTGCAGCCAAGCTCAGAAGAGGTTCTGAAGAATATTTCAGTCAGGTTTGTTCAGCTCTACATGCACCTGTGAGGTTCAATCTAAGTGGCCAGTACGAGTTGGGGGATCTTTTAAGCGGAGCTATGGCTGAATATAGAAACGAACTGAAACATGCAAAAGAAGCTGCTAATTCCTGGGGAAATACTGAAGAACTGGAAAGTTTGAAAGAAATTGACGAATTTTCAAGGAATGTATTTACCCGTTTAAATATGGAAAGATGGGCAGTAAACCCGGCATTACATTACAATCAGTGGGCAGATTTCACACCCCAAGACTTTAAACCTGTTGTTGATATTTTCCGTGATCTTTTTTCAATTTTCCAGTGTGATAAATGTGGTACTCTTTTACACCTGGTTATAAACGGCCCAAGGCCAGAAGCAGTTAAATGTAACTGTGGAGAGGTTAACTGGAATTTAAAAGAAAATGAGGATTAAATTTTCTCAGCAAAGATCAGCCTCTCAATGGCTGCTGAGGCAAATATTCGACCTGTTGGTTTCACATATCTCTCTTCCAGATCTTCGCCACCAACGTCTTCAATTATTTTCCATCCATATTCTTCAAGAAATTGTGGCCATGACCCTGGATCCATCCCAAATTTCCACGTCCCAGTTTTAACAAATCTTTTGTAGACCTCATCCATGCCATACATGTTATTCCCATCAAGAAAATCCTTGCGAACATAAGTAAAAACAATTTTACTACCACTATGGACATGAGACAAAAAATCAAATATTATTCTAACGCTTTTTTCCTCTAAATATTGAGTTACAGCTTCCCATATAAAAAAAATCTTCTTGTCGCTTGAATAACCATTTTTTTCAAGTACTTTGCCTATATCTTCATGATCAAAATCAATTCCAATAATCTTCACATTACCTGGAATAGTTCCTAAGATATGAGTTAGACGTTTTTGTTTGTGTTTAATAATTATATTCTGGTCGAGTTCCCAGATAGGTAATTCTGATATCGAATTAAGTGAATAAACTCTGGTATCAATTCCTGCACCTAGATTTACCACTCCATCAATTTGATCGCTCATATCATTCAACCTATCATTTATATACCTTTTTCTGCATAGTATACCTCCCCAAATACCGGGAGTGATTTTTTCGGTGTAATTGATTAACCAGTCTCTAACAA
>Ga0182021_10009693_pt1 | contig 11411 bp, 8 predicted proteins | sample 612E3MmetaG_FD_120493 | JGI IMG/M metagenome (GOLD analysis project Ga0182021, IMG submission 120493) | Permafrost microbial communities from Stordalen Mire, Sweden - 612E3M metaG (Illumina Assembly) | ecosystem: Environmental > Terrestrial > Soil > Wetlands > Permafrost | place: Sweden...
CAATCCTTGTGTATCCGTGTACGACAGAGTTATCGCTGTGCCCGGATCGATATTGGTTGAGACCGGCTGGGGCAACAGCACGAAGTTGGTGGTGGTAGCCGCCAGCGAAGGGACATTCAGCGTGCGGCTGGGCGGCCAGAAAACATAGCCGGGCAGTGTCGGCGTTACGGAATGCGAGCCGGCTGGCAGTGAAGTGAATGTGTACGAACCATCGGTTGTGGTAGTCACGTTGAGGCTGGAGTTCAATGCCACAGTGACCCCCGCCACCGGCTCGTACGCACTGGTCGTGATCTGCCCCGCAATGGCTCCCGACAACTGCATGACGAACAAACCGTTTTCACCTGAAGTTACGTACAGGGAGTTGCCTTTCACTGCGACCGCTGTCGCGCCATACGCCATCGAATAGGACGCTACCTGATTGGGATGCGCCGGATCTGAAACATCGATCACGCGCACGCCATCCAGCAGCGCTAGATAGGCATAGTTTCCTGCGACCACCAGATCGTTGATCGTGCCCGACGAGCCACACCTGCCGATTTCGGCGATGTGGTTCGGGTCGGCGATATCCAACACGCGTAAGCTATACTCGTCCACTGCAAAGAGATAATGATCTTGGACGGCGAGTTGGGTCACCGGGCTGGAAAGTGTGTAACGAGCCACCACGCTTGGAGTGACGGGGACGGATACATCGAGCACCTCGATCTGCGCGATCGCGGGTGTGAAATTTGACTTGGCCAGATACGCCCATGTCCCCGTAACAACGCCATCGTTGATGTGCACCGACGGTGGCAAGCCGGGTTCCCAAGTGTTGTAAACGCCGGCAATTGTGGGAGCCGTCGGCGTCAGCACGTTGATGCGCCAAAACGAATAGCCATCGCTCATATAGGCATACTGTCCAACCACAGTGACAAAGGTGATTCTATCTGAAGGTGGATACCCATAACCAGTAGTTTTCAATAAGACGCCGCCTGCCCAAGATGGTACGTTTGGATTGGATAGGTGCAAAATATCGAAGCCAATATCGTTTTCGCCAGAATAAGAGGACGGATAGTTGTCGGCAAAGTATGCGTAATCATCCGCAACAGCAGCGCCCGTGTTCCCCCAATAGTCCGGGCGAGTGAACGTATACGAACCGCTCGCCGTTGGAGAGATGGGCGATGATACATTGAAGACCTGAAGCCCATGAGGCCCGGTGGTATAAGCAAAGTCACCCGAAGCGGCCACGGTATCCAGACTGTTAAGAGCGATGCCTTGCTCGTACGCGCCCAGCTCGATCGGGTTGGCCGAGTTCGAGACGTTGAACACCCGTAGGCCACGATTTCCCGACGCGGAATACAATCGGCCATTGACAAGCCTCAATTGATGAATCACCCCCGCCATACTGAGTGTGCTCTCGTGCATCATGCTCGTCGTATTGACGATCTCCAGCGCAGGTGCGGCAACTCCGCCGATGCCCAGATAGGCATGGCGGCCTGACACGGCGACAACCATGACCGGACCCGCTGCCAGGTAATCCGTATTGGTGATGGGTACGGTGGGACTAGTGAGACGGAAGGTTTGCAGGCCGCCTCGATTGCAATGCCCATGCACGGATGAACAGTAGTAGTAGCCCACGTAAAGGGAGCCATTCGCCACGGCTAGATCCGTCCAATACCACGGCCATGTCGTCTCGGAGAGATTCGTTTGAACCGGCGCGGACGGATTGGATATGTTCAACGTCGCAAGGCCATTGCTTCCCACGAGTACATAGGCGTAGTCACCATTAACCACCACTCGGCTGACGGTCCAAACGGTAACACTAACGTAATGCCCCACTTCGATCGGATTGGCTGGATTCGACACGTTGACGATCCGTAGGCCGCCTGCCCCCGCGGCGATGTACGCGGTGTTGCCCACGACCACAATTCGCTGTGCATCGCCCGGTATGAGCAATGCGCCGATTACAGCAGGATGCGCCGGATTCGACACATCGATCACTTGCAGACCGTTTGTCCCTTCCACGACATAGGCGCGACTACCCATCACCGCCACATCTTGAACAGTATTTGGCAGCAAGATGGAGCCGACCTGGGTGGGCGTCATAGGATTGGAAATCGACAAGACGATCAATTCGGGACCCGGGCCCAGATAGGCGTAATTGCCCGCTACTGTTATTGCTTGAGCCTGTGCGCCGACACGCCCCACGAGCGAAATGTTTCCTGCCATAAGTGAAGAAACGGCCTGAGTTGCGCGAGCCTGCACCTGCCAGGCGAAACTGCCAGCCCACATGACCAACATTCCCATCAACACAAGCGCGATCTTCTTCATGGTGTTGGCCTCCTGCTTGAAGAATCATCGCTCCGCCCAGGGTCAACCTACCTGTTCACGATACGACCATCCTCCCAGTGCATTCTGAGCGCAGCAGTCTCGACGTTCACCAGCCTGTGCAAGATTTCCTGATACTGATCGAGATCACCACTGGTGATGAAGCGATGTTGCCCGGCTCGATCTTCAGTGCACAGCAGGTTGCGTTCCTTCAATACCCGATCGACCTGCCGCGCGATCGCAGGCGCCGGATCGATCACGTTCACGCCCGGCGCCAATTGGCGAATCGCCTCGATGACAAAGGGATAATGCGTGCAGCCCAACACGATCGTATCGGCGTTGGCCGCGCGGATGGGCGTCAAAAATCGATCGAGCATCGCCAGTGTATCGGGTGTGTTCAAGCGGCCGGCTTCCACTTGTTGCACCAGACCGGGACACACTTCCTTCACTAATTGCACACCGTTGGCAAAACGCTCAACGACACTGGCAAACAACTCACCTTGAAATGTGGCGGGTGTAGCCAACACACCAACGACACCCGTGCGCGTGGTTTCGGCAGCCGGTTTGACCGCGGGTTCCATTCCGATAAAGGGAACATCAGGAAAAGTCGTGCGCAGATGTTTCAGCGCTGCGGCGGAAGCCGCATTGCAAGCCACGACGATCAATTTGCAGTCGCGCTCCAGCAAGAAACGTGTGATCACTTTTGAGAATGATCGAATTTCCTCCAGTGTACGCGGACCATACGGGATGTGAATTTGATCGGCGAAGTAGAGCGTGTCTTCATGCGGCAGCTGTTTGGCAATCTCGCGCCACACGCTCAAGCCGCCGATGCCGGAATCGAAAATGCCGATAGGGGATGAATTGGACATGGAAAGTAACCAGTAACGAGTAATGCGTAAAACAAAATCGGAAGTCAGGCCATTATAACCCGACTCCCGATCACCAGTATCCGCTGATGTGTTTCATTCGCTAATCCGCTACGCTATCCGCTGAAGACCTCTATCCGCTTCATCCGCTAATCCGATCATTCATCCGTTGAAGACGTTTATCCGTTGATTCGCTGCCTATCCGTTGACACCGGACGCCTCCACCAACCCTTCAAACAGCCGCAGCATTTCCGGCTGATCTTCAAACATCCATTCGGGGTGCCACTGCACGCCGATGGCAAAGCGCCGCCCCGGTACTTCCACCGCTTCGATCACGCCGTCGGGCGCATAGGCCGTAACTTTCAACTTCGACGCGGCTTGCTTGATGGCCTGATGATGCCATGAATTGGTCTGCACGATCTCGGTCTGCATCACTTGCGCCAAGCGTGAATCAGCGGCGATCTTCACCGGGTGTGCGTGATAATCGCGCTCCACGATGCCGCGCTCGAAAGAGTGTTCCAACGCATCCGGCACCTCCGAGGGAATGTCCTGCACCAGCGTTCCACCCAGCGCCACATTCAACACCTGAATTCCACGGCAGATCGCCAGAAACGGTTTTTCCTTCTCTACCACCCACCGCGCCAGTACCAACTCCACCCGATCGCGATCGGCTTCGATATTGCTTGTGGCCGGGTGCGTGGGTTCGCCGTAGCTCGCCGGATCGATGTCGCCTCCGCCAGACAACAGCAAGCCATCGATCCGATCAAATAGAACCCGCAACGCATCTTCATCCAGATTGTATGGCACGATCACCGGCACGCCGCCCGCGCGCACTACGCCTTCCGCGTACTGGCGCGTCAACGCATACACCTCGCCGTACGCCGGGCCGCGGTGATCGATCGCGGACGCCGTGATCCCGATCAGCGGTTTAGTCATGACGTTCACGCTCTCTTCGCCGCGGCGATCAAGCCGCTGAATAAGCGTGCCATCTCAGGCTGTCGATCGTACAACCATTCGGGATGCCACTGCACGCCCAAAGCGAAGCGATGCCCCGGAATCTCGATCGCTTCGACGACGCCATCGGGCGCGGTCGCCACCACCTTCAACTCAGCCGCGATGCGCTTGATCGCCTGATGGTGCCACGAGTTCACCTGCGCCGCGTTCGAATTGACCAGCTCACCCAGTAACGAATCCGTATCCACCGTGATCGAGTGCGTCACTTGCTCGCGCGGTGTCACTTCTTGATCGTACATGTGGCGCAGCGCCTTGGGCTGCATCGTCTCGATGTCCTGCACCAGCGAGCCGCCCAGCGCAACGTTGAGCACCTGCGTGCCGCGACAGATGCACAACAGCGGCTTCTGCGTTTGGGCCGCCCACTGCGCCATCGCCAGCTCGGCGCGATCGCGGTTCATGTCCAGACCCCAGATCGTGGGATGCGGCTCTTCGCCGTAGATCGTCGGATCGATGTCGCCGCCACCGGAGAGCAACAAACCATCCAACCGTTCAAGCGTTGCCAATAGAGTATCATTGCTCAGTCCCGGCGAGAGAATCACCGGCAAGCCGCCCGCGTCTTCAATCGCGCGTACATAGCGTTGACCGGTGGCATACAACGGTGCGTGCGGCGGTTGGGGAAAAGCCGTTTCAAAACCCGTGATACCGATGAGAGGTTGGTGGCTCATTTAGTCCGCCTCGATCAAAAATCGACCATCACGCATGATCGGTTCATCGTCCAGCCAGATGTCAAAGTCGCAGCCCACGCAATCGATGTGCGTCGTCGAGTTCCACGTCTGGCCGGTGTGTTCGTTGTAGGGATGCCCGAACGCGATGTGAATGCCGGGAATCTTCTCGTCTTGCAGAATGTTGCCGATGATGCGCGTGACGGCCAGATTCGTGCCGATGGCGAATTCGCCCACCCGATTGCTGTTCTCGTCTGTGCGCGTATACGCCGCAAATTCATTCAGCAATTCTTTGTTCGCACACTGCACAGCGACGATGCGCGCATCTTTGATTTCGATCGACAACGGGGTCTGTTTCAGATCGCCGTACTTGGCGCAGAGATAATCGCCCACGACGCCATCGCACACAAACAGGCCGTTGACGGTGAACGGCGAAGTGAAAATCTCGCCGCCGGGGAGGTTGCCCCACTTATCGGGTGAGATGAGGCCGCTGGTCTTCACCCATTTCAACTCGGGCGACATCTCCGCCACGATATGCGTGCCGCCCTTCGAAGTTGCTCGCACGCTTTTGGCCCGCCGCGCCTTTTCAATCACGCGCTCGCTCAAGCGATCGATTTGCAAGAAATCGGCCTGCATGCCTTGCAGCATGATGTCTTTCGTGATGTTGACCATGTGCCCGTGGCGCAGCCGCTGTCGATTGACGACATCCATCATCTCCATGCGCGACCGCAACTCACCACACTGGGCCTGCGCTGCGAAAATGCTGATCTGCGATTTCTCCAGATCGGCCAGAATGGGCGCGGGCATGTGCTCCAGTGGACGCGACGCCAGCTCCTCCAGCACAAACACGCGATACGGCGCGCCGATCGCTTCCACTTGCGCCACCAACGCCGCGGCGATCTCCAGCCCGGCGCGATCCGCGATAAGCGTTACTTGCTCGTCGGGTTGCAAACGCAGACACACCTGCGCCGCATTGCGCGCTCCTACGTTCAACGCCGGATCAAACGGTATGCTACGAATAATGTCTCGATTCATTTCCCCCGCTCCCTCTTTGCTAAAAACAACATCCCCAGGCTGCTGGTGTCTCTTGCTTCAGACGGGCGCACTTGCACCGAGTATAACGCAAAAGTGTTGGTGACTTTTGGGTACGCTCCTGCTCCGCTGCGCGTGGTCACATCCGGCGTCTGGTGGCGCTGGATGTGACCATCCAGCGCGAGCGTGGCCGGGCAACATGCCCGCCCAACAGTTTTGCTGTATACCCCTTACACCGCGCTTGGGCGCAGCGCACGCCTTATCCGCCACACTGCGGCGGAGGCGCGCTGGGCGAGTGCAGGTGTGGGGATGCCCAGTCGACGGACACCGCAGTATAAAAAGAGCGTAGGCCCACCCAGGCTGTGCCCGGGTGCCTACGCTCTCATGAGTACCACCTGAAATTTATTCTTCGGCGGCGACGGTCGTGCGTTCTTTCAAACGCGCGGCCTTGCCCTGCAAATCGCGCAAGTAGTACAACTGCGCGCGGCGCGTCTTGGAACTGCGCATCACTTCGATCTTCTCGATGCGCGGCGAGTGCAGCATGAACGTGCGCTCCACGCCGACGCCGTGCGACGCAATGCGGCGGACGGTGAAGTTGGCGTTGATGCCGCCGCTGCGAATGCGAATCACCGTGCCTTGAAAGACCTGCACACGCTCGCGATCGCCTTCGACGATCATGGTATGCACACGAACCGTATCGCCCGGGGCCAGTCTGGGCCGATCGGCCTTCTGCGGAGTCAGCGTATCCATAACATTCATATCCACATCCCCTACTTTGCAAAATAAAGCGCCTGTCTTCCAGGGCGCGGGTCGAGATTATAGCATGCTTCACCGTTGGCGGCAAGGACAAATTTTCAGCTTGGCGTTTGCCGCCGTTCATTGCTATAATGCCCGCATGACCTCTTCCTACTGGCCTGTCAGCGGACATGATTGGGCCGTCCTCAGTCTCGATCGCGCCGTGCTGGATGATCGCCCGGCGCATGCCTATTTGATCAGCGGCCCGGCGCAGATCGGCAAAGCCACGCTGGCGCGATCTTTGGCGTTGGCTCTCAACTGCCGATCGACCAACTCACCCCGACCGTGCCGTCAATGCCGATCGTGCCAGCTCATCACTGCGGGCAAACATCCCGACGTGCAGCTGATCGAACCCGACGGGGCTCACGTCAAGATCGATCAAGTCCGCGCCCTGCAGCACGATCTGGCGCTGCGCCCGCTGGAAGGCCGTTACCGCGTGGCGATCTTCGATCAGTTTGAAACGGCGACCGTCGAAGCGCAAAACGCCCTGCTCAAAACGCTGGAGGAACCGCCCGATTATGCGGTGCTGATCGTCCTCACGTCCGATCCGGAATTGTTATTACCCACCATCGTCTCGCGCTGCCAGCAAATGGCGCTGCGCCCGCTGACCACCGCGCAAGTCCGTGAGGCGCTAACGCAAACGTGGCGCGTGGAAGCGCAGCAGGCCGATGTGCTGGCGCACCTTTCCGGCGGGCGACTGGGTTGGGCCGTAAACGCCGCTGCCGATCATGCCATCCTGGAAGCGCGCGTGAAATATCTGGACGATCTCCAAACGTTGTTGAAGAGCGATCGGGTCGCACGCTTTGCGTATGCCGAAGAGCTCACCAGGAAAAGTGATCGCGCCCGTGAGGCCATTGATCTCTGGCGCACGTGGTGGCGTGATGTCCTACTCACGGCCAGCGGCAGCGCCGCTGAGTTGATCAATATCGATCGGGTAGCGCAGGTTCAGGCGTTGGCCCAACACGTGGATGTCAATCAAGCGAAGTCTGCCGCGGACGCGTGCGGACGGGCCTTGTGGCAAATGGACAAGAACGTAACCGCGCGGTTGGTGGTTGAGGTGTTGCTGCTAGACTTTCCAGTGATGCGTGAAACGTGAAGCGTGATGCATGGTACGTGCCATTGTCATTGCGAGCGTAATGTGCGAAGCAACGCATGCGGTGCAGTGCTCCCGTCTCCACGCCGATCAGCGAGGCCGTCCTGCCGCACCGCGATCTCTAGCTAACGATGGGGAAGATTGCCTGGTGTAAGGAACACTACTCATGTTTATTCATGGGTATCCATTCAGTGTGTATTTGCCGATCGTGATGAAGTGATTCGTGTGTTACGAATCAGGCAACTCGTATGGCCGATGGTTGTTGTTAGAATTGGAGGATAGCATGAAAACCCGATTGTTAATCCTGGCAGTACTTTCTCTTAGCTTTACCCTTGCTGCAACTTGGATCGTTTCTGCTCGTGAAGCAAATTCGCCACAGGCGCAAGATACTTGGGCAACTCGTGCCAGCATGCCCACCGCCCGATTCGGTTTGGGCGCAGCCACGGCGAACAATGGCAAGCTCTACGCCATCGGAGGATACAATGGAGGCTGGCTTACTACGAATGAAGAATATGACCCGGCGACGGACACTTGGGCAACTCGCGCCAGTATGCCCACCCCGCGAGAGAGCTTAGGGGTTGCTGCGGCGAGCAACGGCAAGCTCTATGCCATTGGCGGACACAATGGCAGCTACCTTACTACGAATGAAGAGTATGACCCGTCCACGAACACCTGGGCAACTCGCGCCAGCATGCCTACGGCACGATACCAAGCGGGAGTAGTCGCGGCGAGCAATGGCAAGATCTATGTGATTGGAGGAGGCAATGGTGTATCCTGGCTGACGACGGTCGAGGAGTATGACCCGGCGACAAACACCTGGGCGACTCGCGCCAGTATGCCCACCGCGCGTGGTGACATGGGCGTTGCCGCGGCGAGTAACGGCAAGATCTATGTCATCGGAGGATTTTATGGCCCGACCTATGTCCCTGGAACCTATCTGGCCACGGTCGAGGAGTATGACCCGGCGACGAACACTTGGGCAACTCGCGCCAGCATGCCCACCGCGCGTGATGGATTAGGAGTCGTCGTGGCGAGCAACGGCAAGATCTACGCGATTGGAGGGCAGAACGTGACTGATGGCTATCTGGCCATAGTCGAGGAGTATGACCCGGCGACGGACACTTGGGCAACTCGCGCCAGCATGCCCACCGCGCGAGTGGGCTTAGGAGTTGCTGCGGCGAGCAACGGCAAGCTCTATGCCATGGGAGGATGGAGTGGAAGCACAGCTGCCACAGTCGAGGAGTATGACCCAGGGACGGACACTTGGGCAACTCGCGCCAGCATGCTCACCGCGCGATTCGGTTTAGGCGCAGCCAAAGCGAGCAACGGCGAGCTCTATGCTATCGGAGGATACAATGGAGGCTGGCTTACCGCAGTTGAAGAATATTCTCCTCCGGAGTATGCATCAACTGTGAGTCTGATTGTGGCTAATGGGGCAGTGTATGTTCCTTCAACCACGGTGAATATGCATTGGAATATCAGCAACACGAGCAGCATCTCTGGCATGCAGTTCAGCAACGATGGAATAACTTATTCTGGCTGGCTATCCTTCACAACTGACTACACCTGGACGCTCAGCGATGGAGATGGCACGAAGATCGTTAACGGACAATATCGCGACATATCAAATACCGTCTCAGCTGTCATGAGTGATTCGGTCATCCTGGACACTCAGCCACCGATTGGCAGCGTAATGATCAATGGCGATGCTGCATATGCCAGTGTCTTGAGTGTGACACTGAATTTGACTGCAACCGATTTGAGCGGTGTCAATTCATTCCAATCCAGTAATGATGGATCAACTTTCAGCAGTTGGATCACGTACACCACAAGTTATTCGTGGACGCTCACTCCCGGCGATGGCTTAAAGACAGTGTATGTCCGCTACCGCGATTTGGTTGGACACGAATCTGATCCCGTTACAGACACCATCACTTTGAACGCTAGCGCGCCGCTAACGCAAGTTGTGTGGGCAACCCGTGCTGACCGAACTTTTGGCGTTAGTAACTGCCAACAACGGTAAAATCTACGCGATTGGCGGCGAAAACCGGTACGCTCAAGCCTTAGCCATGGTCGAAGAATACGATCCGACGGCAAATGTCTGGATAACCAAGACTAGCATGCCAACCGCGCGTTGGGGTATGGGCGCGGCATTGGCCAGCAACGGCAAAATCTACGTCATCGGTGGAGCGCCAAGCACTGGAGGCGTGAACCTAGCCACCGTTGAGGAATACGACCCGGCAACAGATACTTGGGCTACCAAAGCGAGTATGCCCACTGCCCGCCAAAGCCTTGCCGTCGCCGCTAGCAACGGCAAAATATATGCCATTGGTGGTTATGCCTCGACCGGAAGCACTGGCATTGTAGAAGAATACGACCCTGTCATGAATTCCTGGCGGACCCGTTCAAGCATGCCGACGCCGCGCAACCTGCTCAGTGCAGTTACAACTGCTGACGGAAAAATTTACGCCATCGGCGGAGGAGTAAGCACAGTAGAAATGTATGATCCTGCCACTGATGCTTGGATATCCCGTACCAGCATGTCGACTGCCCGCATGTGGCCCGGTGTGGTCGCCCCCAATAATGGGAAGATTTACGCGATCGGCGGGGCCATCGTGGACGGAGGTGGTACTTGCCTTACCACGACCGAGGAATATGATCCAAGTACAAACATCTGGCAGCCAAGTACCCACATGCCAACCCTCAGATGCTTTACAGCCGCAGCCGCTCTAAATGACAGATTTTACGTTGCGGGCGGTGTATCTGTACCGGTCTATGGTTATCCAATGCTCACTACTTTTGAGGAGGGCACGGTTAGCTCTTCGACGGGATCGATTAAGAGTCTGATTGTGGCTAATGGGGCAGTGTATGTTCCTTCGACCACAGTGAACCTACATTGGAACATCAGCAACACGAGCATCATTTCTGACATGCAGTTCAGCAATGAAGGGCTCAATTACTCTGGCTGGCTGTCATTCACAACTAACTACACCTGGACGCTCAGCGCTGGAGATGGCACGAAGATCGTTAACGGACAATATCGCGACATATCAAATACTGTCTCAGCTGTCATGAGTGATTCGGTCATCCTAGACACTCAGCCACCGATTGGCAGCGTGATGATCAATGGCGGTGCCGCATATGCAAGCAGCCTAAGTGTGACACTGAATTTAAGCGCAACTGACCTGAGCGGCGTCAACTCATTCCAGGCCAGTAATGATGGATCGACATACAGTAATTGGATCACTTACACTACCAATTATTCGTGGGCACTGACCTCCGGCGACGGCCTCAAAACAGTCTACGTTCGCTACCGCGATCTGGTTGGACTTGCCTCCGTAGGCAAGCATTTGTTAGAAATAAAAGTCATCAGGCATCTCCGGCCTCTCAACCTTCTGAGGCAGGTACTTGCCGCCAAGCATGGTGGCGTAGGTCGCAATGCTGCTAAGCCCGTCATATTCTGTCAGGTCGCTTTTAAGCAGGTCTATCTTGCCGTCTTCCTGCATGCTTAAAAGGCTGCCGGCAAATGAATGGATATCGTATTTATCCTCAATCTTAAGCAGGTTGCCAACGAAAGCGGACTGTTCCAAGAGCGTCATTCGCAGTTTTTTGAAGACCGCCTGGACGAACTTCAGCTCGTAGCTG
>Ga0182021_10009694_pt1 | contig 11411 bp, 11 predicted proteins | sample 612E3MmetaG_FD_120493 | JGI IMG/M metagenome (GOLD analysis project Ga0182021, IMG submission 120493) | Permafrost microbial communities from Stordalen Mire, Sweden - 612E3M metaG (Illumina Assembly) | ecosystem: Environmental > Terrestrial > Soil > Wetlands > Permafrost | place: Sweden...
ACTAGAACCTCGGCCGGAGATGGCCTTTGCTGGTCTCGTCCGCCGGCCCACACATTCCGCCCTTGAGAAGCTTGCGGGCATTGCCGATGACGTAATCCCATTGCAAAGCCGGACCGGGGTCCACTTTGTCGGTCTGAATGTGGAAGTGGCCGAGCACACCCTGGTAAGCCTTCAGCTCGTCATCCGGCAACTTTTGGCGAATGAGCTTGCCTGCAGCATCCTTCGGGTAATCGCATTTGATTTGCGGGAAGACTTTGCACAACGCGGCGGTGAGCCTCACCAGGGCGTGATACTGCTGCGGCGTGAAATCATATTGTATCAAGTCCTTGCCCTGAATCATGCCAACGACGGGTTCGGGGCGCGCCGGATGCCCAACGAAGCCTTTGGTTAGGAGGCCACCATTGCCGTACTGGGGCGGGATAGTGATGCGCGTCTTGCCGTTCGGGTCTTTGGCATACCATTCCTCGAAGGGATTCCCGCCCCCGACCGGATAGGCGCCGATATTGGCGATTTCAATCCCGACCGAGCGGCTGTTTGAGGTGGTCGCGTGCCACGCCCGTTCCTTGAGGTCGAGTGTCTGGTAAATCGTGCCATCCAGGTCGAGCATGAAATGCACGCTCAAGTCGCGCATGTCCTGCAGAACCTTGAAGCACTGGCGGCTGGTGCCGCAGACATCGAAATGGAGGACAAACTGGTCCACCACGCGCTGCAGGAGCGGCAAATCCCAGCCGCCGCCGCGCACGCGCTCGATCTCTGCGCTGGTGAGATCCCGGTTGCGCATATTATAGCGGTTGGGCGATTTGAGGGCCCTGACTTTCGCCTGGGAGGTTTCCCAATCGGACTCGTCCATGGGGCTGAAGCGCCGCTCGACGCGGTAGGCGTCGTAGCCGCCCGGGTCTGTCCACAGCACCACGCGCGTACCGGTGTGCACGAACTGGCCCGCGATGACGATTTCGTCGCCTCGCCGGTGTGCGAACGTACCGGGCCGGGAGGCAGTCATGCAGCCGGCAAAAAGGGCCGCGGCAAGGAGGACGCCGAAGATTGGGTTTGGGCGAGGGATATGTGAACGGAGGTTCATAGGGTTTTGCATCAATAGCATAGGACTATTGTCCTGCGGGAAGCCTTCTGGTCAAGCCGAAGCCGCTGTTGGGCGCAACGCGGCAGTCACCACGGCCCACCAGCAGCAAATAAGGCGGCCGGGCTGGTACGTTTCTAGCTAATTTGCGCGGCGATGACGAAGACATTTGTCGCGATTAACGACCCGGTTCACCGCCTGATCCGGAGCGTCACCCGTCACACCCCCCTCTGCGCCGGCCGGTCGCCGGATCAACGCTTGCTGGTGCAGTATCATTTCGGAGAACCAGACCTGCCGGAGGCCTATTATTCGCTGGCGCTGTTTCACGCCCTGGGCGGGCTGTCCCTTCAGTCACTGCGCCGGATAAGGTGGCGGGTCAGACCAAGCGACAAGGCCAGTATTCCGGCCCGGGTCAACTTCTTCGATGCGGTCCGGCTCGATCAGCGCTGCGCGCGTGACTTGCGGCTCAAGATCAAGCGGCATGGTCCGGGCCTGCTGGCGGGCGACCTGCTGTGCTATGGCACAGGCATGGTGCGCGCCCGCAATGACGACCCGCTCGAGCGAGTCCACCGTTATCTCTGGCGCCGCTATGGCCGCCTCGACACGCGCCACGAAGTCATTTACGCCCGCATCCGCGCCCTGCATTGGAATTCGCTGCCGCTGCTCTACCAGCGGCAGAAGGAATCCTTCGACTCGACCAATGTCATCTATGGCGACGCCTACGGCGAACTGGAGCAAATCTGGGAACGCCGGGCCGACACGGCGCTTCTGGAACTGGTGACCCAGGCCCTCCAGGGAATGCGTGCCCAGGCCGAGATCGCGGCGTTCCTGGACCCGCCGCTGAACCTGGCCGCCGTGCTGAAGCTCCACTTGCGATGTCAGGCCATTTGGAAAAGCCCGCCCGCCACCGCGCGCGCTCTGTTGCGCCGGGTCGAATACATTCTCGCCCATACCACGCTGGACAGTTCTCCCGGGACCGTGTTCCGCCGGCTTGAACCCGAGCCGGAATCCCAGCTCGGTGCGCGCGCCCGCGGCCACACCGACTGGCGGAACGACCGGTCAGGCTATGACGGCTGGCTGGCGCCGAACGGTGACGGGCCCCTCGACGCGGAATAAGCCCTTCGTCCCGCCGCCGGGCTGCGTGGCCGCCGATGGTCTGCCCCGCACGCCTCGGGCTGATCCCCGAACGCGTGGACGAGCCGACCGCTTGACTGGGGCAGAGGCAAAACTCGAATGGGACAGCCCCCCGACGGCACTCCTCCCATAGTGCTGGCTAGGTGCTAGCCGTAACGCCTGCCCCCGCCCCGTGTCTCAACGGCGCTGCCATGGCGTACCTATCTCGTACCTGTCTCGTACCTCCCATGTGGATCACAATCCACATGGGAGGTACGAGACAGGTACGAGATATGTTCGAGATATGTATGCCATAGTAGTGGAGTGGCAGCATTGTCATAGACCGGCGGGAGTATGAGCGGAGCGGCAGGGTGCTGCCTTGGGCACCCCCCGGCCAGCCAGTGAATCTGCCGGATTTTGGCGTAACCTCCTGTCCTCGTGGCACTTGCGGGCAAGAACCCCCGCTTCAACGACGTCCGCAACCGCCCCCGCTGCATTGTCGCCAGCACGATTCGTCTGCAGGGGCAGGCTGAAGGCGCTCAGGGGCAAGCGGCGCAAGTTTAAGCGCGTAACGAACATTACAGGTCTCCCTCGGGCGCCTGCCGATTTCACCTATAGGCGAAAGACAAATCCTCCCTCTTTCTGATATTCTATGAGGCTTGTACCGCATCGAACACACCGATTGCTTTGATTGGCTGCGCAGTTGTCCGCCGCAGACCATTCAGGCGATCTGCACCGACCCGCCTTACGGCCTGATCGAATTCTCCGAAAAGGAACTGTCCAAGCTGCGCAACGGACGAGGCGGCGTCTGGCGGTTGCCGCCCACCATCGGGGGACACAAACGCGATCCTTTGCCTCGATTCACGGCCCTGACGGACGAGGAGAAGCTGAGCCTCCGAGTGTTCTCTCCCTGGACAAACCGTTCCCGGAAGTCATCCCCAGCGGGCGCACTCCCAAACGTGAAGAACCCTATTTCCGATCACCCGTGCCTGAAGCCCCAACATTTCATGCGCATCATCGTGCGGGCGCTGCTGCCCCTGGGCGAGGGCACGGTGCTCGACCCGTTCATGGGTTCCGGATCAACCATTGCCGCCGCCGAAGCCGTCGGCTACCGGTCCGTCGGGATCGAAATTGACAAAGACTATTTTCGCCTCGCCGAGGCATCCATCCCGAAGCTGGCCGCGCTCTATCCGGCCTTCCAGGGCGAGGAGCTTGAATTCGATTCGAGCGATTATCCGCAAGAAGCCGTCGAGGAAGGCCAACTCACGATGGCCTTGGCCGAATCACAGGCGCGTTACCGCGTGCGGAAAAGTTGACTGACTCCCGGCTACTGACTCCTGAGGACTGCCTTTCGATCAACTGGCCGGAGGCACGGGCCAGGGCATTGCCAAGCGCAGTTGGAAACCGCTTCTGGCAACAGCCGCAGCGGTTCGCCGCACTTGAGACAACTTACATTCATCGATTTTGCACCGGAGGAACGGAGTCGCTTTGCTACTTTACCGGCTCCGCTCGTTCGATTCCCTGAGTTCGGAATCCTCGCTGCGCGGCACCCGGTCGACCCAGCAATCAGCAATCTAGAGCGAGTTCAGAACTTCCAAGTCATCGGTAATCGGGTTAATCCATTTGATGGTTCCCGCCAGGGCCACCCCATCAGGCCTTCCGTCCAATGCCGCCCGTAGCGAGTCATCACGAGTGACAATCACTCGATCGGCAGCGAGAGCGGCTTGCAGTAAATGGAGGTCTTTCTCTATCGCGGATTTGGCTGAGGCGGAGTACGCGTCCAAATTCAAGTGGATGCTCGCCGGATCCACACGCCTAATCGCCTTGCGCCGAGCGGCCATGGAGCGTCTCCACTTTCGCGTGAACCGGCTCATATGGCGATCCCACTCCTCTTGTATGTCCGGCGTCATCGCCACGCGATGACAGATGAGGCGGATTGCTTCGAGACACTCGCGGCAGGAGGATGAAACCAGGTTTTCGCTTTCACCCGCTGACCGTGCAACCGAGGCGTCAACGACTAGGAGCCGGCCCTGCTTCATGGTCACTTTCCGGTGTGCCTCGCCTCAACCGAATCTAGATACAACTGTTCGGCCTCAAGCTCCGTTCTGTCGAAATCCTCGGGCCAATCGCCGTACGCCCCCTCGTCATCCAAATTGGCAGTTTGCACCGTCGTCTCGCCCTGCTCGCCACGCTGTAGCCAATGCAAAGCGACGTCTTGCTTATCAAGTTGCCCTGTCGCAATGAGTGTCTGGACTTCCCGGACGAGCAAGGCGCTGTGGGTCTCGACAACTGCCACCACATCACGTTTCACAGCTTCACACAGAACAGTCGCCAGTTTCCGTTGGGCCAAAGGATGGAGATGGATCTCTGGTTGTTCCAAGTATACGAGCTGGCCGGGCCGTGCGGCGATCAACGCCACAACAACCGGCAACGATTGTGAAACACCGAAACCTACGTCGGCGATGCTCACAAGGTCTTGAGCACCACCGCGTCTGCAATGAGTTAATCGACCGACCTTCACTTCGACTTGGGTGTCATCCACCGGCTCGGCCTTTACTTTCCAGGTGAGCCCCATGTTCTCAAGAGCCTGCCCCAAGGCGTCCAACTCGGGCCTTCCCCCGTTAGCCTGCCATTGAGCGATGATGCTCGCCACGTATTGTTCGAATGTGCCTGGGAAGTCCGGCCCTCCGGCTGTTTTTGGATAGGTTCTTCGCGGGTTTCCCCTCAGTCCGGGCAGATGAATCACGCCCTGAATAAAAGGCACAAACCCTTGGCTAGGGGAAACTCCATACGGACCAAAACGTATTCGCTGTTTCGCCTCCTGTGTGCCGACGAGTTCGAAAACAAAAAAACAACGTTGCCGCTCCACCTTCCAGCGGAGGCCGGTTGACTCACCCCTACCAAGCTCCTTGTGTATCGTTTTGAAAGGCGGGGGCAGGATCTTGACAATGTCGTCGTGGGTGATGTTTGGTGTGATTTCGGTCGTTTCCTTTCCGGCACCGTAGATCATCTTGCCAAGTTCAAAACCCTTGCCCTCTTCACGCTGGAACACCAATTCGAGCGATAGATCCTCCAACAAGGTTACCTTAACTGCGAATTCCAGAGTACTGGCCTGCCCAAGCAAGTGACTCAACACCTGCTCCGCCATTGTAAAACGCACGTTGGGACCATCCAAGAGCAACGCCCCTGGATCGCCCGAGGATTCCAATGTTTGTTTGAGGAGCAACAAGGGCTGCATGAAACTAGATTTGCCGGAACTATTGGCGCCGGCCAGAATCGTCAGTGGCCGGATGACCAAGTTTTGTTCCGTACAGATCGACTTAAATCCCCGGACGGTGATGCCCGATATTCGATTCTTTGCCTTTGCCATAATCCTGCTTCTCTCTGCGATTCATTGCCATGCTGATGCTAGTCGCCGTCGGCTCTGCCTGCAAGTCCTGTGCAGTAGTCGTACAGCAAGACGAGTGCTTTTGAGCCGTCAGTGCCATGGTTTCTTCTCAGCTATCCCCGATGCGTCTTTCCTCACGAGGAGCTTTCGCGACGCCAACCGAACAGTGATTGTTTCCGCCTGCATGGCTCGGTCTTCATCAGAACTCCACAATCACGTCCTTGCCGAAGGTCAGCCCGGCAACTTCGCCAGCGAGGCGGATGATGGTTTTCTTGAGCACGTTGTTTAGGTTGGTCGCGACGAGCCAGCCACCCGGCAACTGCTCGCGCATGTCGCGGAGATCCTCGCGGTCGGGATAAAGTTCTTCCGGTGTGCGGGCGATGTAGCGGCGTTTGCGGCCTTGGGCGTCGGGATGCTGGGAGCAACGCTCGAGGAACGTGGGATCGCCCTGGGCGAGTTCACGAAGGGCGATGACCATTGCATCCTTGGCGTTGTGGTACGGATATGCCTTGCCGCGAAGGATGAGTTTGCCGCTTCGGGTCGTTTCACCCCTGGGGCGTGACAGGGTAGGACGAAAGGTCCCCGGACTGGTTTGCGGAGCGGCCCCGTCAGGCGCTCTTTCAACGATGACCGGCCGGCCGAGAGCGGCAAGGAATTCGGCCACGTCATTGTCATCGGGCCGGACACCAACCTTGGATTCGACGTTGCTGGCGAGCATGGCCACCAGGTCCTCGTTGCCCTTCTCGACCAGTTCGCGCCACGCTTCCGGAATGGCGTCGCGGGCTTGGGCGCGGCGGTTGCGGCTGCGATATTCTTTGCGGGCGGCTTCGAGGGCTTCACCAGATACGACACGTTCATGTGCCAAATACCGGCGCAGGATTTCGGCAGCTTCGCTGGGCGGGCGCTCGAAGAGATCAAGCTTGTACACGCGCCGGTCCTCGTAGCTGCCTTGTTCCGCCGGCAGATAGAAGCTCCAGGTCCTGCCGTCGGTCAGGGCGATGAACGGCACGCCGGTATGAAAGGCGTATTCGAGGGCCTGGCGGACGCCGTCCTCAGCTTTGCCGGGCGGTTTGACTTCAATGAACTCGGCAGGCTTGGAGGGCGGATGGCAAAGGGCGAAGTCGGCGCGGCCTTCCCCGGTCTGGAACTCCGGCCAGACCAAGGTGGTGTCGTAGATGTCCCAGCCCAGTTCCTGGAGGACGCGCAAGACGATGCCTTGGGAGATGGCCTGTTCGTTGGGAAACCGGCCTTGGCGCAAGCGTGCGATGATGTCGGTCAATGTGGTTTCGAGGGACATAGAGATTTAACCGGTCGCATCCATCGGCGGCGATTATGTCCACGCCCCCGCTAACCGCAAGCGCAAATCACCGTCACAGCATCAAATTCTCCACCACAGACCAGGTTTTGATCCGCCCCGGCTTGACCCGCGAATCGGGTGCATGGGGCGTGAGGCGGGGAGCGGGGAGCGTGGGGCGGGGGCTACAAATCAATGCCATCGGCCTCGGCTTCGGCGGCGGCCAGAAAGGCTTGGAGGGTTTCAACACGGGGCTGGGCGAGCCGGCGGGCGGAGGTGAGCCGGAGGTGAGCGGGCAATTGCTCGACATTCCGGCGCAGGGTGCGCAGCGGGTCGGACAGCCGGACGAACCGGGTGTCGCGGCCCACTTTGCTGACGGCGCGGAGGACCCGATGGCGCCGAGCTGCTCCAGGATGTCGGCGTCCCGCGACAGCGTGCCCTCAAAGGTCGTCGGCTTCCCCGAGGGCAGATGGGTGCGAATGGCCTCGACGGTGGCCGGAATCTTCGCGACGGGAAAACCGAGCTGCTGGCAGCGAAAGCCAAACCAGCCTTAACGCAGAGACGCAGAGCAACGCGGAGAAACGCAGAGGAAAAGAACTCCCTGCGGATTTCCGGCTCCGCCGGGCTGTACCTTTGCGTTGGTTCAACTGCGTTCTTTAGGCTGAAAGGGGGGGGCCACCTCGCGCCGCCGGAGGTATTCGAGACATTGGGCGACTGATTCGGGTATCGTCAACCGGTCGGTGCACAATTCGAGTTCCGGATTTAACGGCGGTTCATAAGGCGCGGAGACGCCGGTGAATTCTTTGATCTCCCGGGCGCGGGCTTTGGCGTAGAGCCCTTTGGGATCACGCTGCTCGCAAACCTCCAGCGGGGCGTTGACGAAGACCTCAACGAAGCAGCCGGGGGGCATGATGTTGCGGACCAGCTCTCGATCTTCGCGGTAAGGCGAAATGAAGGCCGTAATGCAGATGAAACCGGCGTCAGCGAGCAGCTTGGCCACTTCGCCGACGCGCCGGATATTTTGCGTCCGGTCTTTGGGCGAGAAGCCGAGATCCACGCAGAGGCCATGACGGATGTTATCGCCATCGAGCACATAGACCTGCCGACCCAGGTTGAACAATTCGCGTTCGAGTTCGGTCGCGATGCTGGACTTGCCTGAGCCGGAGAGGCCGGTCAGCCAAAAGACGCACCCGGGATGGCCGTTGCGATGCTCGCGCTGCTGGCGGGTCACCTTGCCCCGGCTCCAGTAAATATTGTTGCTCTTGGTATGCGAGTCATGGGTGCGTTGGGGATAATTGTCCGCGACAATGATTCCGCCGCCGGCGACATCGAAGCCATCCACAATGACAAACCGGCCAGTGGCCGCGATAGCGGCGTGCACGTCGAAGGCTATCGGCCTCCGGGTATGAAGTGTGAGCTCAGCCACTTCATGGCGGCCCACGCAAGTCGAGTGGTCGGGACGCGACACGGTTTCCAGCGTCGCCGCATCGAAGACTCGCTCGAGAGACTCAATGGCGCACTCGACCTCCTGGGTGGCGAGCTTCAGCTTATAGGTCTTGCCTTTGGCGAACGGCTGTTTGCCGAGCCAGAACAGGCGGGCTTTGAAACTGGACAACTCGAACGGGGGCGCGGTTTCCAGCGCGGCCACCGAACCGCGCGCAACAAAGACCTGCTCCGTGAGCGTGAGGCCAACCGATTCGCCGACCGAGGCGGTATCGGTCGCCGGCGCGTTCCAGCGTTCAATCGTTTGGACGACGCTGGTCTTGTCGGTCGGCGAGAAAACAATCCGATCGCCCACCTTAATCGAGCCGGCTTCGACCCGCCCCGCAAGGATGCGGCGGTGGTCAAACCGATAAACGTCCTGGATCGAAAAGCGCAAGGGCTGGTCTTGTGGCGGCGTGGAAACCTTGAAGTCGTCGAGCGTTTCGAGGACAGTTGGGCCGTGCCACCAGGGGGTCTGCGCGCTGCGCGTCGCAATGTTATCGCCGTGCTTCGCGGCAATCGGGATGAAAACCGTCGGCTCCACACCGATGGTTTTAAGCCAGGCGCGATACTCGGACTCGATCTGGCGGAACCTCGCCTCGCTGTAGTTTTCCAGGTCGAGCTTGTTCACCAGCACCGCCATTTGGCGTATGCCCAGCAGGTTGGCCAGGTACCCATGGCGGCGCGAGTTTTCCTGGACCCCTTCGTGGGCATCAATCAATAACAGGGCGGCCTCGGCGCTGGCGGCGCCGGTTACCATGTTTTTCAGGAATTCCTTGTGGCCGGGCGCATCAATGATGACGTACTGGCGCCTGGCGGTGCGGAACCAGATTTGCGCGGTGTCAATGGTGATGTTCTGGTCTCGCTCAGCTTGGAGGGCATCCATGAGATTGGCCCACTCGAAGGGCACACCGCGGCGGGCGGACACGGCCTGGAGTTGCTCGAACTTGCCCTCGGGCAGCGAGCCGGTGTCATAAAAGAGGCGGCCGACCAGGGTTGATTTCCCGTGGTCCACGTGGCCGATGATCACAATCTTGAGCTGCTCGCTCGAGGCGGAAGGCACAGCTCCGGGTTTCCCGGCAAGGCTGCCAGCCGAAGGAGGCGCAGAAGGCGGTAAACCCGCGTCGGGCTTTGGCGGCTCTGGTCCCTGTCCGGAAGTATCACATGTAGCCATCGCGACGGAGTTTTTCAAAAGCGGCTTCACTTTCCTGGTCCTGGGCGCGCCCGGAGCGTTCCGCGGTTCTCGTGTGGCGCAACTCTTCGACAATGTCGCGGACGGTCCGGGCGTTAGACTTAATGGGAAACGTGCATGGCGCGCAACCCAGACTGCGATACCGTTCGCCCTTGCTGTTCGCGAAGTAAAGGGGGATTACCGGGACATTTTCGCGCTCGATGTATTCCCAGATGTTCAGCTCCGTCCAGTGCAACAGGGGATGGATGCGGATATGCGTGCCCTTCTCGAAGTCCGTCTTGAACTGATCCCACAGCTCCGGCGGCTGGTCTTCGACATTCCATTCCATGTTCTGGTCGCGCGGGCTGAAGTAGCGCTCTTTGGCGCGGGTCGGTTCCTCGTCGCGCCGCACGCCGACGATTACGCCGGTGAAATGATGTTTTTCCAGAACGTGCTTCAAGGCATCCTTTTTCAACGTGCCACAGCACTCGACCCGCGTGGCCTTGCCCGCGGGATAAGTGGTGCCGCTCTTCAGCACGGCGTCGTTCTTGCCGACGATCAGTTCGAGCTTCCAATCCTTCACCAGGCGGTCGCGGTACTCGAGCATCAGCGGAATCTTATAGGTGGTATCCACATGCACGAGGGGGAAAGGGACATGGCCGAAGAAAGCTTTGCGTGCCAGCCAAAGCAGAACGGTGGAGTCCTTGCCGATGCTCCACAACATGGCGAGGTTCTCGAACTTGTTAAAGGCCTCGCGCAGGATGTAGATGCTTTGATTTTCCAGTTTCGATAGATGGTCCATTGCAACACGCGTGCGGGGAGAAGAATACGCGCTCCGCTCTGGTTTGAAAGTCGAATTCCTTGGTGCCCAAAGGAAGGCTCGTGCCATCGGGCCGGAAACTATTCATCCCGTGGCCTGCTAGCGCTTCAACGAATCGGCCTGCGCCTCTCTTAGTTTGGCGTAGCGAGTTACCGTCTCGAACGCGGTCATCCAGGCGATATAATAACCCTGCCAGCCATCCAAAAAGCCCAACCGCAGGAAATAAGCGCGCAGAAATCGCCAGCCGGGGCGGATCGCCAGATCGAGCCAACTCGTCCTCCGGTGCTGCTGCAAGGCGTCACGCACAAACTCGTCGCTATAAGTGATGATCTTAGGCAGTTGATCGCCAATCCGCGCGGCGGTGTAGTGCAGCAGGTTGCCGCGCAGCTTGCCGATTGCACCATTAACTTGCAGCTTTTCATGCACCTGACCCCCGCCCCACTCCGCCCGGCCGCGACGCCACAACCGCGTGCCCCGGTTAGGATACCAGTCCCCATGTCGAATCCATCGGCCGCCAAACATTGTCAGCCGCGGGAAATCGAACGCGGCAAACGGCTCCAGCCGGCCTGGGGCCGTAAACAGAGCCTGAATCTCCTGGCAGAGTTCGGGTGACACAACTTCGTCCGCATCGAGCCCCAGCACCCAGGGTTGCGAGGCTTTGGCCTGTGCAGAGTTCTTCTGCACCGCATATCCTTTCCAGGACTCGCGGAAGACCTGGGCGCCGCGCTGACGGGCGAGTTCCTCGGTGCCGTCGCGCACGTCTTCATTGAGCACGACGACGATTTCGCTCGTCCAGCCCACCACACTCTCCAGGGTGCGCCCGATGCGGCCAGCCTCCGCGCCGGAAATCATCGAAACCGAGATCGGCAACCGCTTCATTCGATCAGGCGATAGTTCTTATGCACCCCCAGGGTGATGCCGGTGCAGCGTTTGATAATCAACGCAAGGTCTTCCCAGAAATAATTCCTCGTAAAACGAATCAGCGGATTACGGGAGTGATAGGTCCACGTCGCCGCCTGCACCAGCTCGCGCATCACGGCGGGATGCGTGCCTTTGAACGGCTTGACC
>Ga0182021_10009695_pt1 | contig 11411 bp, 10 predicted proteins | sample 612E3MmetaG_FD_120493 | JGI IMG/M metagenome (GOLD analysis project Ga0182021, IMG submission 120493) | Permafrost microbial communities from Stordalen Mire, Sweden - 612E3M metaG (Illumina Assembly) | ecosystem: Environmental > Terrestrial > Soil > Wetlands > Permafrost | place: Sweden...
ATCAATCATCAATCCGCAATCAGTAGAGCGGGCGATGGGATTCGAACCCACGACCTTCTCCTTGGCAAGGAGACGTACTACCACTGTACTACGCCCGCAGGTGGCCTGACCTTCAGGCCGAGTGCCGAGAGCCAGGATCGGACTGGCGACACCGCAATTTTCAGTCGCGTGCTCTACCAACTGAGCTATCTCGGCCTGGAAATACACCGTCTTTGAAGCGGAAGGATTTTACACGCAGAGAGGGAGATTGTCAAGCAAACCCCCAAAAATAATTTTACAACTATTTTACATCCTCATCATGTTCCGGTTACTTGACAGGCATACAATGCAGATAAGAAAACGAATCCAAAAAGGAGACAAACCATGTTAAAAATAACTATTCTAATCAAGAAGATCGTTCCAGTTGTCCTGGTGCTGGCAATCGCATTGGCCGCATTTCCCCTCGCCGGGGCATCCGCGGCCGGTCTGAATGTCCAGCCTACTGCCGTGCCAGATAATACCCGACTTGAGAATCTCTGGGTGCGTGTTCAGGCCACCTACCAGGTCCAGGGCAACCGGCTATCTGACGCCAGCACTTTTATTTCCAGGGTGCAGACCCTCATTGATAAGGCCAACGCAAAAGGCTTCGATATCTCCGCCATCCAGGCTGCCCTGAATGCCGTCTCCGCCGTCATCCCGGCCGTCCAGGCTGCCCATGCCCCGGGAGCCGCAATCATCACCAGCCATGCCGGTTTCGACGCTACCGGCAAGGTTACCGACCGCACCACCGCCATCGCCACGGTAAAATCACTCGCCCAGGTTATTAAAGATACCCGCACCGCCACGAATGGCACCCTGAAGTCGCTGCACGACGCGGTCAAAGCGTTCCGCCAGGCCCATTCTCACTCAGCCAATAAGACTACCACAACACCCTCTTCCACGCCTACCCCTTAGACAGTTCCGTCCCTCCCAGCGAGAGACACGGCTTTCTGCCGTGTCTCTCTTTTGTGTCATTGGGAATTCCCATGATGGCGAGAATGATCAGGGGGTGTCACCCAGTTTACCCTTCTCCCTGTCGATATCCGATAAGTGCCTCTTTTGCAGTACAATCGAGAAAACCAAGGAAGGTTATGGAAATTAACTACAAAGTCATCAAATCAGGGAGAAAATAGAAGAGAAACCATTGTGATTCTTTGTACCCTTGTGCCTTTATGGTTGATTTTAGGTATCTTCTCAATAAGTAAGGGAGGGTGGGGTGTGTGCGGGCGGTTCCGCCGCCCGCACACACCCCGTTCCCCCTTTTATTTAAATGTTACGATTTTAAGTTGAATCTGATATGAGGTGAGCATGGAAAAAACAGTCATAGTAAGCGAGAAAGCCCCCAAAGCCCTCGGTCCCTATTCCGTCGCCGTCCGGGCCGGGATGTTCGTTTTCACTTCCGGGCAACTCGGCCTGGATCCACAGACCGGCAATCTTGTCGCGGGCGGGATTGAAGCAGAAACCCGCCAGGCGCTGACCAATATCCGCAATGTCCTGGCGGATTCCGGGTCGGGCCTGGATGCAGTCGTCAAAACCATCGTATTTTTAAAAGAAATGGTCGATTTTCCCAGGATGAATGCCGTTTATGCCGAATTCTTCACTGAAAATCCGCCTGCTCGCAGCACCGTGCAGGTGGCAGCACTGCCCAAGAATGGCAGTGTTGAGATAGAAGCGGTGGCGCTTGCAAAATGAGTTCCGAACTGATCCTGCTGGTTGACGATGAACCCTCCATCGTTCAGCTCGCCCGCATGTACCTGGAACGGGAAAACTTCCGGGTGGAGGCAGCCGGGGACGGAGAAGCCGCCCTCGAGGCTGTCAAACGATTAACTCCGCAGTTGATCGTGCTGGATGTGATGCTTCCCAGGCTGGACGGTCTGGAAGTCTGTCGCCGCCTGCGGGCCGAAAACAACCCGGTCGCGATCATCATGCTTACCGCCCGCGACGAGGATATCGATAAAATCCTCGGCCTGGAACTTGGCGCCGACGATTACCTGACCAAGCCCTTTAATCCACGCGAACTGGTGGCGCGTATCAAGGCTATTCTGCGGCGGGCTGAACGTACCTCCCAACCGGATGCCGCCCCCATCCATCTGGGTGACCTGACGGTTGATCCTGTCCGCCGCGAGGTGCGTGTCGCAGATATGAGCCTCGACCTGCGCACGCAGGAATTCGAACTGCTGCTCATCCTGGTCAGCCATCCTGGGCGCGTTTTTACCCGTGAGCAGTTGCTCCAGCAGGCCTGGGGCTTTGATTTCTATGGCCAGACCCGAACCGTGGACGTTCATATCGCCCACCTGCGCAAGAAACTGTCCATCAGCCCGATCACCATTGAGACCGTTACCGGGATTGGATACAAACTGGTGGCATAATGCTTCATTCCTTGCGGTCCCGGTTATGGTGGAGTTATATGTTGGTCACAATGGCCGCACTGGGCATAGTGGCTTTTGTGCTGTTCATCTACATCATTCAAAATCCATCCACATACCGGCAGGCCAGCGCCCGGTTGACGGTTGTCGCCGCTCTACTGCGCAAGAACGAAGCCGCTCTTTCCAGCCTGCCGGTTATGAACCTTCAAAACCGCATTGAACAGGTTGGGCAGAACTCCGATGTCCGGATCATCATATTCAATAAAAAGCGCCAGGCGATTGCTGATTCACAATCCGCGCAATTAGGTTCCTTACAAATGCCTTTATTACCTCGTTTACGGATTTCTTCCGTAATGAAAGACCAGCAGGGACAGAATTGGATATATATAATCCAGCACCTGAACGATGGCAACTGGCTGATGGTGGCCGTTCCCCGACCGGCCGTGCCGTTATTAACCATCCTTAGTGATGAACTAATGCTTCCAATCCTGGGCGCCGCAGTCGCCGCTCTGATTATTTCCCTGCTTGTAGCCTACTGGCTGGCCCGCTGGATCGGGGAACCGCTCCAACGCCTGGTGGTTGCCTCCCGGCAAATGCCATCACTCAACACTCAACCGGTCAGCCTGCAGGGTCCGCACGAGGTTCAGGAATTAACCCGCGCATTTAATGAAATGAATAACCGCGTGCAAACCTCGCGCAAGTCCCAGCGCGATTTCGTTGCCAATGTATCGCATGAACTTAAAACGCCGCTGACTTCCGTCCAGGGCTTTGCCCAGGCCATTCTCGACAGTACCGCCGATACACCGGAATCCCGCCAGCAGGCTGCCAGGGTCATATACAATGAGGCGGGTTCCATGCACCGAATGGTGCTGGATTTACTTGATCTGGCCCGCCTGGATGCCGGTACGCTCGAACTCCAGTCTGCTCCGGTAAACCTGCCGGCCTTGCTGAACAACATTGCTGAGAAATTTTCTCCGCAGGCCCACGCGACCGATGTTTCCATCCGCGTCGAATCCGCCGATCTGCCCGCCATCATGGGCGACGGTGACAGGCTGTCACAGGTCTTCTCCAACCTGGTCGATAACGCCCTCAAGAACACACCCGCAGGAGGTATTGTCACGCTGCGGGCCAGGCTGACCGGTACTTCGACCTCATTGGGAGCAGGTTCCGCGATCGAGGTGGATGTAGCCGATACCGGCGCAGGCATTCCAGCAGAAGCCCTACCGCACATCTTCGAGCGTTTCTATCAGGCTGACCCATCCCGGCCGGGCGGTGAGAAACATGGAACCGGCCTGGGCCTGGCGATCGTAAAAGAAATTGTGGCGGCGCACAGTGGTAAAATTAGCGTTCGTAGCACACCGGGTGCTGGCAGCCTCTTTACCGTCACGCTGCCGCTGGCACCACCGGTAGCTTCTGCAGACGCCCGGCGAAAAAAATAAATTATCATGCCTTCGGTTTCCATCATTATTCCCTGCTATAACGAGCAAGATACCATTCGCAAACTGCTCGAGGCTGTTTACGCGCAGACTTTTCCGCGCGCTGACCTGGAGCTGGTTATTGCAGATGGTATGTCCACCGATCGGACACGGGCAATGATTGCGGCTTTTGCGGATACCCACCCCGACCTGCATATTGCCATGGCCGATAACCCGGCCCAGAGCATCCCTTCCGCCTTGAATTGCGCCCTAAAAGAAGCCCAGGGTGAGATCATCATCCGGTTGGATGCACATTCGGTACCCTACCCCGACTATATCGAACGCTGCGTGGCGGACTTGCAGGCTGGTTTGGGCGAGAACGTGGGCGGAATCTGGGAGATCCATCCCGGCGCATCCACCGGTATGGCGCAGTCCATCGCTGCGGCTGCCTCTCATCCACTGGGCGTGGGCGATGCCCTGTACCGCCACGCCAGCAAAGCCTCCCTGGTGGATACCGTCCCTTTTGGAGCCTTCAAACGCGAATTACTGGCGTTGATCGGCTTCTTTGATGAGTCACTGCATACCAACGAGGATTACGAGTTCAATACACGCATCCGCAAGTCGGGCGGTAAAATTTGGCTTGACCCTGCCATTCGTTCAGTTTATTTCGCCCGCCCGACACTGGCAACATTGGCCAGGCAATACAGCCGGTATGGATACTGGAAATGGCAGATGTTACGGCGGTATCCAGAGACGATACGCTGGCGGCAGGGACTCCCCCCCTTGTTCGTACTGAGCCTGCTCGGCGGGGCTGCCCTGGCTGTTTTTATACCTGTTTTCCGGATCTTACTGGCGGTAGAGATCTTCGTTTATTGTATTACCCTGGTTGCTGCCGGAGTTCATGCTTCATTAAGGCAGAAAAAAGCCTTCCTGGTTTTAGGTTTACCCATCGCAATTGCCACCATGCACATTGCCTGGGGTGCAGGCTTTTTATGGAGTATGATTAAGGCGGTTTTTTCTGACCGGAGCCCGGAGAAGAAGTAATGCAATCATCTACCCGACCCAGGCCAATTGGCTGGCGTGTCCGTTCGCGCGACCAACGCATCATTCTGCTGATTGGTGACGCGTTTGTATCCATATTAGCACTCTTCGGCGGGCTTTATTTTTGGGGGTCAAAGGATGCCTGGCTGAAGTTCTCGATGCATTTCCTCCAGCAGCGCGTTGATTTCTGGTTCTGGTTCCTGCCGGTGATATGGATGGTATTCCTGGTCGAGTTATATGATCCACATCGTGCCAGGAATCTACGCAAAACCGTGGCAGGAATTGCGCTTGCCGCCACGGCCGGGTTATTATTATACGCATTAGTCTACCTGATTTCGCAAAAAGGCTCTTTACCCCGTCTGGGCATCGGTGTTTTCCTCGCTTTGGCCGCCGTTCTTACACTGGTCTGGCGGCTGGTCTATATCCGAATTTTTACCAACCAGGCATTTCTGCACCGGGTATTGATAATCGGCGCAGGTAGTGCCGGAGAGACATTGGTTAAAGTTTACAACAAATTGCATCCAAAGCCGTTTTTCCTGGTAGGGTTCATGGACGATGATCCTGCCAAGGTCGGCAAAGAGCTGGAAGGGTTTCCCATTCTGGCCGGGAATGAGCGCCTTCTCGAAATTATCCAGGCAAAAGCCATTTCCGAGATCGTCATTGCCATCACCGGCGAGATGCAAGGCAGTACCTTCCAAACACTCCTGGATGCCCAACAAAACGGCATGGAAATCATCCCCATGCCCAGTCTGTATGAGGATTTGTTGGGGCGTGTCCCCATCCATCACCTGGAATCCGAGTGGTTAATCCGTTCGTTTGTGAACGATGCCCGCGTCGACGGGTTTTACGAAATTTTCAAGCGGCTGCTCGACATCCTGGTTTCGTTGGCCGGCCTGGCCATCTGTATCGTGCTAACTCCACTCACCGCCATTATCATTTGTGTGGATAGTGGTTTCCCCGTCATTTACAAACAGATCCGTTCCGGCAGAAGCGGCAAGTTGTACAACATTTACAAATTCCGTACCATGTGCAAGGATGCGGAAAAGGATGGCAAGGCAGAAGTTACCCGCGAACATGATGAGCGCATCACGCGTGTAGGCGGTCTCCTCCGTCGTAGCCACATTGATGAACTGCCGCAATTCTGGAACGTCCTGCGCGGCGATATGAGCATAGTCGGACCGCGCGCCGAGCGCCCCGAACTGATCATCAAATACCAGGAACACATCCCCTTATACCGGGCGCGATTGCTGGTCAAGCCGGGCATCACCGGGTGGGCGCAAATCAATTTTGGTTATTCCGCCACCATCGCCCAGACTGTTATTAAACTGGAATACGATCTGTATTATATAAAGCATCGCAATATCCTTATGGATATTCTCATCATTCTGCGTACCATGACCCAGGTTATTGGGTTCCAGGGAAGATAAAAAAGATGCGCGTATTGGTAACAGGCGGGGCCGGATTTATTGGGTCGCATATTGTGGAAGAACTTCTGCGAGGCGGTGCGGCTGTGCGCGTCCTGGATAACTTTTCCTCCGGGAACCGCACCAACCTGGCCTCCTTCCAGGGCGACCTGGAAATACAGGAGGGCGACCTGCGGGATGCCGGGGCGGTAAAAGCCGCTACCCGTGGTGTGGATCTGGTTTTTCACCTGGCAGCTTTCATCTCTGTCCCGCAGTCCATGCTCGAGCCGGAGAACTGCTTTGCGGTCAATGTGTCTGGCACGGTCATGCTGCTCGAAGCCGCCCGACAGGCCGGTGTAAGCAAGGTGGTGCTGTCTTCCAGCACAGCCGTTTACGGTAATACCGACAAATTTCCAACAGATGAGGAAACGCCACTCCAGCCTCTTTCGCCGTATGCCTTATCCAAACAGGTGAATGAACTTTACGCACGCCTGTACACACATACTTTCAATCTGCCGGTCACCGCGTTACGCTATTTCAACGTCTACGGACCACGCCAGCAACCCGATTCTGCCTATGCAGCCGCCATTCCCATTTTTGCGCGGCACTTGGTGAACGGGGAGCCGATTACGATCTTCGGCGACGGCAAACAAAGCCGTGACTTCATCTACGTTAAGGATGTGGTACACGCCAACCTGCTGGCAGCCGAATCTGAGGCAGCCGGTGAGGTTTTCAATATTTGTACCGGTCATGAAATAACCATGCTCGATTTGCTGGAAGAATTGAGCGAGATTTCACCTTACCAGCCCGAGGTTCGCTTCGTAGCGCCGCGTCCGGGTGACATTTATCGTTCGCTGGGCAATCCTGAAAAAGCTGCCGCAGTCTTGGGCTTTCGCGCCGCCACTTCTCTGGCGGATGGCCTGGCACAAACAGTGGAATGGATGAAAAACAAATGAAAGCAAATATTCGTTCCCGATACCCCAACATCCTGGTTTTATTGGCGGATATTATCATAACCGTGGTCGCCATTACAGCCGCGTTTGCGATCCGGCTGGCTGGGGATACGGTTACTGATTACATTGGGTCGCTTTACTGGATGATCCTCATCAGCCTGATGATAAAGCCCGTTATCTATTATTTCTTTGGCCTGTACCGCCGCCTGTGGGCTTATGCAAGCATCAATGAATTGACCCTGATCAGCTCTGCAGTAACCGTTGCTTCGGCTGTTTTCTCCGGCGTTATGCTTGTACTTTTCATCGTCCGGGTGCATGATGCCAGGGTACTGAATTTTCCGCGCACCATCCTCCTGATCGATTGGCTGCTTTCTCTCGTGGGCATTGGCGGATTGCGCTTTTCATTCCGGCTGCTGGCAGAAGGGCGTGCAGCCAGTAAAAAACCCATTGCAAGAAGAGCCAGAAATGTATTGATCATCGGAGCGGGGGATGCCGGTGCATTGGTGGTGCGCGAATTACAGCGCAACCCGCAGCTCGGTCTGCACCCGGTTGGCTATCTGGATGATGATCTGACCAAACAAAAGCATCAAATCCACGGCGTACCCGTGGTTGGCAGACTCACCGACCTGCGCCGAACTCTGGATCACCGTTCGGTGAACGAAGTCATCATTGCCATCCCAAGCGCGGGCGGGAAAGTCGTCCGCCTGGTGACCGATGTATGCCGGTTAAAAGGCATTCCCTTCCGCACCATGCCGGGATTGTTCGAGCTCATCGGTGGCAAAGTCAGTGTCAACCGCCTGCGCGAAGTGGATATCGCCGACCTTTTACGCCGCGAACCCGCCCAGATCCAGGATCAACTGGTGGGCGCAGCACTGACCGGGAAGCGGGTGCTCGTAACCGGCGCAGGTGGTTCCATTGGTCGTGAAATCTGCCGCCAGATTGCGCATTGGGGCCCCCAAATGCTCATCCTGCTTGGTCATGGAGAAAACAGCATTTTTGAGGCCATGCTCGAATTACGGGAGGATTTCCCTTCCCTGCCATTCCAGTTGGTTATCGCGGATATTCGTGACAAGCCCAGGATGCACGGTGTTTTTGCCGATTTTCGTCCGCAGGTGGTTTTCCATACCGCCGCTCATAAACACGTCCCCTTGATGGAAAGCAATATCCAGGACGCAATCACCAATAACATCATCGGCACAAGAAACGTGGTCCAGGCAGCCAGCGCGATTGGCACGGAATTATTGGTCCTCATTTCCTCCGATAAAGCCGTCCGTCCGGCTAATATAATGGGCGCCACCAAGCGCATCGCTGAAATGATTGTACTGGAAGCTGCTCACCGCACCGGGCATGCTTATTCGGTGGTCCGTTTCGGGAATGTCCTGGGCAGCCGCGGCAGCGTGGTACCGCTCTTTAAGCGCCAGATCGCCCATGGTGGGCCGGTGACGGTTACCCACCCGGATATGAAACGCTACTTTATGACCATCCCGGAAGCCGTTCATCTGGTACTCCAGGCCGCCGCCATGGGCCAGGGTGGCGAAGTATTCATGCTGAATATGGGCCAGCAGGTGCGCATCCTGGACCTGGCAGAGGACCTCATCCGGCTCTCAGGCCTCGAACCTGGTAAAGATATAGAGATCGCCTTCACCGGCATCCGTCCGGGCGAAAAACTCAGCGAAGACCTTTGGGGAGATGGCATGGAATATAAGAAGACCATTCACCCTGAAATCTTCCGCGCCGAAGCAGAAGAAGCCATCCTCCCGCAGGATCTTGATAAAACCGTCGATGAATTGCACCACCTGGCACAGGAGGGGGAGGATTCTGCCATCATCCACCTGCTGGATGAAACCATCCCGGACGGGAAAATACGAGCCACGCCCCCGGCAGATTTGACTTCGCTGGTCTAAAGCACTGGCATGCCTGAAATCAGCTGCTCCGCATGGAATGAATTTCTTGCTGGACAACCCAACGCCCATATTCTGCAGTCGGGCGAGTGGGGCGATCTCAAATCCGCCTTTGGCTGGGATGCAGTCAGGATAATAAAGAATGGCGTGGGTGCGCAAATCCTGTTCCGGCGGCTGCCGCTCGGCCTGACATTTGCCTACATTCCTAAGGGGCCGGTGGGTACTGCCCCAGCAGAAACCAATATACAATTTTGGGCAGAAGTGGATTTGCTCTGCCAGAAAAAACACGCCGTTTTTCTGAAATTGGAACAGGATGGTTGGGAAGGCGATTCGACCGCCAGCCAGCAGCCGGCAGCATTTCTATCCAGCCCGCAACATATCCAGCCACGCAGCACGCTGGTGGTTGATTTGCAGGGCAGCGAAGAGCATGTTTTCAATTGCATGAAGCCCAAGACACGTTACAACATTCGTCTGGCCGGCCGGAAGGAAGTTGTCGTCCATCCTTCCAATGATGTGGACAACTTCCATCGCATAATGGGCGTAACCAGCCACCGTGAAGAATTCAATGTCCATTCGCTGGAGTATTACCGGCGCGCCTATGAACTTTTTTATCCCAAAGGTATGTGTGAACTCTTTGTGGCCGATTTCCAGGGCCAAACCCTCGCAGCGGTAATGGCTTTTGCCTTCGGTAAAAACGCCTATTATTTTTATGGCGCCTCTGGAGATATGGAGCGCAACCGTAAACCGACCTACCCACTCCAATGGGAGACCATCCGCTGGGCGCATGGAAAAGGCTGCACTGAATACGATATGTGGGGCATTCCCGATGAAGCCACGGATGTTGACGATGATGAGGCCGAGGCGCGCGAGGACGGTTTGTGGGGCGTTTACCGTTTCAAACGGGGCTTCGGCGGCTCGATCAAACGGGCCCAGCCGACTCTTGACCGGGTCTATAATCCCCTGTTATATAAACTCTACCTTTGGCGTCTATCCGGTTCCGGCGCGGACTGACAGCATGATCCCGTTTACCGGCACTCCCCAATCCTGGAACGAACTAATCGCATCCCTGCCCATGCCCCACCTGTTACAGACCTGGGAATGGTCGCAGGTCAAGGCTAAATACGGCTGGCAACCGATGCCCTTTGTATGGGTTAATCCGCATTCAGCCACGAGCAATCCACCTTTGGCTGCCGCGATGATACTCAAACGCAGCCTGCCGGTGGGCGGATTCGCTAAAAAAATGTGCGTGCTCTATATCCCCAAAGGCCCCAACCTGGATTGGAACGACACGCCGCTGCGCCAGCGTCTGCTGAACAACCTGCAGCTATTTGCCAGGCGGCAGGGCGCGATCTTTGTCAAGCTGGACCCGGATGTGGCGCTGGGCCAGGGCGTTCCCGGTACAGAGGCAGCGGACGAGTTTACCGGTGGTCAAGCCGTCAGATCAGAATTGATGCAGCGCAGTTGGAAATTTTCGCAGGACCAGATCCAGTTCCGCAATACCGTCCTGATTGACTTGACTCCCGGCGAAGAGGATCTATTGGCTCGCATGAAGCAAAAAACGCGTTACAACATCCGCCTGGCACAAAAGAAAGGCGTTACGGTGCGGATTGGTACGCTGAATGATTTGTCCATGCTATTTCATATGTACGCAGAGACCTCCGTCCGCGACGGCTTCTTAATCCGTGAGGAAGGCTACTACCAGACCGTCTGGCATACATTTGGCACCTCCTCACCAGGGGCACCTTCCCCTTCAGCCCCTTTCCATGAAGCGCTGATCGCCGAAGTGGATGGAGAGCCGGTCGGGGCAGTCTCGATGTTCTATTTTGCCGGGCAGGCCATCTACCTCTTTGGGATGTCGCGCGACCAGCACCGCGAAAAAATGCCCAATTACCTGCTTCAGTGGGAAGCCATGCGGCGGGCAAAAGTGCTGGGGTGTAAAGTATACAATCTATGGGGTGCGCCGGACGAGTTCGACCCGAACGACGGTTTATGGGGCGTCTTCCGCTTCAAGGAAGGCCTGGGTGGATATGTCTCGCGTACCCTGGGGGCATGGGATTTCACCCCCAATCCAATCCTCTATAAAATGTATACCGAGGTGCTGCCGCGCCTGATGGACATCATGCGCGCACGCGGCAAAGCCCGCACGCGCCAGAGTCTGGGAACATAAATCCACGAAGAACACGAAATAACACTAACGTAACTTTTGCGCAATCAGCGCAAGAATCGTAAAAAGCGGCATAAAATATCTTGGGCGTTGTGCCCGAAAAAAGAGTTGTTTGCCAGCAAAAGCGCTGGCGGAACTGAACCTTAACAA
>Ga0182021_10009696_pt1 | contig 11411 bp, 10 predicted proteins | sample 612E3MmetaG_FD_120493 | JGI IMG/M metagenome (GOLD analysis project Ga0182021, IMG submission 120493) | Permafrost microbial communities from Stordalen Mire, Sweden - 612E3M metaG (Illumina Assembly) | ecosystem: Environmental > Terrestrial > Soil > Wetlands > Permafrost | place: Sweden...
AAGCTCCAGGCGCGTCTGCTCTACGAGAGGGCCTTTGCCTTTTGCTTTTAGTTGGCGGCAGGCCTCGACGAATAACTCGGAGGTCACCAGTTCCGGCTGCAACATCATCATTGTCCATTCCCATTCATTCTTGTGTTCCATAGAGAAAGAACCGATATCCGCGCTCCACCACAATCCTTCCAACCCCATCACCGTATAATCCTGTCCCAGTACTTTCTTGGCGGCGAACTTCAGAGTAAAGGAGAGACCGTAAAGGGTTTGGATCGCGCCCTGGTAGGTTGTAGAGGTGTTGGGGTCGCCTTTTCCGTCGATCATCAGGTAATGCAGCGGCGGTACCTCGACGATAGAAAAATCCTTCTTTGAAGGCGAATAGAGGTCTTTGTACTGTTTGCGCAAGTTCAGTTTTTCCATGGTTGAAATCTCCTTATTGATATTTTTGAATGAATTCTTCCAGCCAAACCAGTTCAGTTTGCAGCAGTGCAAGTGAATAGGTGAACATTGCCTTTACGTGGGGCGGGAAACCTGCCTGCGTGAGTGCCGGGTGGTGAAGCAGTTCCTGGCAGCGCAGGTTCAGCATTTGCTGCCGTTCCAGCAGAGCAGCGCGGCTTTCTGCCGGGGAGAGCAGGGGCAGGCAGGATAAGCCGAACATGAATGCCCGGCTGCCGGGCTCTGGGTTGGCGAGGCCGTCGCGAACACCCTGCCTGAGTGCAGCCATTCCTGCCGGTGTAACCGCGTAGACCCGTTTGGCTGGGCCGCGCCCCTGTGCCGGCCGGGTGATAGAACTGGACAGGCCCTGGCGCAGGAGTTTGTTGAGCACAAAATAGATGGAGGAGAATGCCAGCTCGGTCCAGTTGCGCATACCGCGTTCTTCAATGATATGTTCCAGTTCATAGCCGTGGCAGGGGTGTTCCGCGATCAGGCTGAGGAGAACCAGTTCAGAATTGGTCATGAGTTTGTTATCCTGCTAATATTATAGTACTATAATATATAATTAAAATATATTTGTCAAGAGCAAGGTTTTCACAAGAATGAAACATATCGTCATTTTCCTAACTATATTTGTGCGTCTCTCCACGGGCTGAGATCGCCACGCCTTGGGAAGAACGCAAGGCTCGCGATGACAGTTATTTTTGGGTTTGTTAAGCTTTCTTGTGAATGCCGTGCAGTCAAGAGGGTAAGTGAGAATCTCATGCAAAGAGTGTGACATCCATGGATAGCTTCTCATCCATGACCCGGTTACAATAAGTTATTAACAGGAAGAACAGGAGAAACAATGGAATTTACGAAGTACACCTCAATGCATTTGGTCAAAGGGGAAGATCTAAATCACCATGGCACTCTTTATGCCGGGCGCACTGCCGAGTGGTTTGTTGAATCAGGCTTTATTGCCGCGGCGTCTCAAACCAAACCCGAAAATATTGTTTGTTTAAAAATTCACGGAATGACCTTTAGCCGCCCCATCCGCAAGGGGGACCTGGTTACCTTTACCAGCCATATTGTGCTCACCGGAGAAACGAAGTTGGTTTCGTACATTGAGGTCATTGTCCACGACAGGGTGGCTGTCAACGGGTTTATCACTTTTGTCCATGTAGACCTGGAAGGTAAACCTATGCCTCATGGTCTGCATTACGTGCCCTCCACTGCGGAGGAAATTGCGCTCAATAAAGAAGCGCAGGCTTTATCCTGAAGCATAAAAACTGCCTGAGTAATTCGATCAGGCAGTTTTTTTCAATTTGAGCGGTTTATGATGAGATTTCCCATTTCTTTTGCAGTTTGCCGCTGATCGCCCGATTCCACTTGGGGTTTGGCTGAGGGGAATAGATCAACTGGCGGCAAACATCGGCGATCCGTTCATCGGATTTGCCGTTGTTCTGCAGGGGAAGAAGCTGCTGGAGCATGTTGTGGTCGAGATACGAATAAACTTCTTTGCCTAAGACCAGGGCGGTGAAGATCACCGAAGAACTCTGGGCAATCAACATCTTACTGTTGGCGATCATCTGATGCACATTGCCGTCCTGAACGATCAGGTCATCGGGAAAATATTTGCGGATTTCCCGGGTGGCTCTATGTAGGTTTTCGTTCGGGTGCAGCTTGAAGATGATCTGCTGGTCGCCGGCAATCTCTTTCACTTTCTGCAAGAAATGCTCACGGTAATCGAACTTCATGGTCTCGCGGATGCTGGAAGTAGCCACCAACAAATAATCATGCAAGGGAAAGTTATTATGCGTGTATTCAATGATATTATCGAAATTTGGAATACCGGTCACGATGATCTTATCCGGGTTCGCCCCTTTGCGCTCGAACAAGCGCCGGTAACCCTGCGAAGCCACACAAAATACATCATAGGTGTTGGAGAGGCCGGTGGCTGCGGTATTGGCCAGGAAGCGTGGAAATTTAAGATAGCGCACCAGGAAATACAGAAAGTTTTCTTCCTCGGTCATTCCTTCTTGAACCAGAACAATTTTTGTATTGCGGATGTTTTTTTGGATCACCAGATCGGTACAGGTCACAACCAGATCGTACTTGCGACCTTTTCCGCCGAAATCAACCTGCAGCCTGTTTTCTTGCAGATAGCTTTCGGTAGCTTTACGATGTCTGCCGCCCAGGATCGAAAAATCGGTCAACCCTGCTTTGGCGGCCACTCCGATGATTCCGTCTGCGTAGAAAGGCGTAAAAAAGCAATCAAAATCTCCCATTTGCTGAGAAATTTTGTGCATCATTGTGGTCTGATTTAAAGACCCACAAATAAATAAAATATTGGCAGTCATACGCTCACCCGGCAAGATCAGTTTTGTGGTGAATAGCTCTGGTGGTTCTGGATCAAGTTTTTCTCGCGTGCAAAATAAAGGTTGGTTTGCGGTGTGCGGTTATCGGTGACCCAACCCATTTTACGCAGCATTATGCGCGGCACGTAGCGGTCAATAATGCCAAAGCAGTCAAGGTTGGGTACTTTGCGTACCCGGGTATCGGCAGCAATCAAAGCGCAGCGCAGCTCTCTGGCAGTATAACCGAAAAACTCGGTGGAACCCTGCCCGATGGTTTCGAGAATGTGGGAGTCACTGTTGCCGGTTTGGGCTAGCGGCAGCGTCTGCGAAATTCGTTCGACCATAGGGTTGCGCCACGAGGAGATGAGGCTGCCGTTGAAGGCTTCCACACCCACAAGGACCTGGCTGATCCCCGGTTTGAGTAGAGCATTTTGGATCGTGGTAAAGGTGAGGCTGTTAATCCCGAAGGCCATGGGGTGGGCAGCAATGCAAATTCCTCCCTGTGCACCAATCAACTCGACGGTCTCTATTAATGAAAGCCCGGCTGGCACAGGGCGATGGATGAATAAAGCCAGTAGATGACCGTCGGCAGTTGAAACTTCGCAACCGGGGATGACTTCGATGCCGTAGCGGGGAGCCAGGTCCACTGCTTCATTGATGCCGGAAATTGTATCGTGATCGGTAATGGCAATCACATCCAGATCGGTATGATTGGCAACATATTGAAGTACTGCCGCAACCGAGGCTGTGGCGTCGTAACTGTGAATGGTATGTATGTGAAGGTCTGCGTATCCCATAATTTACTTTCCAATAAATTTCTTTCTATGGAACAACTTTACCCGAAGTAGCTTAAGGATTAATGACCACGAGGTTAACTATCGGTTATCGTTTCGTAATTATTATTAACAAAATAAGATCAGGAATTTTTTACGGCGGTGGAAGATAAAAAGTGAAACGAGGGTCAGATTCCTCGTTTCACTTTGTTCATTGATTAAAACCGCTTAGGTTATTGGTTTTATCTGGTTTCACGAAGGCATTATTCGTAACGAAAGCGCAGGATGCCAATGGTGAAGAAGAGGGCGGCGAACCCCAGCAGCACGCCGGCTTCGGGTAGGATGGCGGCGACCCCGCCGCCGCGCAGCAGAATATCCAGCAGCCCCTGCATGGCCCAGGTAGTGGGCAGCACCTTGACGGCGCTGCGTACGGCCAGCGGGAAAAGCTCCAGCGGGTACCAGCAGCCGCCCAGCAGGGCCATGGTCATGCCCAACATGATGCTGATGCCGCTGGCCTGTCCTTCGGTCTTGACGAAAGTTCCCAGCATGGTTCCGAGAGCGGCTGCAGCCAGCGCAGAAGCCAGCATCATCACGGCCAGCGCCAGGGGCTGTTGACCCCAGTTGACGTGCAGCACCAGTATGCCAAAACCGATCAACAAACTCATCTGTACCAGGGCAGTCAGTACTTGAGCGCTGATCGTCCCTACTAAAAAGGTAGCCTTATGCGTGGGGGTGGTTAAAAGCCGGCGCAGGGTTCCCTGTTGGCGCTCATAAGCAAATACTCCCGAGAGACCGATCAGGGGAATGAACACCCAGGTGATCAATTGACCAGCGGAAGAATTTGCGCGCGGATCATATTGAACCTGGTCGACGGTGTTTCCCTCGGTGACCGTCAACCGGGTGGGGGCGGATTCAAGAGAGGTCTGTGCCTGTTTGAATGCGGCCGCGTAGTAAGCTTGCCGTTCGCTGTCATTGGCGAAGGGTTTGACCTTTTCGGCGGCGGCTGTGCTCTGATTGGCAATGTCGTTTAAACTGCTGAAGCGGCTGGCGGCGGTCTGTACCGCCTGCGCAGAAATGAGCGCATCCATGTTATTGGGCTGCTGCAGCATTTTTAATGAAAGGCTGTTCTTTGACTGAGCGTCCAGGTTGAATCCGGCCGGGATTATGAGTACGGCTGAATTTCGGCGCGAGTCAAAAGCGGACTGGGCCTTGGTCAGGTCCTCGGCGACTACCCGAACGGAACTCGATTTATCCAACGCGGCGACCAACTGCGCAGAAAGGTCAGTTTGTGCCTTGTCGACGACCGGCAGCACGATGCGTGTATCCGACATCGAACCGGTGGAACTGCCGAGGATCACGGTGAAGAGGATAGGCAGCAGAATGAAGAAGAGCCACTCTGATGGCGAGGCAAAACGAACCAGTGTGTCTTTGAGGATAATAGCGGCTATTTTTTTCATCTCTGTCTCCTATGCAATCGCGAATCCGCGCCGGTTGATGATGAGGACGGAGACGGTGAACAACACGGCTGCCATGCCTAGCAGCGCCAGGATGGGCGTGAGGATATAGGAGATGCCGTTGCCCAAAGCCAGTGTGGTGAAGCCGTCCATTCCCCAGGCATTGGGAGAAATATGCGAGAAGATCTGAACCCAGGTGGGCAGGTTTTGCATGCTGAAGAAGCTGCCGCCCAGGATGCCGAAGATCAGCATCATGGCTGAGCCGATGGAGGAAATTTGTCCGGTGGTTTTGGCGGCTGCAGCCAGCAGCAATCCCCAGCCGGTAGCCGCAGCCACGGCGGCTGTGATCAAGACGAAAACTGCCAGCGGATCCCCCCACTGCAGCTTGAATAGCAGGGAAGTCCCGATGACGAGGATCAGCATTTGCGCCATACCGGTGAGGAAGATGCCAAACACTTTTCCGCCCAACACCTGAGCGGAACTGGTCGGCGAGACGAGCAAACGGGGCAGGGTGCCCTGTTTACGTTCAGCCAGCAGGGAGCGCCCGCCGTAGGTGACCGTGTACATCAGAAACATCAGCGCCATCCCCGGCGCGAGCATGGCCAGGGTATCCACCTTGAAGGAGTTGCCATTTTTCGTTTGCGTGTCAATGGTGATAGAGGTGGTATTGTTGGTGCTGGCAGCAGATAGCTGTGCACCCAAGGCAGCACCCATACTTTGTGCCTGGGCGGGTTGAATGATGCCGGAGGAGAGCATTTGTTCAATGGTTACCTGGCCGCTGACGCGGGAGGTTTCCACCCGGGACAGAAAGTTTTCGAGCAGAGTTTTCACCACACCCACGCTGGTCGGACTGGTGGGGTTGGCGTAAAGTTGCAGTGTCACCACATCTGTTGGAACCGCTGCAACCGTGCTGTTTGGGATTATGCTGCCGCTGAACCCATCCGGAATGAGAATGGCAGCGGCCGCTTTGTTTTGGTCCACTTGTGCCTGCGCCGCGGAGAAATCATCCATCAGGGTGGGAGCTACCAGGCCCTTGAGGTCGTTGGACTGGAACATTCCCACCAGCGCGTTGCCCAACTGGGCTTGATCTTGATTCACCAGGATCACGGGGATGTCGCTTATGCCGCTGCTGGCGGAATTCCCCAGGCGGCCGGTGACAAAACCCAGGCCGATGGTCAAGACAAAGGGAGCCAATAACATTAACACCAGCGCGGCAGGGTCGCGAAAAATAAGGGTGAGATCTTTAAAACCGATCAAAAAGATTTTTTTCATGGTTTATCGCTTAATCCCGTAAAGCGCGGCCGGTCAGATGCAGGAAGACGGATTCCAGATCGGGTTCCTGAATATCCACCGAGCGGATTTTCACTCCCGCTTCGTTGGCTTTGGTGATCACTGGCGCCAAAATTTCTTCGGCGCTCGCGGTGATGATGGCAATGGTGTGATCGGTGCGGTCAGCCTTGATCACTCCGGGGAGGGCGCGCAGCACCCCTATCAAATTTTCCAGCGTCTCTTCCTCGCCGACGTGCAGGATGAGGGTGTCGGTTTCGCCTACCTGGCGCGTTAGTTCGGCCTGGGTACCCAGCGCGATCAGTTGGCCGTGGTCGATGATGCCAACACGGTCCGAGAGTTCGTGGGCTTCTTCCATATAATGGGTGGTGTACAGTACCGTCATGCCGGCCTGATTTAATGCCTTTACCGAATCCAGAATGGCCCGCCGCGACTGCGGATCGATGCCCACAGTGGGTTCATCCATGAAGAGTAGACGCGGACGGTGCAGCAGCCCGACGCCAATATTCACACGGCGCTTCATCCCGCCGGAATATGTCTTGACGCGCTGGTTGGCTTTCTCGGTCATGCCGGTCAGTTCCAGTACTTCGTCCACCCGTTGATGCAGGGCTTTACCGCTCAGATCATACATTTGCCCCCAAAAATTCAGGTTCTCGCGGGCAGTGAGGTCTTCATATAAAGCGATCTCCTGCGGGACGACGCCGATCAATTGGCGCACGGCCATGGGTTCGCGGGTAACGGAGTGCCCGCCAATAGCGGCGTCGCCGCTGGTTGCTGCGATCAACGTGGAGAGCATGGAGATGCTGGTGGTTTTACCCGCGCCGTTAGGTCCGAGCAGGCTGAAGATCTCGCCTTCTTCAATGTTAAACGAAATATCATTCACAGCGATAAAATCAGCATACTTTTTCACTAGATGTGAAGCTTGCAAAATTGGGTTCATAATTCATGTCCTTGATTATTTAATAACAATTGCATACGTATTTAATACGTAAAAGCAACGTGGTCGTTGCGAAACTTTTGTAAGCTGAAGACTGTTTTCTTTTTTCTCAATCAGTATTTTCTCCTTTTCGGGTACAAACAACATGAAACTCACTGCATCTATGCGAGCAGTTTTAATTATTTGGATTTTTTCTAACGGATTTTGCCTGGCACCCTGCCTGATATTATTCTAGCCGGACCCTTGTATTGATGACGGTAAACTCATCCCACTGAAATAATATTTTCTGGTGACAAATCACTGGCGTTCAGGAAGAGGCGACGGCGGCAGATTCTGGACGGATTTGAGCTTCTTTTCGAGCCAGGCCAGTTCAAAATCGTAACTATCGATCCCGTAATCCAGTGTCATTTGCCAGAGCTGCCGAGTGCGGTCGTTCTGCGCTTTTTGTGCATATTCGTTGATAGCAGTTTTGGCAACGGTACGGTATATTTCCTGGCGCTGGTGCATTTCGGTAATGCGAGCCTGTAGAATGTTGGCAATTTGCTCATTGGAACTGCCGGCTGAGAAAAAGAGCTGGATCAACCAGTCTTGGCGCACAGGATGTAAGGGCAGAGGAGCGATCAGCCATTGGTGGAGTTCGAGGCGACCGGCTTCCGTGAGAGCATATTCCTTGCGGCTGGGTTTGCCATCCTGCGGAACTACGGTTAGCTTGACCCAGTCGTTTTTCTGGAGTTCATCCAATGCTTTATAGATGTGGCTCTGGGTGGCTGACCAAAAATGACTGACCGAGGCATCGAAGATCTTCTTCAGATCGTACCCCGACATGGGATGGTATTCCAAAAATGCAAGAATGGCATGTGCAAGCGGCATATTATTCCTCTAGGTTTATATAACTATATAGTTATAATACTACTTAGATATATTGTTGTCAATAGGAATTACACAATTGTTTTTTTGATTGCTTTAGAATGACTGCTGGATTTGTCCCTCTGTGTCCGAGAAAAATATTTGTGGATCGCTGGTTCAATGATCACTGTGGATATATTCGATCTGAAAGTAAACTTATACTGTTTGAGTAGTATTGTAACTTCTGGTTGTACCCTCGGCCCAGAGGGTATAATTCAACCCTTGTTTGAAAGCTAAAATTCTCAAGGAATGTGGTTGGCCGTGCTCAAGAGACAGTTCAGTGGTTCAAAAAATCTGTGGTTAATGCGCCTTTACTATTTTTTCTATTATTGCGGTATGGGTGCCATCAGCCCGTTCATCAACCTCTTTTATATCCAACGCCATCTCTCCGGCACAGAAATTGGTGTGCTGGGGACGATCAGTGCGCTGGTGGGATTGTTATCTGCGCCGTTCTGGGGACGCCTCAATGATTCCATTCGCCGCCCGCGGCTGCTGCTGCAAATAACCCTTTTTGTGAACAGTCTGGCTTATTATTATTTGAGCAAACAAAGCGCGTTTCTGGAAATGGCGGTAATCATCGGGGTGAATGCGCTCATCTGCTCCAGCGTCAATCCGCAGTCGCAGGCTCAGGCACTGGAGGCGGCGGCCGGAGCGGACTCATACTACGGCAGCATCCGTCTGTTCGGCTCATTGGGCTGGGCAGTGATGGCCCTGCTCAGCGGCTTGATCATTCAGAAGACCAGCCTGCTTTCGGGTTTTTATTTGTTTGGGTTTTTTACCATCCTGGCTGCGCTGGTTTTATTCATCATCCATCCCCCTGGCCAAAAGGATCCACGGCAGTTGCCGGTCGAGAAACCCGCGCGCCTGCCCATGAAGCAGGTGCTGCTTGAAATGGTCAAGAATCGGGAATTGCTGGTTTTCGCGGTTGCTTTGATCGTCATGTGGACGGCCAGCAACGGCACAACCACCTTTGAATCGGTGTACATGCAGCAGCTTGGCGCCAGTACCAGCCTGATCGGCTGGGCCAACACCGTGGGGGCGGGTTGTGAGATCCCCATGATGCTGGTGGCAGATCGGGTCCTACGCCGCAAGGGATCGACTGCCACGCTCCTGGCCGGATTCTTTTCCTATGTGGTGGCGTTTTCGATCATTGTCATTCATCCTTCGGTGGCCAGTTTCTTTATTTACCGTGCCATCAATGGCACCAGTATGGGTCTGTACGCGGTGGCTTTTACCTATTTCATTGTGGAACGCACACCGGCGCAGCAAACCGGCACCATGCTGGCGCTGTACTCGGTGACCATAGCCGGCATGTTCAGCATCCTGGTCTCTCCGCTGAGCGGCCGGCTGTTCGATCTGATCGGTGCCTACTGGCTGTACGTGATCGCGTTGGCAGGGTACATAATAGCCGCGCTCATCATCTATTTTGGAGTGCTGCGCAAATTTGAACCCAAAAATAATTATTTGAAGTAATATATTCTTAAACGGATGCTTACCGCATCAGGCAGCGGATATAGTTTTAAGTGCATGTAAAGCATGGTGTAAAAGGAATGTAAGATGAATATTCTGGTATTGGTCGGAAGCTATAGACGTCATGGAAACACAGAACAGTTGGTCGATTTAATAAAGGAGCATCTCCAGAAAGAAGCCGACGGAATGAAAATTCCTCTGGTGATGGAGACGGTTTACCTGGGTCACGAAAATTTACAATTCTGTCGAGGTTGCCGCATTTGCTTTGACCGTGGTGAAATGAACTGCCCGATCAAAGACAATTTGCTGATCATTAAGGCTAAAATGCAGTTGGCCGATGGTGTTTTACTTGCCAGTCCGGTTTACGTGGACGATGTGAGCGGAATCACTAAAAATTTTATTGACCGTTTAGCGCACGTCTGTCACCGGCCGGAATTCTTCAGTAAAGCTGCTTATCTGGTGGCGACAACTGGCAGTTCGCCTACGGGGAAGACATTGGCCACGATGAAAATGGCATTGCGCACCTGGGGATTTTATATAGCGGGACAATCGGGGTATAAGATGGGTGCGTTAATGAGCCAGGTCGAGACCAGAGAAAAATTTACAATCCAGACTGCTCAGGATGCACATCGGTTATTCCAATCTATTTTCCAGAAAAGTCATCTACGCCCTTCTTTTTATTCATTGATGATGTTCAAGATTCAACAGATGTCATGGCAGATGGAGAAGGACCCAGATACCATTGATTATCAATATTGGCAACAAAGAGATTGGCTCAACCCAAAACAAACTTTTTATATTCTTCATAAATCAAGCTGGTTTAAGATAGTTCTGGCTCGCTTTACCGGGTTGGTAGTTAAGAAAATGATGGTTTAAATTCTAATTTAAAGCTAATTTAAACGGCTCCCTGATTTAATTGAGAAATCGAGGAGCCGTTTTGCAATTGAGATTGCACATCCGTTTATTGCCAGTTTTCCAGCGTTTCTTTCACCACTTTCAAGAAACGGTCGGCGCCTTCGCCGTCCAGGATGCGGTGATCGAAGACGAAGGACAGGTAGATCATGGAGCGGATGGCAATGGAATCATTGCCGGCAGCATCGGTCAACACCACGGCACGTTTTTGCATGGTGCCCGTGCCCAGGATACCGGCCTGGGGCTGCATGATGATGGGGGAGGCAAAGAGCGAACCGCCCGTGCCGTGATTGGTGAGGGTGAATGTGCCGCCCTTGACCTCATCCGGCAAAAGTTTCTTGCTGCGTGCGCGCCCCGACAGATCGTTGATCTGCTGGGCCAGTCCCTGCAGTGAAAGCGCTCCAGCATTTTTGATGACTGGTACGATCAAGCCTGCATCACCCAGGGAAACGGCCAGGCCCAAGTTGATGACGTTGTAGCGCTGGATGCCCTCATCCGTCCAGGAGACGTTCACGTCCGGACGGGCTTTGAGCCCGGCCACGATGGCGGCGCAGAAATAAGCCGTCAGGGTCAGGTTGATGCCCAGCGCGGCGAAGGCCTCTTTATTGGCTGCCCGGTGTGCCAGCACTTTGCTGAGGTCAGCTTCCATAACGGTCAGCACATGTGGCGAGGTGTGCTGCGAATTTACCATGCGTTCGGCGATCTGCCTTCTCAGTGAAGAAAGGGGAACGAGTTCGCCTTCCAACTCTGGCAGGTTTCCCGCCGCCGCATGGACAGGCACACTGGCTGCCGGAACGGCCGCTGCGGTAGGCACAGCCGGCGCTGTTTTTCTGGTATCGAGGTAGATTTGTACGTCCTCTTTGGTGATTCTGCCGTCCTGGCCGGTGCCGTGCACCAGATTCAGATC
>Ga0182021_10009697_pt1 | contig 11411 bp, 14 predicted proteins | sample 612E3MmetaG_FD_120493 | JGI IMG/M metagenome (GOLD analysis project Ga0182021, IMG submission 120493) | Permafrost microbial communities from Stordalen Mire, Sweden - 612E3M metaG (Illumina Assembly) | ecosystem: Environmental > Terrestrial > Soil > Wetlands > Permafrost | place: Sweden...
GCTATGTGCAGGAGCAGGAGCGCCGCGTGCAGGGTGTCTCGGCGCTGTTGAAGACGCAGCCCGACGAGCTGGCCGAGCGCGTCGCCGGCATCCTCGACAACGTGCGCGCGCTGGAAAAGGAACTGGCGCGACTCAAGGCCAAGCTCGCCTCCGGGCAGGGCGACGACCTCGCCGGCCAGGCGGTTGATGTCAAGGGCGCCAAGGTTCTCGCGGCCACGATGGAAGGCGCTGACGTGACTGCCTTGCGTGAGACCATGGACAAGCTTAAGGACAAGCTCAAGTCGGCGGTCATCGTCCTGGCGGCTGTAAGTGACGGCAAGGTCAGCCTGATCGCTGGAGTCACGGTCGATCTCACCGCCAAGGTGAAGGCCGGTGAACTTGTGAACATGGTTGCCCAGCAAGTGGGCGGCAAGGGCGGTGGCCGGGCGGATATGGCTCAGGCCGGCGGCACCGATGCCGCGGCGCTACCGGCGGCGCTGGCTTCGGTGCAAGCGTGGGCAGAGATCCGGCTCTGAGCCGGCGCGGATTGGCCGTGCTGGTCATTGTGCAGTCGTGACAGGCATTTCATGCAACTCGATACAGGCAGGCGTAGTATCCGGCGGACAATTTCAAGACAGGGAGACATCACATGAGCTTCAAGCACAAGATCGGTTTGAGTCTTCTGACCCTTTGCGTTGCGACCGAGGTGCTGGCGCAGCCAAGTCAGGGCTACCAGGTGGGTTGGGGGACCGCGTCAGTGCCGCTGAGTCCGTGGTCAAGCGCGCTCATCGCGCTCATGCTCGTTTTTTCGGCGTATGCTTTTCTGCGCAAGCGTGGTGGGCGGGCCATGATGATGCTGGCGGCAGCCGCGCTGGTCGGTGCGCTTGGCGTGCTGGGGCAGGATAGGGCGATGGCAGGGGGCGCTACGGACACAATTTCAACCCCGGCGGGGTCGATGACCCTGTATTGCAATCCTCCCTTCGGCCATTTCGTGGCAACGACGGTGCCCGGAGGCGTAACCCTCACGGTAATCCCCATCAATGGGGCTGCTGCGCCCGCCGGACCTGAGTGTGCGACCGGCACGCATCTCAATCCGGGTGATATCTGTAGTCTGTGTGGCGTGTTTGGGTGATATTGCGCCAGAATGACGCACCCTCTCGGGCCGACGGGAAACTCAGTGCCCGTCGGCGGCGAAACTCACCTGTAGTTCAGGCCAGACCGCCTCGAGCGCCGCCTTGAATTCCGCCTGGATACGTTCCAGCGCAGCCTGGTTGTCGGCCTCGAAGCGCAGCACGACTACCGGGGTGGTGTTCGAGGCGCGGGCAAGGCCGAAGCCATCGCTATATTCAGCACGCACGCCGTCGATGGTGATCAGTTCGCGGGCGCCCGGGAAGCGGCCGTGTTTCTGCAATTTCTCGATCAGCGCGTGCGGCTCGCCTTCCTGCATCTTGATGTTGAGTTCCGGGGTCGAGAGGGCGTTGGGCAGGTGCTGCAACGGCCAGTTGGCGTCCGGCCAGCGCGAGACGATTTCCAGCAGGCGGGCGCCGGCGTACATGCCATCGTCGAAACCATACCAGCGTTCCTTGAAGAACATGTGGCCGCTCATCTCGCCGGCCAGCGGCGCGCCGGTTTCCTTGAGCTTTGACTTGATGAAGGCGTGGCCGGTGTTCCACATCAGCGGCTGACCGCCCTGGTAGCGCACCGACTCGGCGACCCAGCGCGAGCACTTGACGTCGAAGATGATCTGGGCGCCGGGATTGCGGGTCAGTACGTCGGCGGCGAAGAGCATCAACTGCCGGTCGGGGTAGATGATCTCGCCGTCCTTGGTGACGACGCCCAGGCGGTCGCCGTCGCCATCGAAGGCCAGACCCAGCTCGGCATCCGTTTCCTTGAGGGTGCGGATGACGTCCTGGAGGTTCTCCGGTTTCGAAGGGTCGGGGTGATGGTTAGGGAACGTGCCGTCGACGTCGCAGAACAGTTCGATGACTTCACAGCCCATGCGGCGGAACAGTTCCGGCGCGAAGGCGCCAGCGACGCCGTTGCCGCAATCGACGACGATCTTCATCGGTCGGGCGAGCTTGACATCGCCGACGATGCGGCTGAGATAGGCTTCGCGCACGTCCTCCTTGCGCACCTGGCCATGGCCAAGAGCGTGCACCAGTCGCCCCGTTTCGATACGTGTTCTGAGGTCCTGAATCAGCGGTCCGAACAGCGTCTGACCGCCGAGCACCATCTTGAGGCCGTTGTAGTCGGGCGGATTGTGGCTGCCGGTGACCGAGACGCAACTGTCGGTGCCGAGTGCGTAGGCGGCGAAGTAAGTGACCGGCGTCGGCACGCAGCCGATGCCGACGACATCGACACCGGCGGCAGTGATGCCAGCGGCCAGTGCCGCGGCGAGCGTCGGGCCGGACAAGCGACCGTCGCGGCCAATGACGATGGTCTTGAGGCCGCGGTCGTGCGCTTCGGAACCGATGGCGCGGCCGATGGTGCGGACGGCCGCAGCGGTGAGCGATTGGTCGACGATGCCGCGAATGTCGTAAGCCTTGAAGATTTCCGGGGCGATATGGCGCATGGCAATACCTCGATGTAAGTGATGGCAGGTGTCAGTGGAGAACCTTCGGTGACTCGCTGAGTATTTCTGCGGACGCCGGCGAGGCGTGATGCAAGAGCAGGCGCCAGCCAAGCGGACTGCGGACGAAGACATTGGTGGCGATGATCGTCGCCGTCTGCTGCTGGTCGTCGACAACAGTCAGTTGCTCGATATTGTTGTGGATGACGGAGAAAGGATTCTGGGTGACGCTTTGCCGTGACAGATGCATCCGAAAGCGTGGTCCGCGCTCGAACAGGTGTCGCCAGGCTTCGCGGATGGCGGCATAGCCGGCCAGTCGGGCGCCGGCCGGCAGCACGCAGACAATCTCTTCGTCTTCAGCCCAAACGGTCATCATGGCCTCCACGTCGCCGCGTTCCAGCGCTTCGTAGAAGGCGGCCTCGACATCGACTGCCGAGGCAAAAATGGTTTTTGTCGCAGTCATGTCAGTGGGTCCAGTGTCGCCGCCACCTGCTCCGGGCTCAGGTCGACCAGGCAGCGCAGATGCCCGAGCGGACACTCTCGCCGAAAGCACGGGCTGCACTCGAGTCTGAGCGAGATGATACGCGCCTGCGGCGACAACGGTGGCGTGTAGCCGGGACTCGAGGAACCAAAGAGGGCGGCCAGCGGACGGTCGAGTGCGGCAGCGATATGCATCAAGCCGGAATCGTTGCTGACCACGCAGCGGGCGCTGGCGATGACGTCGATCGCTTGTGCCAGCGTCGTCTGTCCGCACAGGTTGCGCGCGCGTCCTGGCGACAGTCGTTCGATTTCGGCACCGATCGGGGCATCCTTGGCCGAGCCGAGCAGCCAGACCGGACCGCCCATCAGCTCGGCCAGCCGGGCAAAATGAGTGGCCGGCCAGCGTTTGGCCGGACCATATTCGGCACCGGGGCAAAAGACGATGCCCGGCTCATCGTTGGGCAAACCGAGGGCCGTCAGTGCTGCCTGCTGCTGGACCTTGCTGCTGGTGAGTCGAGGCGTTGGCAGAGGCCTCGGCAACGGCGAGTCGGGCGGCTCGGCCAGCGTAGCGTAGCGCTCGACGAGCAAGGGTGTGGCGTTGGCGTCAAGACGGCGGCGATCGTTCAGAAGGCCGGCACGCGCCTCACCGGTGAAGCCGCTGCGCTTGGCAATACCGGCAAACCATACTGGCAACGCGGACTTCCAGCTGTTGGGCAGGACAAAGGCCTGCTCGTAACCCATGGCGGCCAACTGTCGGCCGAGGCGCCAGCGGGCGGCGAGGTCAAAGCGGCCATGCTGGAACGGGCTGTCGATGATGCGGTGGATTTCCGGCATGCGTTCCAGGAGTGGTGCGCTCCATGGTGCGGCCAGGACATCGATCTCAACATCCGCGTGCCGCTCGCGCAAGCGCGCCAGTAGCGGCTGCATCAGGACCGTATCGCCGATCCAGGACGGAGCGACAATAAGGATCCCCCCCGCATGGGCTTCGTCCCCCACGGGGCCAAGAAACACTCGGGGCGGCCCTTCGTGTTTCTTGCCGGTACTCAGTGGTGCCCTTTCGGCTTCTCGCCGGTGAAACAGTACTCGGTGCCGCAATACGGGCAGGTGGCCTTGCCGTCCGTGAGGACATCCAGGAAGACGCGCGGATGGCGCGCCCACAGGGGCGCCCCGGGGCGTGGGCAATGCAGGGGCAGATCGGCGGCGGTGACCGAGACTTCGCGTGTCGTTTCGTCGAGTTGGCTCATGACAGTCCTCAAGCGTTGACCGGCGTCAGCCAGTCGGCGTGGGCAGGCACTTTGCCGTTGACCACGTCGAAGAACAGACTCTGGATCTGGGTCGTGATCGGTCCGCGGTGGCCGGCGCCGATCTGCCGGCTGTCGAGTTCGCGGATCGGCGTCACTTCGGCGGCCGTGCCGGTGAAGAAGGCTTCGTCGGCGATGTAAACGTCGTCGCGGGTGATGCGCTTGGAAATCACCGAGTAGCCGAGTTCGCGCGCCAGCGCATGGACGGAAGCGCGGGTGATGCCGATCAGCGCCGAAGCGATTTCCGGCTCGTAGATCTGGCCGTCCTTGACCACGAACAGGTTCTCGCCAGAGCCTTCGGCGACGAAGCCGTCCACGTCCAGCAGCAGCGCCTCGTCGTAGCCCTGTTCGAGCGCTTCCATGTTGGCGAGAATCGAGTTGGCGTAGGTGCCCGAGTACTTGGCGCGGCACATCGAGACATTGACGTGGTGGCGGGCATAGCTCGAGGTCTTGACGCGGATGCCCTTTTCCATGCCCTCCTCGCCGAGATAGGCGCCCCACGGCCAGGCGGCGATGGCGACATGGGTCTTGGCGCCCTTGGGCGAAATACCCATCTTCTCGGAACCGAAGAAGGCGATCGGGCGGATGTAGCAGGACTCAAGCTGGTTGGCGCGGACAACTTCCTTCTGCGCGGCCATCAAGGTCTGGCGATCCCACGGCATGGGCATCCGGTAGATGTGCGCCGAGTTGAACAGGCGATCGGTATGTTCCTTGAGGCGGAAAATGGCCGTGCCGTCGACGGTCTTGTAGGCGCGTACGCCCTCGAAGACAGCCAGGCCGTAATGCAGCGAGTGGGTCAGTACGTGCGTGGTTGCATCGCGCCAGGGCACGAGCTTGCCGTCGTACCAGATGAAACCGTCGCGGTCGGCCATGGACATGGTCAGTCTCCGGGGAGTTCTTGGGGAAAAGACGATTTTAGCCGATTCCGGTGCGCTAAAATCTTCCCATGCAGCGTCTCTGGAAACCCAATGTCACCGTTGCCGCCGTCGTCGAGCGCGATGGTCGCTTCCTTCTGGTCGAAGAGGAAACTGAAGGCGGCGTGCGCTACAACCAGCCCGCCGGGCACCTCGAACAGGGCGAATCCCTGGTCGAGGCCTGCGCCCGCGAGGCGTTGGAAGAGACAGCCTGGCATTTTCGGCCGACCGCACTGGTCGGCGTCTATCAGTGGCCGCGGCCGCGTGGCGACATCACTTACCTGCGCTTTGCCTTTGCCGGCGACCTTGGCGCTGAGGAAGTCGGCCGGCCGCTCGATACCGGCATCCTGCGCGCGGTCTGGCTGACAGCAGCGGAGATCGAGGCCTGCCAGGCGCAGCACCGTAGCCCGCTGATCGTCCAGTGCGTTCAGGACTGGCTGGCTGGACGGCGTTTCCCGATCGATTTGATCCGTCACCACGGATGAAAGCCCCGTGGCTGATGTCGATCGCCCTCTGGGCGGCGACGGCCAGTGCCGAAGACAGCATCGCGGTCTGCTTCAACTACGGCTGCCAGCGCCAGGAGACGGTACGCTACAGCGACGTGCAGCTGGAATCGGTGCGCGAGCGCCTCGCTGCGGCGAGTAACGCTGAGGGCGAGCGGGCGGCCATAGCCGTGGCGGTCGGCCGTCTCTACGCTTGGGCAACCGAACAAACGCCGATCGGTGGCGACCGGGGCGGCAATCTCGCCGACGAGGGACGCGAGGGGCGCATGGACTGCATCGACCATTCGACAACTGCAGATCGTTTGCTGCACATGATCGAGCGGCACGGCTGGCTGCGTTTCCATCGTGTGCAGGACCGCGTGCTGCGACGTCGTTTTCTGGTCATGGAGCATTGGTCGGCGGTGATTGAAGATCGGACCGGCAAACGCTTCGTCGTCGATAGCTGGTTTGGCGGCGCCCTCAAGCCGCCGCTGCTCATGTCCCTGGAAGAATGGCTGGCAGGCGGAGGTGAAATTGTCGAATAAGGTGGTGGTGGGCATGTCGGGTGGCGTCGACTCTTCGGTGGCGGCACTGCTGCTCAAGCGCGCTGGCCATGAAGTGGTCGGCCTGTTCATGAAGAACTGGGAGGACGACGACAACGAGGACTATTGCTCGTCGCGCCAGGATCTTGTCGATGCCGTCGCTGCTGCCGATGTCATTGGCATCGGTCTGGAAGTGGTGAATTTCTCCGCCGAATACAAGGAGCGCGTGTTCAGCGAATTTCTCAGTGAATATCAGGCGGGCCGGACGCCGAATCCCGACGTGCTGTGCAATTCCGAGATCAAGTTCCGCGCCTTTCTCGACCACGCACTGGCGCTGGGTGCGGACAAGATCGCCACCGGCCATTACGCGCAGGTCCGCGAGTTTCTCGGCCGCTGGCAACTGTTGAAGGCCGAAGACGGCACCAAGGATCAGAGCTACTTCCTCTATCGCCTCAACAAGCAACAACTGTCGCGGACCATGTTCCCGCTCGGCGACTTGTACAAGCGCGAGGTGCGGGCGATCGCCGAGCAGGCAGGTTTGGCCAACCACGCCAAGAAGGACTCGACCGGCATTTGCTTTATCGGCGAGCGGCCGTTCCGCGAATTTCTTGCCCGCTACCTGCCGCGCAATCCGGGCGAACTGCGCCGGCTCGACGACGATCGCGTCATCGGCGAGCATCAGGGCCTGATGTACTACACCATCGGCCAGCGCGAAGGCCTGGGTATCGGCGGCATGAAGGATGTTCCGGAAGCGCCGTGGTATGTTGCTGGCAAGGACATGGCGAAGAACGTGTTGTACGTCGTCCAGGGCCATGACCATCCGGCGCTGCTGCGGCCACAGCTGACGGCGCAACGCCTGACCTGGATCGCCGGTGAGTTGCCGCATACGCATTGGGTCTATGCCGCCAGGAATCGTTATCGACAGCCCGACGCTGCCTGCGAAATCGATCACCTGGACGGCGACGGTTGCGAGGTCGTCTTCGCCCAACCGCAGTGGGCGGTGACGCCCGGGCAGTCGGTGGTGGTCTACGAGTCGCGCGTCTGCCTCGGGGGCGGCATCATCGTCGGCTGATGCGCAAGCCGAGTCGACGTTACTCCGTTGGCACCGATTCGGCGAACGAAGGCCGCTGCATCACCTTCTCATAGAGGCGGGCCAGATTGCCCTGCTTGGCGCGCCAGTCGATGTCCGGGAAGCGGAAATCCAGGTAACCGAGCGCGCAACCGACGGCGACGTCGGCGAAGGTGAACGGTGTGCCCATGCACCAGTGATGATCACCGAGTTCGGCGTCCATCACCGCCAGTGCGGCCGCAACCACGGCCTGGTCGCGATCGATCCAGGTCTGGCTGCGCTGGTCATGCGGCCGCAGGGATTCCATGCGGATGCCGACTGCGGCGTCCATCAGGCCATCGGCCAGCGCTTCCCAGCGCTTGACTTGGATGCGCTCGCGATTGGGCTGCGGATAGAGCTTGTTGTTCGGCGACAGGTTGTCCAGGTACTCGACGATCACCGGCGAATCGAAAATCGACGATTCATCGTCGAGCACCAGCACCGGCACGCGGGCAAGCGGGTTGTGGCGCGGCACGCTGCTGTCGGCAGAGTTCGGCGAATCGACGACGAATTCGTAGTCGATCTTCTTTTCCGCGAGGACAACGCGGGCCTTGCGCGTGTAGGGGCTGGTTAGGGTACCGATCAGCTTCATGGAGCAACCTTGGAATAGTTTGGCAAATTATAGCAAGCATGCGTACCGGGACTGACTTACTGCTTACATGGCTGTTTTACCGTGCGTGATAAAATTTCGCAATCACTCCTGGATATTCGCCCATGCCTTTTTCTCCCCTGACCACACTTTCTCCGCTCGATGGCCGTTATGCCGGCAAGGTGGATGCTCTGCGCCCGTACTTTTCCGAGTATGGACTTTTCCACAATCGGATCCGGGTCGAGATCGAATGGCTGAAGGCATTGGCCGCCGCTGCCGAGATTAGCGAAGTGGCGGCCTTTTCGCCAGCGACAGTGGCCGATCTTGATCGCGCGGTGGCCGAATTTTCGATTGCAGATGGCGAGGCCGTCAAGGCCATCGAGGCGACCACCAACCACGACGTCAAGGCCGTCGAATACTGGCTGAAGAAGCGCTTCCAGGCTAATCCGGAAGTGATTCGGGTGGCCGAGTTCATCCACTTCGCCTGTACCTCGGAAGACATAAACAATGTCTCCCATGCGCTGATGTTGAAGCAGGCGCGCGACGCCATCCTGCTGCCGGCGCTCGACGCCGTCATTGCCCGTTTCCGCGGATTGGCACACGCCCTGGCCGAACTGCCGATGCTCGCGCACACGCATGGCCAGCCGGCCAGCCCGACGACGCTGGGCAAGGAAATGGCCAATATCGCGGCGCGTCTGCTACGCGCCCGTGCCCGCATTGCAGCAGTGAGCCTGACGGCCAAGTTCAATGGCGCGGTGGGTAACTACAACGCGCACCTGTCGGCCTATCCGGATCTGGACTGGGCGGCGTTCAGCCGCCGCTTCATCGAGGCGTTCGGTCTCGAGTTCAATCCCCATACCATCCAGATCGAACCCCATGATGCGATGGCCGAGTTGTTTGACGCCGTCGCCCGCGCCAACACCATACTGCTCGATGCCGACCGCGACATCTGGCAATACATCTCGCTTGGCTATTTCAAGCAAAAGACCAAAGCCGGTGAAATCGGTTCTTCAACCATGCCGCACAAGGTCAACCCGATCGACTTCGAAAATTCGGAGGGCAATCTGGGCCTGGCCAATGCCTTGCTATGCCACTTGTCCGCGAAGCTGCCGCTTTCGCGCCTGCAGCGCGACCTCACCGATTCGACGGTATTGCGCAACATGGGTGTTGCCTTTGGCTACTCGCTGCTGGCGTACGATTCCAGCCTCCGCGGCCTCAACAAGCTGGAAGCGAATCCGCAGCGGCTGGCCGAAGACCTCGATGCCTGCTGGGAAGTGCTGGCGGAGCCGGTGCAGACGGTGATGCGCCGCTACGGCATCGAGAACCCCTACGAGCAGTTGAAGGATCTGACCCGTGGCAAAGGCATCGACAAGGATGCGTTGCATGCCTTCATTCGGACCCTGGCGATTCCCGAAGCCGAAAGGCAGCGTTTGCTGCAGATGACGCCGGGTAACTACACCGGCATCGCCGCGCAACTGGCGAGAGCGATCTGATGGCGTTTGCCGAGAATCTGAAAACGCTGCCGCGTATATCGCACCTACAGGCAATTGAACTGCTCGACGCGTCGGGCAGCATCGTCGCGACTATCGAGAACAAGCCGGGCCAGACCGGCTCGCTGTCGGTCTACAACCACCTTGGTCAGATCTATGGCGCCATCACCGCCGAAGCGGCGAAGAAAGGCCTCGAACTCTATGCCGAGCAGACGACCGATGCCGAGGCACATCCGGGCAAGCATCCGAATATCGACCGCTTGCTTGAATTGGTCAAGAACGGCGGCATGCTGCGGGTGAAGCATGCCTTCGACATTGGTATGGATTAGCACTACCTTCCTCAACTACATGGAGAGATAACGATGATCAGGTTCAACAAAATGGCTGCTGCTGCCTTGTCGTTGGTGGTTCTGTCGGGGGCGGCACTGGCGCAAGTGAAGCCGGAGGACGCCATCACCTTCCGTCAGTCGGGCTACAAGTTCATGGCCTGGAATATGGGGCGCATCAAGGCCAATCTCGACGGCCAGTTCAACAAGGACGAAGTCATCCAGGCTGCCAATGTGATTCAGGCCATTGCCAACTCCGGCATGGGCAAGCTCTACCTGCCCGGTACCGATAAGGGCAAGGGCTGGAAGGATACCGAGGTGAAGCCGGAGCTGTTCACCGACAAGGAAGGCGTCGGCAAGGTCGCCAAGGCGTTCAACGAGGCGGCCAACGAGATGGCGAAAGTCGCTGCCAGTGGCGATGCCGTTGCCGTCAAGGCCCAGTTCGGCAAGCTCGGCGAGTCGTGCAAGGGCTGCCACGAGAAATACCGCGTCGAAGAGAAGCATTGATCGGCACGGCAGCTCAAAGCGGAATCTGTCGGGTACAGCGAATGCGGGAACGGAATGATTGCCAGGCCAAAGGGGTCGAGTTACAAGCGACATGGTGGCCACTTCGGCTTGGTTTCATGCGTCTACGGTTTGGGTTGACCTGCCTCGTTTCCCTGCCCCTTCTGCTGCTTTCTGGGTGTCAGACGATGCCTGTCGGGCGGCAGCTGCCCTTGAACAATCCAGGATTCGAGGAGCAAGCGGCCGCGGAGAGCATTCCCGGCTGGGAGATTGAGGAGCATGTCGGTCCGCCCGGAGAGGTCGCTTACGAGGTGACCATGGACTCCGGAGCCAGCTTCGGCAGCAGCCAGTCGCTCCGTCTGACGCGCCTGACCAAACAGGTCTACGCTCTGGTTCACCAGACGGTACCGGTTCCCAGCGATGCAGCCGGAAAGCAACTGACATTCTCGGCCCGGTTGAAGACGCGCGACGTCGGCCCCGACGGGTGGGTGATGATGGTGGCCATGAATGGTGCCCAAGGATGCATGGGCAGGGTCATGTCCAAGCCGCTCACCGGCACGTCTGGTTGGCAAAGAGTGGATCTCGCGGTCACGATTCGTCCAGGCACCAGGAGTGTCGACGTCGGATTCCTGCTGCTGGATTCGGGAACCGGTTGGGCGGACGATGCCTCGCTGACTCTGCCGTAGTACCGTGGCCGCGGGCGCCGCAATAGTGGGTCTAGTCGGGCGATGGGGGGAACCATGCGGAATCACATGTTCGGATTCTGTCGTCAGGCGGCCGTCGCCATCCTCCTGGCTGCTCTCGCTGTTAGCGGAGCCCGTGCTCAAGAAGACTTGGCGCCGGTCGTCGGTCCGGAGCTGAGCAAGGAATTGCTCGCTGACGTGGAACGGCAGGCAAGCCAAGGGCCGCCTGACACCAGCGACCCCCAGGACCTCTGCGTGCACTTTCATAAGCGAGGGATAGCCGACTTCAGGCTCGGACGTTACGACCAGTCGGTCAATGACCTGAAGCAGGCGCTGTCACTGAACCAGCCGAATCGGCCGGCACCGAACAATTGGTGCAATCGCTGGCGTATCCAATGCGACTTGTCCGGCGCTCTTGCCGCTCTTGGCGATCACTTTGCCCAA
>Ga0182021_10009698_pt1 | contig 11410 bp, 7 predicted proteins | sample 612E3MmetaG_FD_120493 | JGI IMG/M metagenome (GOLD analysis project Ga0182021, IMG submission 120493) | Permafrost microbial communities from Stordalen Mire, Sweden - 612E3M metaG (Illumina Assembly) | ecosystem: Environmental > Terrestrial > Soil > Wetlands > Permafrost | place: Sweden...
ATGCTGCATTTTCTTTATTGTTGTTCTGAGATGGTTCACCTCGACTTTAAGTAATCAAGAACCACTGAAAACCAACAGTGCTAGTATCACTTACCCGGTCCCTCGAAAGGGGGACTTGGATGAGTGATTATAAATAATCAGTTTAATAATTTAATATCATTATAATGTTTTCATTAAATAAATTGTCAGACGATGATATACCCATCCCAATTACCCATCGGTGTAGACCAGAACGGGTAGGTAAAGATATGACCGGTCTAGAATTGCATGAATTTGGCTTGGCATTATTTACATCTTATTTTTCCGATCAGGGTGGTGAACTTTTTGCAATAAATATGAATCCTGAGAATGGGGCCCCGCATGTAATGATTTGGAACCAACAGAAAGTTTTATTATATGTTTGGGTTAAAACAGACTTGGCCCCAAATATTCCAGTGTATGTGCCAAATGAGACACATGATTTTATTACAAATTTATCAAGACAGTATAAAGCAATACCAAGTTTTGCCAGTATTACAATAAGCTGTGCCTCCCAGGAGAGTAATCTTATACCAAAATGTGGAGGTGAATATTATGCAATGTTAAATAAGTTCGAAGAAATATAATTAAATCATGTTATAAGGTGTTCGGGTTACTTTTAATATGTTTACTGCAGATATAAATGAATTGGTGTGGATAGTTTATAAATAATATTGACAATTGCCGTTTTTGAGCGTAACTTGGTATTCTGATAGTATAATGTAGTTTTAGGTTAATTCCATCCATCTGAGTTAATCTTGGGTGGATGGTTTTTGATTTGCTTTAATGGATCTAAGGAATGGGGAAAATTTCCTTTTAGATAATTAACCATATATAATAATTGTCTATATTTATATGATTATATATAACAATATAACCTAACTGGATATAAATTATTCATCCAATTTATTGACCATTCATTTATACAAATGAAAAGACTACTTATTTTTGGATTATTTTTTTGCTTATATTCAAGTTTATTGGGCCAAAAAGTAGATGAAGAGGAGGCTAGAACTTTCGCGGAAAAATGGATTAAAATAAAGGATCCGAGCGGAACAATATCAGTAAGTAAAGAAGAAAAGTCAGGAGACAACAAAAATATACAGTGTTATTATATATTCAGATTTCAGCCAAAAGGGTATCTGATAATTTCAGGTAATAAATCAATGAACCCTGTTCTTGGATATAGTTTAAATGACAATATTGATATGGATTTGCTTCCGCCGCCTTTAAAATCATTCCTCGAAGAGTATAAAAATAGATTTTTAAACCTGGATGAAATTAAAAAGCCCATCCATCCAGGATGGGATCTAATTGAACACGAAGTAAAATCTACACCCTTAGGGATCCAGCCACTGATTAAAACAAATTGGAATCAGGGATATCCTTATAATTCAATGTGCCCGGGAAATGCCCCTGCTGGATGTGAAGCCATAGCTATGGCACAGCTAATGAATTACTACAAATATCCTAAGCATGGTTTAAAGGAGAACTCATACTTTTCTTCTTATTACAATACACAGCTTTCTGCTGATTTTAAAAATACGTATTACGATTGGTCTTCAATGACAGATGTAACAACAAATATCAATCCAGCAATATCCAGAATTATTTTTCATTCTGGAATATCTGTAAATATGAATTACACTGATTCCTTATCCTCCTCTTCGACTTCCGCAGTATTGAATGCATTGATCAACAATTTTGGCTATGATATAAACAGTAAAGTAGTATTATTTACAAGTCAGGATACAATCGCATGGGAAAATCTCTTAATGGATGAGCTGAACAAAGGCAGACCGGTAATTTATGAAGGATCCACAGGTTTGAATTCTGGTAAAGGACACTCATTTATCCTTGACGGATATGATAATGACACTCTGTTTCATATTAACTGGGGATGGGGAGGTTCTGCAGATGGTTATTATCGTCTAGATGAAATCCAATATCATTACAGACAGTGTGCTTTTTTTAGTGTGTCTCCGCCGGAAGTAAGAGCAGAATTTGAAATAGACACTTTATCCGGATTAGCTCCTTTAACTGTTAAGTTCACTGATTTTTCACTTTGTAAAACTGGCACAATAACAAGTTGGAAATGGGATTTTAATAATGATGGAGTAATTAATAATGAGACTGCAAATCCAACTTTTATCTTTAATGAGGTCGGCCTTTATTCAGTTAAACTATTTGTTTCAAATGGAGCAGATTCAGATATACTTATAAAGGAAAGTGTGATTACAGTGGGATCATCTGTAAAGCCTAAATACGTCTCACCAAAAGGAGATGATGCCGGTTCTGGAACAATATCAAGTCCTTTCAGAACTATCCAGCGAGCAATAGATTTATCATTAAGTAACATTGATACTATTATAGTCGAGAATGGGGAATATTTTGAAAAAATCTCTTTTAAAGGCAAAAATGTCGTGGTAAGCTCAAAATACCTTTTTACCAAAAATCCTTCAGATATTTTGAATACAATCATTGATGGGAAAAAATCGGGTAGCGTGGTTGTTTTTAAAAGAGGCGAAAATAGAAATGCCCAACTGATTGGATTCACAATACAAAATGGATCAGGCGACTTTGTGCAACCCAATTGGGTGGCTGGTGACTCTAAAGAGTACATAGGCGGAGGGATCAGGTGTGATAATAATTCATCACCCTCTTTAAGGTTTTTAATAATAAAGAACAATTCTGCTGAATTTATGGGAAGTGCTATCTATACCGCCCAGAATTCAAATATTCATTTATCTAATAGTATAATATTTCAAAATAAAGGCCCAGGAACAATTTTTTTGCATAGTTCGGATATTTCTATCGACAGTACATACATAATAAATAATAATGGAGGTGGAATATATACCGCTACAAACACTAAATCTAATATTAACAGATGTATCATAGCTCGCAATGAAGACATTTACTCAAATGTTGGAAGTGCGATCCATTATGATGTAGGATCGAAAGGAATGTTAACCAACTCTATTGTAATTAACAATAAAGACAAAAATTCCGGAAGTCTATTTTGTGGTATATTCCTTCATGTTTCTGATGTATCTGTCTGTAATTCTATTATATATAATAATTCTCCTGTTGAAATTTCATTTAGTGATAGTCCCAATTGTGGTCCAAGTTCTATTGCTTTAACTCATACGGATTTGGAAGGTGGACGATATGCAATATCTACACATAATAATGGGACAATTAACTGGCTGGAAAGCAATAAAGATTATTCCCCAGCATTTATTGATACTTCAAAGTATGATTTTAGGATTCATGATTATTGCACCAGTATTGATGCCGGCATTAATTTCTTTGTCTATAATCAGGATACAATAGTAAATATTCCAAGATTAAGTTATAATGGCACTAATCCGGATATTGGTGTGTTCGAATCATTATCTGCAAAAACAACTGTCGAAACATTAGTGCCTATATTACTCGGAATTTCTACTGGTATTGAAAATGTTCAAAATAGGATCAATAAAAGTTATGGTGGCAGTTATTGTTATCCAAATCCTTTTAATCCGGATTATCAAAATATTGTTATTAATTACATGCCAGTTGATTCAGAGCCATATACTTTAAGGATCTTTGAAATGTCTGGTAGAGTCCTAAAAATAATTGAATCAAATCATTTATTTACTTCCGGTGAAAATGTTTTTTATTGGGATGGCACGGATTTCTACAATAAGAAAGTAGATGGTGGAATTTATTTTTATGAAATTAAATCATCCAGCGGTGCAAGATTTACAGGAAAGATATTGGTTATGCATTAGGAAATAATCTTAAAATATAACTTTATTTTACAGCTTTACAAAGAGGTAAAATTAACCAGGTAAATAGGTGTTCGGGTTGCTCTCTTTATGTTGCATATTGAAAATCTCATGTCTAAGGTATACAATATAAATCGCAACCCTCACTATTGATAAGTGCGAGCCTGCGGCATCCAATTTTATACGGCATTCGTGGGTTTGCATGAAGCAATATTTCATGACACAGCAAGACCAAGCCCTCTGGGTTATTTCATAAGCCTTGCTTTTGTCATTCAATAACCCCACTTTATATACCGAAAATTGTCTGCTACTCGCGGACGGCTCGCGCTCGAATGAATTTGATTTAGGGTATTTGGGAGAGATTTATAAGACAAATGATATAATATTTATTAAAGAAGATATTTGGTTCTTACCTGATTTGAATTTAATTGTCTTTCTCAGAATCTAATTCGATTGATTGAAGATTAATCACAATAATAAATTTTGAAGAATCTGAAAGAGATGAATACTTTGATCAACTTCCCGACCATTTAGATAAATACAATGTATATATAACTGATAATTACAAAGTAGCAGGATTTAAATTCAGACCAAACGAAAATATCTTTTCTGAGTTAGACGGGGTAAATGAAATAATATACAGTACGAAAAGTAACAAAAAATTTTCTAACTTTAATAGACATAAAACAAAGTACTTATGTCCCAAGAAGTTACTTTTAAAATTTCAGAATTTTTAGAGCGAGTTTTATCTTTAACTAAAGAGGACCTTTTAAGATCTGGAAGTCGCATAATATGGCAGGACCATGTTGAAAGACTAATAAAACAGGAAGGTGTTTATTGGCTAGTAGCACTTGATAGGGAATTTGTTTTTGATCTTGCCACTAGAAATGGCGTTTTGTATTTAATACGGAATTATAATTCAAATGATGAGAATATAGTTCATATAGATTTAAATCAGCTTCCCAAATTTCCATGTATAATTCAGGTAGCTTGGGATTGTGATTTCATTGAATTAATTGTTTCAGTACCAAAGGAGAAATATTCAATGAAAATGGATGACTACAAATGCACCAAGAAAACAATTGGTTCAAATACTCCAATAGAATTGATTAGAGGGGCTGATAGATTGTACAATAGTCAAACAAGTAATTACAATACAACTGAAGATTTTAGAAGGCGATTATTAGAAATTCTTAAAAGCATACAAAGAAAAATTGACACCTATTCTTCTTTGAATGAATTTTGGAATCAAATTGAAAGTAATAAAGAAGCAATCAAGTTTACTCCGAAAGAGAAGAAGGATATACTTTCTTCGCTAATCAATTTAATGACTGATGAATTAAACTTTGCAAAAATTCATTTTACACCAAAGGAAGTTATTACCTCAACTGTTATGAAGGGCATTTTTTCTGCAAAAGTTGGGAAAACAGGAAATTCTAAAATAGTTTTTGGATTAACATATGCACATTCGAAAGATTTAGTAAATGAATTATCAAATAATTTTCCATCATTTATGAAGTCAGAAAGAGCAAAATATGGAGTTTTCTTAGTCCCATGGTTTAAATGTGAAAGATTTGATGATAAGATATATGACACATTTGAATCAATGGAATTTGATTTAAATAAATCCTTAAGTAGAACATATTTAAATAATCCAGACCTAAAACATAGTATTACCCCTATTGCTTTAGATTTAACACCTGATCTGAAACATTCCAATAGGCATCATATGGCTAATAATTCGAATTTGACTTTCACTCAAACCGGAAAGGAGCTGTACGCTACATATCAGAACAGGAAAATAAATTTTAGTAATATAATAATGATTGGTAAGAGGAATACTCTTTTATCAGATTATCAGCATTTAATGCTAGCCAAGGACAATTTAAGGTCATATTGCGAAAATAAAAAAATACCTTATAAATCTCCGAAAAACCTCACACTTATATATTCAAAGGATTTTAAAAATGAATATTCAGAATTTTACAAGTATATTAAACCAGAAACATTCGAAAATTTTATTAGTAAAGGACATTGGCAATTAGGTACTATAGAATATTATCGAACCATAGAAGACAAAAAGATTAGAGATGAGTTTGAAGGATTCTCCTTCTTGAACATCAACATAAATAATCATATGGTGGCAATTACATTTATAACCGGGTATAACTATTTAATTCTATGTGGTACTAAATCATCAGACTCAAAATATCATAAAGAAAATTTCGGTGAAAAAATAATTTGTATACCCGATATAAAATCATTTGCAGAAATTATTTGTAAGAAAGTCCATGCTAAAAGGTACTTTGTTCAAAGTGTAGAATATAATTCTTCAAAATATTATATTGTAAAAAACAAGATCCATGATCCGTACATAGACTTAAGAAATCTTTTTACACCACCTTTTTTTGACAAAATATTTGAACATACTTTCTATCCAAGTCTTTTTGTTAAACCGGACTATTTTAAACAAGAGAATGAAGTTCGAATAGTTTTTGAATTAGATAGGGATTGTTTTGAACCGTATAAATTTGAAGATAAAAGCCTCATTAATTTTATACAATATTAAGATTTTTTGATTTGTATTGTTCAAATAAACCTGATTATCAAAATGAAGAAAACAATTCTATGTATCGGATTCGTTCTATTTTTTCAAATAGTTAATTCTATTCCAATAAATAATGCTTATCAAGTTAATAATCTTAATAGTCGTGTTGTGACTTTGAGTATTGATTCCTTAAAGAAATTAGTCAAAGAAATGCAGGCTTCAATAATAATACTACAGAGTGAATCAAGAACTCTAGATTCTATAAACAAAAATGAAACTAAAACTATTAATCAAAATAAGCTTTCTATTTTAGAGTTAAATAGAATTTATCAAAAACAAAAAACAATTTCAATTCATGGAGCTATTATATTGTTGTTAGGATTGTTTTTAGAAATAATTGGTGCGGTTTTAGTTTCGAGTGAAAACCTCACAAAAGAGACCTTAAAAATCAGACCATATAATAAGACAGAGTATAGACTTGGTGAATGGGGTGGTAATAAGAATCTAGACAACAAAAACATTTCTTTTCAAGTATTTGGCACTTATATTTTAATCCTTGGATTTGCTTTACAGTTTATCGGTACTTTTTTTGTGGTTTCGCAGAATTTTATCTTTAATATTATTTTCATACCTATAGCAATTATTGTTATTATTCTTTTGTCTTACATTATCATAGAAAAAATAGGGGGGTTAAGTTTCTTCTTCAAATTGGAAACATCTATCCAAAATATAAAAGGATCTTTAATGTTTGCATTTGAAAATGAGTTGCAGAGGAGAGGAAAAATTGTTTGTGAGGGTTGTTTTAATAAGAATAAAGCAGATATTTCTTACATTGGTTATATTATGCTTCAAGATCAACCTTTTATGCGACCGGAAGGGTTTTTTATTGGTCATAAAAAATGCATTGAACAAGAAATAAAAACATGTGAAAAACTTTTCTGGGATACAAAATATTCAATTCATATTGAAGAATTAAACAAATTTTTTATGAATGATTTCAGTGATATTAAGAGAATTAGTGAAAAAGACAAACAAGAAAAGAAATTCACAGATTCCGAATTTGTGCAGATTGTAGCTCGTTTGAAACTTATCGATGAAAGAATTTATAAAAAATAGTACTTCATTAGATATGTAAACCAACAAAATCTGTCCCCCATACTTTCCTCCGAAAAAACAAACCCCCTAATCGATTGGATTAGAGGGTTTTCTGTTGTTGATCTGTGGGCCCAGCTGAACTTAATTATATTATAGTGTTTGCAATTTTCAATCCCAAATTCCCTTAAACATCTGTATGAATCAATTCTGAATAGTTGATACCTCAACTCCCCTTAAATTTGACCCGCCGTATCCCAAAACAGCTATCCCCGTTTTGATTAACTGCTGTTGGCTGGATCAATCCTATTCAGGAAGATCAGTGTCTAAACGGTTAGACTGTTTTAGACCACGGTATAATTCTTTTGATAACTGAAGAAAATGCTTCATTGCATTATCCTTTTCTATAAATGCGCCACTCCCATCATAAAAGAATTGATCATTACTCGTTAATACTTCTGCCTCTTCAAAGTCTACATTAATAGCAGTATGAGCTGGTCTTATATAAATCCTGGTTACTTCATAATGGCAACGAGCCATATCTTCATCCTGCCTTGTTTCGTACATAGCCACTTTATCATTTCTACAGATTAAAGTATAATATAAATCATTCTTCCTAAAGTGTGTTTTTAGTAATTTCATAATTATGTAATATTAAATTCTTAGTGAATATTCCGGATTAGATTGAGCCATTAATTCCGGATTAAACTGACACGAACTGTGCAGTATTATTGTATACGAATTAGAAACAATATTGTTACGTAAAACACATTAAAACAGCACATTAAATAACAGATTTCTAATTGCAATTTAGTTTAACCCAATATATCAAAATATCAATTTTGCAACTAGATGCATTGGGATTTTGGAGGTACAAAATAGAATTGTTTATAATAACACTTATGTTTAATTTTGTTTAACATCTAAGCACATTATTGAAAATCATCTTCACTCAATGGCAAGCATTATCCTAGGTTACGAATATGACATATTCATTAGTTATCGTCAAAAAGACAACAAAGGAGACAGATGGGTTAGTGAATTTGTGGAGGCTCTGAAAACCGAACTTGAATCAACATTCAAGGAAGATGTAAATGTATATTTTGATATCAACCCCCACGATGGATTGCTAGAAACACATGATGTTGATGCCTCTCTAAAAGATAAACTGAAGTGCCTGATCTTTATACCTATCATTTCCCGCACATACTGTGACCCAAAATCATTTGCCTGGGAACATGAATTCAAAGCATTTGTAGAAGAAGCATCTAAGGATCAGTTTGGACTAAAAGTAAAGTTGCCTAATGGGAATGTTGCCAGCAGAGTGCTTCCTGTCCGGATACATGATCTGGATAATGAAGATATTAAATCATGTGAGTCTGTCCTGGGAGGATTTGTGAGGGGTGTTGAATTTATTTATAAATCGCCAGGAGTCAACAGAGCATTAAGGTTGAAGGAAGAAAAGCCTCAGGATAATCTTAACAGCACCCTTTACAGAGATCAGATTAACAAAGTAGCCAATTCAATAAGAGAAATTATTCAAGGATTATCCGGAGAACCAGCTCCTGATGCAAAAGAGAAGATAAAGCCTGAAAAATTGTTGGAAGAAGTCCAAAAAAATAGCAGGATTGATCTTGATAAATCTCCTCAATCGAAGAAACGTATATTGTTATCCTTAGCTGCCATTGTTGCATTATTGATAGTTGCTGCGATACTGGGCTATCCAAAAATTTTCAACCAGGAAACTCTGGTGAGCTTGCGGTCTTCCGGTAAGAGAATCTCTATTGTGATAATGCCCTTCCTAAACCAGACCAATGATAATACAAAAAATAAATGGCAGGACTGGATCCAGGATAATTTAATTACTTACCTGTCGAACTTCTCTGAAGAGTTGAATGTAAAACAAACAGAATCAATCAACCGTATCATTAAAAGCAATGGATATTCCGATTATGCCTCAATCTCGCCCGGTATGAGCAGTGCCATTTCTCAGAAATTGAATGCCGACGTTTTGATCTGTGGAAGTATAAAGCAGGTCGGAGCAAATATCCATCTCAATACTCAGCTAATTAATTCTAAAACCGATGAGGTTTATAAATCTTTCCAGTTAGAGGGAAATGTATCTGAAGAGAATATTTATAAAATCATTGATTCCCTTGCAGTTGAAATAAAAAATTACCTTATCATTTCAAAATTAAGAAAGGAAGGCCCGGTAAACCTGGTGAATATGTACTCAACAACCAACTCTCCTGAGGCCTATAGCTACTTTATTTCAGGGAAAGAAGCTTTTGAAAAAAGAGATTATCAAAATGCAAGAAATTTTTTCTCACAAGCTTTGAAAATCGATTCTAACTTCTTTTATGCCAATACTTTGTTTGCAATGGCATACGGAAATCCTGGTCTATTTGATGAAGCAAAAAAGCTGATTAAAAAGCTTTATAATAACAGAGATCGCATGACTATTCAGCAAAAAGCTTATGTGAATTATATGTATGCTGATTATTTTGAAACTCCAAATGAGTCAATTAAGTTTATGAAGCAGCTCGAAGAAATGGACGATCAGATACCTAATTACCATTTTCTGTTGGGGATTTGTTACAATGAACTATTTCAATATGAAAATGCAATATCCCAGTTTGAAAAGGCACTTGAGATTTATAATAAGTGGAAATCAGCACCGTGGTGGGTGAGGAACTATACTGAATTAGGTAAAGCTTATCACAATACAGGGCAATTTCGTAAGGAAAAGACTCTATATAGAAAAGCTGAAGAGTTTTATCCTGAGGACAGAGATTTAGTCTATAGAAAGGCTGTTCTTTCTTTAAGAACTGAGGATAAAACAGTAGCTGATGTAATAATTGGAAGATATGAATTTCTTTGCAGAAATTATTCTCTATCAGAAAATGAAATTCTTACTGGGATAGCTGAGATCTACCTGGAAGCAAGCATTCTCGATAAGGCAGAAGAATATTTTCGTAAAGCCCTCTTGGTAGAACCTGAAAATCCAGTTATGATGAATAATCTTGCTTATTTTCTCATTGATAAAAGCCGTAATATCAATGAAGGTCTGGAATTGATTGATAAGGCACTGCAATTAAGCCTTGAAGACTATGATTATTTACATACCAAAGGCTTGGGATTATATAAACAGGGGCATTTCAAGGAGGCAATTAATATTCTTCAACTAAGCTGGGATTTAAGAATGAAGAATGCCATTTATGACCATAATGCTTTTCTCCATCTTGAGGCAGCAAAAAGGCTGTTGCCAATCAAAAATAGTAACAGACCATAATTGTTAGGTTTATGCAATTTGCGATAAAAAGTGCAATTCATCATCCCAATTCCCCAACTATCCTCAAATATTGAATAATCCAGTATATCAACAACATACAATATCACCACAATCTCATTAAAGGCCATTTCTAGCCTTTCTCAGACACTTTCTCTACCTCAGTAGTACTTACCAAACTAGATTGAATCATCGCAATTCGCTTAATAACAGCCAATTTTAGAGCATTTGTTGTAATTGTATTATATTCTAACTATTTATCCATCAGCATTATAAATATGCAACCGTACAGCCTGGGGATTTTGGGACCAGGCTTTTTCATTTCTATTTAATCACTTATCAAACTAATATGAAAACGCAACAGACAAACATATCTGAAGTAAGACTTGTCTATAGAACTAAGGTCAAAGCTTCAGAGAGACTACAGGTTAAATGCTCAAAGGATGCATTTGACATATTTATGGAAAATTGGGACCTGGATTCGATAGAACATATTGAAGAGTTTAAACTTCTTTTAATGAACCGGTCCAATTCAGTATTAGGTATTATGCCTGTTTCTAAGGGAGGTTTATCGGGGACTGTTACAGATGTAAGGTTAATTTATCAAGGTGCTATTAAAGCGAATGCATCTGGTATAATTGTCTGTCATAACCATCCATCCGGGAATCTGAATCCCTCTGAATCGGATAC
>Ga0182021_10009699_pt1 | contig 11410 bp, 13 predicted proteins | sample 612E3MmetaG_FD_120493 | JGI IMG/M metagenome (GOLD analysis project Ga0182021, IMG submission 120493) | Permafrost microbial communities from Stordalen Mire, Sweden - 612E3M metaG (Illumina Assembly) | ecosystem: Environmental > Terrestrial > Soil > Wetlands > Permafrost | place: Sweden...
ACCTGGACCTGGTAAAAAAACCTATGGTGGTGATCGGGCGTTCCCGCGGAGGGATAGAATGGAATTCACCTGACGGCAAGCCTATTCACTTCATATTTTTGATATTAACGCCACAAGCGGATGACGAGGCACAGATCCAGCTATTGGCTTCCATAGCCAAGATGATGCTCAACGTCAAAAACGAGCAGTTAATAATGGCGGCTAAGGACCAGGAAGAAATCTGGACCGTGTTGCAGGGAGCCTTGTCATCGCGCATGGTCAAGAAGAGGTAAAGTATAATGTATAAAATAACCGTTGAGCACGAAAAAAATATGAATTTCAAGGTGCGGGGTCATGATGCGGAGATGGTTATTGACGCCGATGGAGGCGCCATCGCCCCATTGGAAGCGATGCTGGCATCCCTGGGCGCCTGCGCCGGGGTCTATATCCGCAAGTTTGCCTGGAGCGTTAAATTGCCGTTGGAGAAATTCAAGGTCACCGTCCAGGGGGACCTGACCGATAAGGCTCCGTACGCGTTCAAGAAGATAGAGATATTGGTTGACCTTAAGGGAGCCAAGCTGGATGAAAGCAAACGGGCTTCCTTGCTGCGGTTCATCAAGAACTGTCCGGTCCACCAGACCCTGAAAATTAATCCGGAAATAGACATAACTTTAATAAAGAGCAAGAAAATCTAAACAAGGGGGAAGTGTAATGAAAAAAGCATTAGTAATACTCGCGACAGTAGCATTGGTTTTCGTAGCTTTTAGCACCGCCATGGCCGCGCCGACTGCATCTTCAGCGAAAAGCGTAACCGTAACCGCGGGCGGCAATTTTACGGGCAGGCTGGGAATCGGCACGGATGGACGCGGGGTGGGACTAAGGTACTGGCTGAGCGATACGATGGCTGTTGACGGCAATCTTGGTTTCTCTTTCAACAGTGACGAAGTTACGTTCGGTATTGGCGGCAATGGCGTGTTCGTGATCAAGAAGTACCAATATATGCGTTTGCTGGCGTTGGCCGGGATCCAGCTGGATTTCGATAATTTTGATAATGATACTTTTGAGAACGATGAGACGAATATCAATATCGGCGGCGGCCTGGGCGTGGAATTTTTCTTCCAGGAATTGCCCAATTTAAGTTTTGGCGCGAATCTTTCCCACATCGGGGTTGATATCGATACCGTCAAGACCGGTCCCAGTGGCCATACTGACTCAAAAACGACTACCACTTTCGCGACCAATCCGCTGTTAAGTTTCAGCGTAAAGTATTATTTTAAATAGAAAGTTGCAAATGAGCATAAACTCAGCTAAAAAGGAATTTATATATTGGGCGCATCTCCTGTGGGAGAGGGGACTGGTAACGGGCCGGTCGGGTAACATGTCGCAGAAGACCGGCCAGGGTATTCTTTTGACCGTGACCAATTGCTACCTGGGGTTGCTGAAAAGCTCCCAGATAGCGTTGGTTGACGGACAGGGGAAGCTGCGTCAAAAAGAAAAAGTCAATTTAACCAGCGAGAAGGACCTGCACCTGGGTATTTATCGTAAGTTCCCCAAAATAAACGCGGTGATACACGCTCATTCCATACACACCGTGGGATTTTTCAATTATTACAGTAAATTGGACATCCTCGGGTTTGAGGCCAGGATCCACCTGGATAAGCTACCTGTTGTACCGCAGTTTACCCCGACGGTAACGAAGATAGAGCCGGTGTTAGCCGCGCTGGAGAAAAATAATATTGTGGTGCTTAAGAACCATGGAGTAGTGGCTATGGGAGAAAATTTCCGCCTGGCTTTCGCCCTGATCGAGATGCTGGAAGAACAGGCCAAGGTCAACTTGCTTTTGCGAGGTAGAAGATAACGATGAAGAAAGTGCTGTTACATATATGCTGCGGAGTGTGCTGCGCGTCCGTGGTGAATAAATTGCGCGAAGACGGATATGAGGTTACCGGCTATTTCTATAACCCCAACATCCACCCGCGCGAGGAATATGACCGGCGGCTCGGCGTTGTTAGAGAAGCGGCCAAGCTGCTGAAGTTCACTTTGTTGGAAGGCGTATATGAGGATGAACGCTGGCTGAATAAAGTTAAGGGATTGGAAGAGGAAAAGGAAGGCGGCCGGCGCTGCCTGGTCTGTTATCAGATGCGCCTGCTGGATACTCTCCGCCAGGCGAAGGAATTCGGCATAGAATATTTCGCTACGACATTATCGGTCAGTCCCCATAAGGATGTTGTAGATATAAATAGGATCGGCTCTGACTTGAGCCCGATGTTTTTGTCATATGATTTTAAACAAGGAGACGGATTTAAGAAAACTATGGAGTTTGCCAAGGAGCATGAGTTTTACCGGCAGAATTACTGTGGTTGTAAATTCAGCATGACCCGCCAATGGAACGCGGCGAGGCAGGGATGATAAAATTAGTTATTTTTGACCTGGACGGAACTTTAATCGACGCCTACCTGGCGATAGAAAAAAGCTTAAATTTTACCCGTTGCTGTTTTGGTTATCCTCCGGTCAGTTACGACAAGGTTAAACGGGCTGTGGGGTTGGGTGATAAGATATTCATCTCCCAATTCGTAAAACCGGCCGAGGTGGAGAAAGCACTGGCTGTGTACCGGGAGCATCACCAGTTATCTTTACTACGTTATTCCCGGGTCAAGCCGCAGGGCTGTCAGGTTTTAGCCGCTTTACGTAAGCGTGGCATCAAGCTGGCTGTAGCCAGCAACCGTCCGACCAAATTCAGCCAGATACTGGTCCGTCACCTGGAACTGGATAAATATTTTGACCTGGTTCTATGCGCGGACAAGAAACGGGAACTTAAACCCGCGCCTTTCCTGCTGAAAAAAATACTTAAGAGATTTAAGATAAGTCACGCGGATGCTTTGTACGTAGGTGATATGATCTATGACATAGAAGCCGGGAACAACGCCGGTATCAGGGCCGTTGGCATCCTGGGCGGTTCGGGTACCAGGAAAGAACTGGCTGCGAAGAAACCCTACAAGATCATCACTAACTTAAAACAATTGCTAAAAATCATATAGGAGCGTCTCATGAAGAGTTATACTGAGGAGCTTTGGTTCAATACCGCCAACCGGCAGGAATTCGTTAATATTACTTCACAGGTGGAAAAAGCGGTTGATAAGAGCGGAATTAAGGAAGGATTATGCCTCGTGAACGCGATGCATATCACCGCGAGCGTTTTCATTAACGATAATGAATCGGGTTTGCACCGGGATTTCATGAAATGGCTGGAGAAGCTGGCGCCCTATGGGAAAGATAAGTATGAGCATAATGTGGGCGAGGATAACGGGGATTCGCATATAAAGAGGACGCTGATGGGGCGGGAAGTGGTGGTGGCGGTTACGAATGGCGAGCTGCACTTCGGCCCCTGGGAGCAGATATTTTACGGTGAATTTGATGGGAAGAGACGGAAGAGAGTATTAATTAAAATAATAGGAGAATAATTTATGGATAATAAGGAAAAGTTAAAATTAGCAGAGGGGGGATTGAAGGCGAAGTTGCCGGAGATAGAGATATTTCCGAATTTGTTCGCGAATTATAAGATAACAATATCCGTACCAGAATACACCTCGCTTTGCCCGCACACGGCATTACCTGATTTTGCTACTATTACTATACAGTATGTCCCTGATCAGCTATGCGTGGAACTGAAATCCTTCAAATATTACATTCTTGGCTACCGCAACCTGGGTATCTCCCATGAGAACGCGGTTAACCGGATACTTAAGGATTTTACCAAGGCCTGCAAACCAAAATGGGCCGCGATCAAAGGTGAATTCACTCCCCGCGGCGGCATTATCACTACAATTGAAGCAGAGTTTGGGAAACATGAATAAAAAGGTAATCTTAAGAAAAAAAGAAGAGAACCGGGTACTGGCCGGGCACCTTTGGGTGTTCTCCAACGAGATAGACCACGTTGAAGGGGAGATCACCAACGGTGACCTGGTAGAGGTATATTCCAGCCGGAAACAATTCATCGGTTTGGGACTGGTCAACAAGAACTCCCTTATCGCGGTCAGGATATTGACCAGGGATAGGGAAGAGATAGATAAGGAATTCTTCAAAAGACGCATTACAGCCGCTCACCAACTCCGCCAGGGAATGTACCCAACTGAGAGATCATACCGATTAGTTTACGGGGAGAGCGACTTCCTGCCGGGATTGATAATAGATAAGTATGAAGATTTCCTGGTAATACAGGTTTTGAGTTTGGGTATGGAGCAAAGACTGGAATTGATAGCTGACGCGTTAACCGATATTTTTCGCCCTCGTGGTATTTACCTGCGGAATGACGCGGAAGTGCGCACGCTGGAGGGGATGGAGCTTTATAAGAAAGTATTTCGCGGCATCGAGCCCTTTGACTGCCTGGATATAGAACAGGCGGGTATTACTTATAAAGTGGATGTGACCAAAGGGCAGAAGACAGGATTCTTCTTTGACCAGCGGGATAACCGCGAAGCTTTACGGGCGCTGGTGAAGGACAAATTTGTGCTGGATTGCTTCTGTTATAGCGGCGGGTTCTCCGTGAGCGCGGGTAAGGGCGGTTGCATCAAGGTGACCGGGGTTGACTCTTCTACTGAGGCCATAAAATGGAGCACTGATAACGCCCTGTTGAATGACCTGTCGGATAAATGCGAATTCATCGAAAGCGATGTCTTTGATTTCCTGACCTCGGCGGTACTGAAGGGCCAGAAGTACGATGTGGTCAATGTTGACCCGCCTTCGTTCACCAAGAGCAAGAAAACACTGCCGCAGGCCATCAAGGGCTACCGCAAATTGAACAGCCTGGCGATGCAGTTGGTGAAAAAAGGGGGCTTACTGGTAACTTCCTCCTGCTCACATTATATGGATGAATATACTTTCATTAATATGCTGAAAGACAGCGCCCTGCGTTCACAAAGAACTCTGCGCCTGCTCGAGTTCCGCGGCCAGGCCAAGGACCACCCGGTGCTATTGTCCATGCCGGAAACCAGTTATCTCAAATGTGCTATCCTGGAGGTTATATGAAAGCACTTATCGTCTACTATTCAGAAACCGGGAATACCAAGAAACTGGCCCAGCTGGTCGGCGAACACCTGCATAAGGAAGGGTGGGCGGTGGATGAGCGGCGCTTGCAAGCCACCGGGGAGGCCAAATCTTTCTTTGGTAAATGCCTGAGAGCGTTTTTCCGCTTCAAGACCAAAGTGGAGAGCACCTTTGTCGTAGTCTCGCCTTATGACCTGGTATGTTTCGGCAGTCCGGTGTGGGCTTTTGGCCCGGCTCCGGCGATGAATACTTACCTGGATGAGTGCGTTGGCTTGATGGGGAAGAAAGTCCTGGTATTCGTTACTTACGGGAGCGGTGCTGGCAAGGATCATTGCTTGCGGAAGATGGCCGGGATAATTAAGAAGAAAGAAGCGAGAAAGGTCATGCGGTTAAGTATCGCAGGGGCAGATATAAGTAAGATTGAAATGGTACAGGCAGAAATAAAGAAGGCGCTGGAGTAATTACAGGTATACTTTGAAGTCGATCGAGGGGAATATATTATCGCGGTATTCAACTTCCTGTAGCCAGTTCTCATCAATGGAGTTATTCTTCAAGTCGGTATATAGCTTAATGAAACGATTGATGTGGTCGCAAGTCCTTTTTTGCGCATAAGCCACCATCGTGCCCATCGCCATGATAAACGCCCAGTCGCTCGATTGGGCCAGCAATAATTCCCGCGCCGCCTGGTTCAAAGCCCTGATCCGCAATCCGTTAGATTCATTTTGGTTATCCCGCGCCAGTTCATTCATCCATTCCTGTATCTTATGCAAATGGCGGTAGATCCAGTCATTGGTGCCCTGTAGCCAGCATTCATGGTATCCCTTATCTCCCCAACTGGAAGCGGCTGGTACGGCCACCTGGTTCTTGGGATTTTCCTTAAGGTATTCGCTGGCGGTGACCATCTTGACGGTATCCTGATCGCAGGCTATTTTCCTGATCAGGAAGTTCAGGAAGTCCGGACCCTCAAACCACCAGTGCCCGAACAACTCCGCGTCATACTGCGCTACTACTATGGGTTTTTTACCTAAAAAGCCGTTCAGGTATTCTATCTGTTTTTGTCGGTTGAACAGGAAATTACCGGCATGTTCGGCCGCGGCGTTCTTGGCTTCCTGAGGGTTATAGGGCTGCTTTTCTCCCAGGGCCACTTTGCCGGTGATCTTGAAATATTTGACGCCTATATTGCGCCGCACTCCGTCGTTGTGGAGGAAAGGGCGGATGTAATCGTATTCCAGGTCGTAGCCGATGTCGCGGTAGAATTCCCGGTAACGGTAATCGCCGGGATAACCTTCGACTGCGCTCCAGACCTGCCGTGAGGACTCAATGTCCCGGCTGAAAGCCGCTACGCCGCTGGGGCAGAAGATAGGCGCGTAAACGCCGTACTTGGGCCGGGGTTCGGCAAAAAGCAAACCGTGGGTTTCCATGAAGAAATAGCGTATCTTTTCATCGCGTAACAGCTGGTCATCGCCCGGTTCATAGGCGCACTCCGGCAGCCAGATCCCGCGCGGGGGCTGGCCGAACTTGGAGGTGTAATCCTGCACCGCTACCTTGATCTGAGCGCGTTTGGCGCTCTTATTCAACATTAATGGTAAATAGCCATGGGTGGCGCCGCAGGTGATGATCTCCAGCTTGCCCATGTCCTGGAATTTTTTGAAGGCGTTGAGCAGGTTGCGGCCGTATTTCTCCTCAAAGACATAGCGGGCCATCTTGAAATGGTTCTCGTACATTTGGGCAGCCGGATAGAACGCTGGCTGAAACTGCAGACGGGTGCTTTCCTTTTCGGCCAGGTCGATTAGTTTCCAGATATGCCGGAGGTACCGGTCCTGCAAAAGGGGATCGCTGAGCATGGCGCAAAGGGGCGGGGTCAGACTCATGGTGATGCGGAAGTCTATTTTATCTTCTATGAGTCCATCCATCATATTAATGAGGGGAATATAGGTCTCGCTTATCGCCTCATAGAGCCAATCTTCTTCCAGGAAGTCCTCGTGCTCCGGGTGGCGCACAAATGGAAGATGGGCGTGCAGTACTAAACAAAGGTAACCTTGCTGCATATGACTCCTGTTGTTCCTAAAAAAACTCCCACCCACAATTTTGCGGGCAGGATTGCGTTTATGTTTCATTCATCAAATTACTTCGTGTGCCGTTTGGCTTTAATGGTGATCTGCCGGCTATCGGACTGATCAGCGGACATGGCTTTAATGGGTATATCCAGCTCCCCATCAGGGAAGGCGAAACGCAGGCTAAAGGTTCCATCCGGTCTTAATTTTACCGGTTTACCCTGTACGGTCAACATGGCATCCGCTTCGGTAGCGCCATAGACTATTAGCTCGGCATCAGCTATCAGCCAGAAGCCTTTCTTGGTTCCCGGCTTTAACGCGCCTACGCCGCTGCCGCCTTTAGAAGAGACAGCCAGTATCGATTCCAATCTCTGGGTCAGCATTCTCATGGCTTCCGCGCTGGAAGCGCCTATCTTATCTATACCTGACAGTTTCATCAGCTTTTCAAAGTCATCTTTGACCAGCATCCATTGTTCATCATAAATATCGGATATACCTCCGGCCGGCGTGGCTACCACGTTGGAACGGGCCAGGGTAATGAACACTCCGTCATCCACCAGCAAGCCCAGGTCAGCGCAGTAGTTCCGCTTGGGCATACCTACGTAAATGTACCAGTTCTTGGCTTCCGGTGTTATGAAAATATCGAAACTGCGGTTGGCGTTAGCCCCGTTGAAGTTGACGTTGGTTACATCATAGACTCTGATGGCGGGCTTGGACCTTTGCAGTATATTGGCGCCGTATTTATTCTTAACTTCTTCCCTGGTCTTGTCGCTAATTTCCCAGTAGGCGAATATCCATTGCGGGTCCCGGGGCAGCAAAACGATCAAGGTATCGTTGTAAGTATCGGGCAAGGGACCGCCGCGATCTACATAACCCTGGGTGCCTGTTGAAGGAGTTCCCTTGGGGCTGGAACCAGCGGATGAACCGCTGAAAGTAGCGTCATTTTTGTCGTTGGACATGATTAAATACCTTTTTGTGGATTTATGGTCTTCGGGTGAAGTAGAACAATTCTATCTTATTAGTGTTTATTTGTCAACACTTTTGTGGAACAAAAAATTGACTATTGCGTACCCTGTAGGAATTGTGATAAGATACCGCATGGATAAATTAAAATTAGTCTCCGAATACAAACCGGAGGGGGACCAGCCCGAAGCCATCAGGCAGCTTACCGTGGGTTTAGACCAGGGTCTGGTACACCAGGTACTACTAGGTGTAACTGGCAGCGGTAAGACCTTTACCATGGCCAATGTCATGGCCAACATAAACCGACCCACCCTGGTGATCTCCCATAACAAAACCCTGGCGGCCCAGCTTTACGCAGAATTTAAGCAGTTTTTCCCGGAAAACGCGGTGGAATACTTCGTCTCCTACTATGACTATTACCAGCCGGAAGCCTACATACCCCAGACCGACACCTATATAGAAAAAGACATGGCCATCAATGACCAGATCGACCGCCTGAGGCTAAAAGCTACCAGCTCCCTGCTGGAGAGGCGTGACGTGGTGATAGTGGCCTCGGTTTCCTGCATCTACAATATCGGTTCCCCGGAAGAATTCCGGCAGGCGCAGGTGATCCTGTCCAAGGGGGAGAAGGTCAACCGGGATGACGTCCTGCGCCGGCTGATAAGCATCTATTATGAGAGGAACGATATTGATTTCCACCGCGGCGCCTTCCGGGTCAAGGGCGAAGTGGTGGATATCTTCCCCTCCACTGAAGAAACTGCGCTGCGGGTAGACCTGGAAGAGGACACGATCAGCCGTATCCGGGAGATCAATCCCCTGACCCAGGAGGTCATCGCGGAAAAAGACAAAGCCTATATTTATCCGGCCAAGCACTTCGTCACCTCCGCGCCGCAGTTTGAAAAAGCTATGTCGGAGATCCAGCGGGAGATGACGGAAAGGGTCGCCGAGTTCAAGCGGGAAGGCAAACTGCTGGAAGCCCAGAGGATAGAGCAGCGCACCAAGTTCGATCTGGAGATGATCCGGGAGATAGGCTATTGCAACGGCATCGAGAATTATTCCCGTCATTTTGCCGGGAGGTTGCCGGGGGAAAGGCCCCAGTGCCTGATCGACTATTTCCCCAAAGACTATCTGCTGGTCATAGATGAGTCGCATGTGACCATACCCCAGCTGAACGGCATGTACCATGGGGACCGCTCCCGCAAGCAGACTTTGATAGACTACGGGTTCCGGCTGCCGAGTGCCCTGGACAACCGGCCCCTGAAATTCGCTGAGCTGGAAAAAATGATCAACCAGGTGGTCTATGTATCCGCTACCCCGGCCAAGTATGAGTTAGAGAAGACCAAAGGGGTGATAGTGGAACAGGTCATCCGGCCTACCGGCCTGATCGACCCGGATATAGAGATCCGCGCCACTAAGGGACAGATAGACGACCTGATCAGTGAGATCACCAAGAGGGTGGAAAAGCACCAGCGCGTCCTGGTGACCACTCTGACCAAACGCATGGCCGAGGACCTGACGGATTTCCTGCTGGATAAGGGCCTGAAAGTGAAGTACCTGCATTCCGGGGTGGAGACCCTGGAACGCGTGGAGATATTGCGGGACCTGCGCCGGGGGGACTTCGACTGCCTGGTGGGAGTGAACCTGCTCCGAGAAGGGTTGGACCTCCCGGAGGTGTCACTGGTGGCGATAATGGACGCGGACAAAGAGGGCTTCCTGCGCTCGGAAACTTCGCTGATACAGGTATGCGGCCGGGCCGCCAGGAATGTGGACGGGATGGTGCTCATGTACGCGGATAACATTACCGGGTCCATGAGCCGCACGATCAATGAAGTCAAACGCCGCCGGCAAAGGCAGCTGGCTTACAATAAGGAAAACGACATCACGCCCAAGACCATTGAAAGAGCCATACATGACCTGTCGGAGTTGACCTCCGTTTCCAAACAGAAGATTTACAGTTTTGTCAAGGATGAGGGATATAAATATACACCGGAGAAAGCTACCCCGGAACTACTGCGTGATCTGGAGCGGCAGATGCGTGAGGCTGCGGATAACCTTGATTTTGAACTGGCAATTGTGTTACGTAATAAGGTACTGGAGCTGTCAAAAGCTGTGGCAATAAAAAGTGTCAAAGAAGAGGAGCAAATAAAAGGGTCAAAAAAGAGTGATGGTTAAATTATTAAGACCTTAACTTTGATACTCTGATACTTTGACACATTGACACTAAACTGGAGGATCTAATGAAACGACTATTAATTCTAATTATGATGCTGCTAATAGGTCTGGGCGCTATCACGGCTGAAGCGCGGGTTTGCCCGGTACCGGCCCAGTACGGCGCAGGAGTCTTTCTCGGCTGGCCGAGCGGATTAACGGGAATATATTGGCTCAACAACAAAGAGGCTTACGATCTCTCGGTTGGATTAGGTTATCACGGGGTAGTTTTTATCCAGGGGGATTACCTGTACCATAATTATGATATCATCAAGAATATTAATAGCAATTGCGGCGCGTCGCTTTATTATGGTGGCGGGTTGAGCCTGACCATGGACGGTGAGCACCGTTACCAAAGACGCAATGCGGATGAAACATACGATAACCTGCTCGGATTAAAAGGAACCGTGGGTATCAGTTATTTTCTGCCCCAGCAGCCGTTCGAGCTTTATTTTGAAATATCGCCGATCGTGAATATAATCCCAGTCGGCAAATGGGATTTTGACGCTGTCGTTGGCACCAGGTATATGTTCTAAAGGAGAATTATCTGCGCTATTACAAGTATCTGACTTTCCTGGTTATAGCGGCTATCGGCTATTTTTATTTCCACTGTTTTTCCCGCCAGTATCTGTTTGACGGGCTACTCTACGCCTCTGTCGCCGCGAAGGAATTCCCCGACTACCAGAAGTTTCTTTTCCATCCCAACCATTTTATCTACAATTTAATTGCCACACTTTTCTGCCAGGTCGCGGAGCTGTTGCGCCTGCCGGTGGAGAATAGTTACCAGGTTTTGCAGATAATGAATACTTTGTTCGGCCTCAGCGGCCTGGCTCTTTTTTTCACCTGGCTGTACAAGAGTACCGAACATTACTGGCTATCCCTGGGAGCAATGATCTTCCTGGCTTTCTCCGCCCTGTACTGGACCTATAGCGTGGACGCGCAGGTTTATATCGTCAGCGCTTTCTTCGTCATCCTGACTTACTACGCTGCTTTTAAGTATACAGAAAATTCCGACTGGCATTATGTAATCTTCCTTGCCTTTGCCAGCTCCTTGGCTATTCTGGCCCACCAGTCCAATGTCTTGCTGGTCATTCCCTGCCTCTGGCTGATCGGGAAACGCCAGAAGGTTCTCGGGTATCTGGGTATCATCCTGCTCCTGGCTG
>Ga0182021_10009700_pt1 | contig 11410 bp, 5 predicted proteins | sample 612E3MmetaG_FD_120493 | JGI IMG/M metagenome (GOLD analysis project Ga0182021, IMG submission 120493) | Permafrost microbial communities from Stordalen Mire, Sweden - 612E3M metaG (Illumina Assembly) | ecosystem: Environmental > Terrestrial > Soil > Wetlands > Permafrost | place: Sweden...
CTTCAGCCGGCGCGCCAACGGGCAGAGGGCGATTAGCGCACTCACCGCCTTCTTGGCCTAAAGTCATTTAACATCCACAGCTAGCAGCGATGTTGCCGGGCCAGTCAAAATGAGAATTGCTGACAATTTCATCTCCCTTGGCACAAAGCTGAAGACTGAAGCAATCAAACGGGTTGATGCGCGCAGAGCAGCTGAAGCTGCTGCCAAACTCGGGATCGCAATCGCACCCGAGGAGGGAAGGAAACCGCTGCAGGTAACGGCTGTCGTTCAGCAATACGAGAATGATGGATATCCCGATAAGCGCGGCAACGCGCGCCCCGAAAGCCCGCACCGACGCAGTCTGAAAGACGCTTGCGTGTTGTTAAGCAAGTTCTTCAAAGGTGCTACGGTGACCGAACACGTCGCGCGAATGTGCGCGTTGTGACCGCCACCAACCGCGATTTGAAGAAAGAGGCTGCTGCGGGCAAATTCCGTGAAGACCTATACTACCGGCTGAACGTCTTTCCGATTCAAGTTCCAAGGCTGCGAGAGCGGATGGACGATATTCCCTTGCTGGCGAAACATTTTGTCGAACTCTCCGCCAAAGACTTGAATTGCGCGAAACCACGACTGACCCGGGCGGCAATCGCAAAGCTCCAGAGTTACGATTGGCCGGGCAATATCCGTGAATTGCGGAACGTGATCGAACGCGCCGTCATTTTAGCCCGCGGCGGAGGATTGGATTTTGACCTGCCCGTCACCGGTCCATCTGCGCCTCTTGCTCGACGGAGTGCTCAGTCGGATTCTTCGACCAGCAGCCCGGCGCGCCCCAAGTTCCTCACTGAAGCCGAACTCCAACGCCGTGAGCGTGACAACCTCGTGCAGGTGTTGGAGGCGGCGAATTGGAAAATCAGTGGACCGGACGGCGCGGCGGAGCTCTTGGGAGTGAAACCAACTACTCTGCCTTCAAGGATGGACAAGTGGGGTCTCAAGAAACCCGAACGCGAAACGTCCTGACCCATGCCCAGCCTGCCTGATCCAACAGTACTACCCCGAACAGAACTGGGAGACAGCCTAAAGGGTGAAAACACGAACCGGCCGGAGCTTAGGAGCTGGCTCCAGCGGGTTTGCTTCTAAAATTGGATGTGAGTTTGTCAGACTGGACAGCGGATTCTCCCGGAGACACTTTTTAGCCGTCCGGGGCGCGGACTTCCCGCGACCATAGGTTTCGGTTTATGAGAAAAACAATCAATTCGCCATTCAGCGTTCTTGCCGGCCTTGCTGCCGCAGCGTTGCTGGTCCCGCAACTTGCCACGGCCCAATCCTCACGCGAACACCTTTCGCTCGACGCAAACTGGCGGTTCCATCCGGGCGACGACTGGCCGGATGCGCTCCATCTGGAGAATTCCGGCACCGGTTCCGGGCCGGCGGCGGAGCGGTTCGCCGACGCCTACTGGCGCGTCGTGAACCTGCCGCACGATTGGGCGGCGGAGTTGCCCTTCGACTGGGCGGCGGACGGCAGCCACGGGTTCAAGACCTTGGGGGTGAAGTACCCGACGAACAGCCTGGCCTGGTATCGCCGCGGTTTTGAGCTACCGAAGGCGGATGAGGGCAAGCGCATCTGGCTCACGTTCGATGGCGTCTTCCGCGACGCAACCGTGTGGGTCAACGGTTGGTGCGTGAGACATCATGAAGGCGGCTACTATCCGTTTCGCGAAGACATCACCGACGTGGTGCGTTTCGGCGGCAAGAACACGATCGCTGTGCGTGTGGACGCGGCCAAAACCGAGGGCTGGTTCTACGAAGGCGCCGGCATCTACCGCCACGTCTGGCTGGACAAGACCGCCCCGTTGGCCATCGCGCCGGATGGGGTTTTTGTGCAGAGTGAATTTGAAAAGAGTATTCCACAGGGCACCGCTGAAATTACCGTCGAGATTCGATTGCTCAATACAACGACCATCGCGACGAAAGCGACGGTGAACTGCGAATCCTTTTCACCTGAAGGCAAATTGCTGAAGAAGCTCTCGGGCTCGGCAGAATTGAGAGGCAAATCACAGGGCACCGTAAAGCTGGCATCAGGGCTTTCCTCACCTCTTCTCTGGTCGCCGGAATCGCCCAAACTCTACAAGCTCATCAGCACAGTTTCCGTGGCCGGCAAAATTGTTGACAAACAGGAGACCCTGTTTGGCATCCGCACCGTCGGCTTTGACCCGACGAACGGCTTTTTGCTGAACGGCAAGCATTACGAGCTCTACGGCACGTGCAACCACCAGGACCATGCGGGCGTCGGCGCGGCCATCCCGGATGCGTTGCAGGAGTTTCGCATAAGGAGGTTGAAGGAATTCGGCTGCAACGCCATTCGCACCTCGCACAATCCGCCCACGCCGGAATTGCTCGAGGTCTGTGACCGCCTGGGCATGTTGGTCATGGACGAGAGCCGGTTGATGGGCGGCGATTCGGAAAACATGAAGAAGTGGGACGACCACATCCGCCGCGACCGCAATCACCCGAGCGTGGCCATCTGGTGCATCGCCAACGAGCAATTCGCCGTGCAAGACACGCCGCAGGCGGCCAACGTCGCGCTCACGATGCAGGATTATGTCAAGCAGCTCGACGCGCTGCGTCCCGTCACCTATGCCGCGCCGGAAGACAACGTGTTTCGGGGCATTAATTCGGTTATCGAGGTGCGGGGCTGGAATTATCACTACGGTCCCCAAATGGACCGATACCACGCCGAGCATCCGAGCCAACCGAACGTCGGCACCGAGCAGGCCAGCGTCGTCGGCACGCGCGGCATCTACACCAACGACCGGCCGCGTGGTTACGTTGCCGCCTACGACGTCGTCTGGCCCGGTTGGACTACGACCGCCGAAAGCTGGTGGAGCTTCTTTGCGGAGCGGCCGTGGCTATCCGGCGCGTTTGTCTGGACCGGTTTTGATTACCGCGGCGAGCCGACGCCGTATTGGTGGCCGTGCATCAACTCGCATTTCGGCATTCTCGACACATGCGGCTTTCCGAAGGATGCTTTTTACTATTACCAATCGTGGTGGACAACGAACACCGTGCTGCATCTGGCACCGCACTGGAGCTGGCCCGGCCGGGAAGGCCAGAAGATCCTGGTTCAAGCCTTCAGCAATTGCAAACAGGTGGAACTTTTCCTGAACGGCGCGTCGCTCGGCAAGCAGGCGATGAAGCGTAATTCCAAATTGAGCTGGCAAGTGAAATACGCGCCGGGGACTTTAAGCGCCAGAGGTTTTGATGAGGCCGGCAATGTCATGGCCGAAACGAAAGTCGAGACCACCGGCGACACCACGCAAATCCAACTAATTCCCGATCGCCGAATAATCAAAGCCGACGGCGAGGATGTGGCGGTGCTCACTGTGGCGGCACTGGACGCGCAAGGCCGCGTGGTGCCGGTGGCGCAGAACAAAATCCATTTTGCCGTCGAAGGGGCGGGCAACATCATCGGTGTCGGCAACGGCGATCCCAGTTGCCACGAGCCAGACACTTTCGTCCCAATCGTGCCTGTGCGCTCGGTTGCCGTTAACGATTGGCGCTGGCAGCTTGCCAAAGTTCCGCACAACCGCAGCGCCGTGCCGGAATACGCGAACGCCTTTGATGATTCAACCTGGGACACCCTCAAGGCCAAAACCAGTAGCAGCGAATTGACGATCAAAACACCGGACACTACGGCGATTTACCGCGCGCATTTCACCCTGACGGAGGAGGACTTACGCGACTCGGGCGCACAAATGTGCTTCTCAACCTGCGATGACGAGGGCTGGTATTTCGTCAACAACCAGTTCGTCGGCGAATCGCACGACTGGCAGGCGCAACCGATATTCGACATCAAGGAATTCATCCGCGCCGGCGACAACGTCGTCGCCGTGGGCGTCAACAACGGCGCCGGCCAGGGCGGGTTGAATCCGAACGTGGGCGTGAAAATCATTGGGCACGCCGGCGCCCCGCCGTGGTCGCGCAGCCTGTTCAACGGCCTGGCGCAAATCCTCGCAATCCACGCGCGACGCCGGTGAATTCAAGCTGACCGCGAGCGCCGATGGCCTGGCGCCAGCGACCACCGTGGTGCGGACGCAACCGTGCGCGCCGCGCCCATCCGTGCCGTAACTGCGTGTCGTGAGAATTGACGATTACCATTCTCCCGTGCTCTTGCCAAAATAGAAACCAATGAACCTGATCCTTCGCAGTGCCATCCTCTTTCTCGGGGCTGGCCTGGCCAGCAGCTTATGCGCGCAAACCCTTACGGACCTCGGGCCAGCCGCCCCGAGCCCCGGGCCGAGTGACATTTATCAACTCTCGACCCAAGGCAACCAGACATTTCCTGACGGGAAGAATTATTATACCGACAACAATCCGCCACCCGGTCAGACCTTCACCACCGGGACCAACGCGATGAGACTCGTGGCGGTCGCCATCAAGACGGCGGGATTGGACTCCGGCGGCGGTTACGGCACGCCGGCGAGCACGCCTACGTATTATCTGAGCATTTATTCGATGAGTGGAAGCACCGCGACGTTGCTCGTCACGGTCAGCGCGCCGAATCCCGGTTTCACCGACGGTGACTGGCTGAAATGGAGCGGGCTGAACGTGGCGTTGGCAACGAACAAAACCTACGCTCTTTCTTTCGGCAGACTGCCCGGCAGCGGTGGCTATGCGGCGCTGGCCGTGGCTACAAACGCCTACGCTGGCGGCGAAATGGCGCTGATTCCCATCAGCGGGGGCACCATCACCACCGGCAGCAGCCACAAGTTTGACGCGGTGTTTGACTTGGGTCTCCAAGCGGCGGCCACCAATATTCCCGCTTCCATGCCGTGGCCGAATCCAACCTACGGGATGAACGTTGGAAATGCGCTGGAGTTGAACTGGGGTCCGCCAAACGTGGCGCTGTTCTATTCTGCCGTCCAAAACGGGTTCAACGCCGTTCGCATCCCGTGCGCATGGGACATGACCGCCACCACCAACATCACCGCCAACGCCACCAACTACCTCATCAAACCCGCTTACATGGCGCAGGTCAAACAGGCGGTTGACGGGGCCATCGCTGCGGGAATGTATGTCATGATCAATGATCACTGGGACGACGGCTGGCTGGAAAACAACATTGGGACAACGGTCAATCCAACCAGCAACGCAAAGGTGAACGCCTACTGGACACAGATCGCCACCGCCTTTGCCGGTTACGACAACCATTTGCTCTTTGCCGCGGCAAACGAACCGAACGTGGGCAGTCCCGCCACGATGAACACGTTGATGTTTTATTACCAGACTTTCGTCAACGCGGTTCGCAGCGTTGGTGGCAATAACACCAACCGCTGGCTGGTGCTGCAAGGCGGCGGCGACACGTCGTGGTTGAATTCTCTTCCCACGGACACGGTTTCCAATCGTCTGATGGTAGAATATCATAACTACACGCCGTTTCAGTTCACGCAATTGCAGGGCGACGCATCGTGGGGCGCGATGCAATACTTCTGGGGACCCGCTTACCATTATTCCGGAGATGCGTCTCATGACTGCGGCACGCCCGAAGAAGGCGCCATAGACTCCGGATTTCAACAACTGGTTGACCAGTATGTCAGCAAGGGTATTCCGGTGATGATCGGCGAATTCCAAGCGGCGGGGAAGTCGGTCCTTTCAACAAATGCGACGGAGGCAGCTTGGAATAGTGCTTCCTGTTACTATTGGAACAAGTATCTGGTTGATTCCGCCCATGCCCACGGAATGAGTCCCTTTTATTGGAGCACTGGCAATAGTCCATTTGCCTATGACACGAGCGCGATCAGTGATACGCAAGCTGTCAGGGTGTTGACCGGTGGAGTTGCTCCGCCGCCACCAAATGGCGCTCCTTACGCCGCGTCCGGCCTGATCGCGACGCTTGGTAACAACACCAATGTTGATTTGTCCTGGACTGCCGGCAGCGGCGCCACCAGCTACAATCTCTACCGGGCAGCGGAATCCGGTGGCGAAGGCACCAATCCGGTGGTGACCGGCATTACCGGCACAACTTATACCGATACCAATCTCAACCGCGGCACCACTTATTATTATCAAGTGGTCGCCGTCAACGGCTCCGGGCCCACAGGTTATTCACCTGAGGCTCACGCGACGACCACCGGCGTTAATCTGGACCCGGCGCAATTCAATTTTGAAACCGACCCGCAGGGTTGGGCGGGCGGCGGCGGCGTCATTTCCGGAGTGGCGACTTCCACCGCACAGCGCTATGCCGGCAATCAGTCGCTGGCCGTGAACATCAACAGCACAGCAGCGGGATCCTCGTCCGTGTCTGTGGGCAACGTGTCGGTTCTCCCCGGCATGACGATTACTTTCCGTATCTGGATTCCAAGCGGCTACAAAATCTCCAACCTCCAGCCCTACATGCAGGACAACAACTGGGCATGGACCAGCAGTTGGTATGGAAGTTTCACGCCCGACGCCTGGAATACACTGTCGCTGACCGTGCCGGCGAACGCCGTTGCGCCATTCCATTATCTCGGCATTCAGTTTAACACCAGTGCCGGCTGGACAAACACTTGTTACATAGATTCCGTTTCATGGAACGCGCCCGCGCCGAATTTCAGCCTGTCGGCCAATCCGACCAGCTTAACTGTGAAAGGCGGGACGAACGGCACGAGCGCGATCACGGTGACGCCGATGAACGGCTTGAACGGATGTTATACTTTGAGCGCAAGCAATCTTCCAAGCGGAGTCACCGCCACGTTTGCGGCGAATCCGGTTACCGGTGGTGCGAACACGCTGACGTTCACGGCCTCCAATACCGTGACCTCCGGCACATCGAACGTGACCATCACTGCCATATGCGGATTGCTCAGCCACACGACGACCATCGCCCTCACGCTGAATTCTATCATACCGCCCAACACGCCGCCGACGCTGGCACCGATTACCAGCCAGACTGTCAATGTCGGCCAGACCGTCGCCTTCACCGTCAGCGCCACGGACACCGACCAGCCGCCGCAGACACTGACCTTCGCACTGCTGTCCGCCGCGGCCAACGCCACGCTCGACACCAACAGCGGCGCGTTCTCCTTCCGCCCGACTGTCATGCAGGCGAACTCGACGAACGCTTTCACGCTGCAAGTTTCCGATAACGGCTCACCAACGTTGAGCGCCACGCAAAACTTTTCCGTGGTCGTCAATCCGCTTTCAGCACCAGGCATCAGCAGTATTTCATTCAATGGCGGGCAATTCGGTTTCAACATCAGCGGTCAAAGCGGGCCGGATTACGCGGTTGAGACTTCGACCAATCTCACGCAATGGAGCCCCGTCTTCGTCACCAACTCACCCGCGCTGCCGTTCGTCTGGACGGACACGAATTCCGGCCTGCCGCGGCGATTCTACCGCGTCAAACTCGGCCCGCCGCTGCCATAAGTGCTGGTAAGGAGCCGCTAGATATGAGAATTGATGAGTCGTGACGCCGGTCGCCAGATCGAATGAATCCATGATGAAACTGAGGTTTGTGTTGTTCACCGTCCTGGCCGGGTGCTGTTTCGGCGCTCTGGCCGCGGATCCCGCCGCCAACAGCCGCGACCGTTCTTTCGACTCCGGTTGGCGTTTCTTGCGCGGGGACGCTCCTGGCGCCGAAGCGTCAGGCTTTGACGACACCGCTTGGCGGACGCTCGACGTCCCGCACGACTGGAGCATTGAGGATCTGCCGCCGCCCGACGGCCCGCTGGTCCCCGAATTGCCCGTCACCGCTGGGCAATGGCGTTTTCAACAGGGTGACGATCCGGCTTGGAAGGCGCGCGAGTTCGACGACAGCGGCTGGCAGAGCGTCACTTTACCGGACACTTGGGAGCACCATTCGAATTACACCAACGACAATGTCTATGGCTGGTTCCGTCGCCACATCGAAATCCCCGCCGAGTGTAAAGGGAGGGATTTTGTGCTTCTGCTCGGTCGCATTGACGATGTGGACGAAACGTGGCTGAACGGGGAACGCATCGGCGGCTTGGGATCGTTCCCGCCAGATTACCGCACAGCGTGGGACACGCCACGGCGCTATCGCGTTCCGGCCTCGCTTGTGCGTGGCGACGGTTCAGATGTACTGGGGGTGCGCGTGTTCGACGGTCAAGGCGATGGCGGCCTTTACGAGGCGGGACGGAAGTCCGTCCGCGTCGGTCCGTTCGACCCCGGCCACAGCGAAGGCGGCGTTTCCACCGGACACGTTCTTGGCGGCACGGGATGGTATCGGAAGCATTTCACTTTGACTTTGGCGGATAGCCACAAACTCGTGGTAGTGCGGTTCGATGGCGTTTATATGAGCGCCGATTTCTGGATCAACGGCCGGCACTTGGGCAATCATCCCTACGGTTACACCAGTTTTGAATTCGATCTGACGCCTTACCTCAAACCGGTTGGCCAGGAGAACGTGATCGCCGTTCGCGTTCGCAACGACGGCAAGAACAGCCGCTGGTATTCCGGTTCGGGAATCTATCGCCATGTCTGGCTGACTGTTACCGAACCGATTCACATGCCGACCTGGGGCGTGTTCGTAACGACGCCGGAGGTTTCACCAGAGAACGCCGTGGTGAAGATCGCGAGCGAAATCCGCAACGGCACTGACACGGAAGCTGGCGTGGTCGTCCGCGCCCGCCTGCTGGATTCAAAGCGCAGAACAGTGCGGACGGTTGAAAGCCAGTTGCGCCTGCCCGGCAACGAAACCCGCGCGGTGGAGCAAACAATGGAAGTGCATGCGCCGAAACTGTGGTCGCCAGAGTCGCCGGCGCTTTATTCGGCGGAAATCGAAATCGCGGCTGCGGGCAAAACGTTGGACACAACTTCGACTCGCTTCGGAATCCGGAAAATCGAAGTGGATGCCGAGAACGGTTTCCGGCTCAACGGCCAAATGCTCAAGCTCAAGGGCGGCTGCGTGCACCACGACAACGGGCCGCTGGGATCAGCGGTGGTTGATCGAGCGGAAGGGCACCGCGTGGAGTTGATGAAAGCAAACGGCTTTAACGCCATTCGTACCAGCCACAACCCGCCGTCGCCTGCGTTTCTTGATGCGTGCGACCGGGTGGGCATTCTGGTGATTGATGAGGCGTTCGATTGTTGGCAGGAGGGCAAGAACGCACAGGATTACCATCTGTATTTTAAGGATTGGGCTGAACGCGACATCGCTTCAATGGTCCGGCGCGACCGCAATCACCCCGCCGTGGTGATCTGGTCCATCGGCAACGAAATCCCGGAGCAGTTCCGCGCCGAGGCGACGGCGAAGCTGCTGCGCGAGGCGGTGCGCTCGCACGATGCCACCCGCCCGATTACCCAGGCGATCTGCTCGGATTGGGGAAACGTCAGCCGGAACTGGGCTCAGCTTTCCGACGTCGCGTTCCTTCACCTCGACATCGGCGGCTACAACTATCTGCCGGATAAATACGAGTCCGACCATGCGCGGAATCCGAAGCGGGTGATGATGGGGACCGAATCGTTTCCGAAAGATTTCTTCGCTTACTGGTCGATCGTAGAGAAGCATCCTTACCTCATCGGCGACTTCGTCTGGACGGCAATGGACTACTTTGGCGAATCCGGCATCGGGCACAGCACATTAAGCAACGAGAAGGACAGCTTTCTGATGCCGTGGCCGTGGTTCGATGCGTGGTGCGGCGACCTGGACGTGTGTGGTTTCAAGAAGCCGCAATCTTACTATCGCGACGTGGTCTGGCGTCGCAGTCCCATTGAGATTGCCGTTCACACGCCGATGCCGGCCGGCCTTTCCGAACGCGTTAGCGGTTGGGGCTGGCCGGATGAGACCCGCAGTTGGAATTGGCCAGGCCAGGAAGGGAAAACGTTGCAGGTCGCGGTGTATTCACGCTGCGAAAGTGTCCGGCTCGAACTGAACGGCAAAGCGCTTGGCGAAAAACCTGTTTCTGGTGCTACTAAACTGACCGCCAGGTTTGAGGTGCCCTACCAACCCGGCGAACTCCGCGCCGTCGGTTTGTCGGGCGGCAAACCCGTTGCCAACACCAGCCTTCGCACCGCGGACAAACCCAAAGCGATCCGTCTCACCGCCGACCGGTCCGCCATTCGCGCCGATCGCAACGATCTTTCCTACATTACGGTCGAGATCGTTGACCGGCATGGCGTGGTTGTTCCGAACGGGGAAGTTCCAATCCGTTTCACCATCGCCGGTGCGGGCGAACTGGCCGCCACCGGCAGCACTGCGCCGAACGACGCGTCCAGTTTCCGCGTGCCGCTTCGTGCGACCTGCCAAGGCCGTTGCCTGGTCATTCTCCGGCCGCAAGGCGGTCCCGGGCAAATCACGCTCAAAGCGGAGGCCGACGGTCTAAAAGCGGCAACGATTGTGGTCCGAACCCGATGAAACACCAAGCCAACGGTCAGCGTACATGCATCCAGGCATTTCGTTCGTGAAAACATTTTTGGCTCGAACCAAAGTGGTTGGAAGCCCATTTGCCACCCGTTTGCTGGTGCTCCTGGCGCTGACGCGGGGGCAAGCGCTCGTCGAGAGCGCCGTGCCCGCGTCAGCACAGATTTCCTATGCCACGACGCAAGAAATCGCCGATGGCGATTCAGTGGCTGTAATCGCGGAAAAGGCGGCGAAGGTCTTGCCGCGCGCCAATCAAACGGACTGGATGCGGCTGGAGCGAACTTTCTTCCTCCACTTTGGCGTGAGCACATTCAACGAGGTCGAGTGGGGCAGCGGTCGGGAAGAACCTTCGCTTTTCAATCCTACGGATCTGGACGCCAATCAATGGCTGGGCGCCGTGAAGAATTTCGACGGTAAGATGATTGTGCTGGTCTGCAAACACCACGATGGGTTTTGCATGTGGCCCACGCGCTACACCCCACATTCGGTCGCGGCCAGTCCGTGGCGCGATGGCAAGGGCGATCTGGTGCGCGAGGTGGCCGACGCCGCTCGGACGCATGGCGTCAGACTGGCCGTTTATCTTTCGCCCGCGGACCTTTATCAGCTTCGAACGAATCCGAAGAATCCGGCGGGCTATTACGGCAACGGCAGCAGCAATGTGCTCTCGGTCATTCCCACCGATCCGGCGAGTTTCCACAGCAATTCCGCCCGGGGCCGCACGCCGCCGGCGCGCTTCACGAACTACACCTACGCGGTGGACGACTACAATCGCTACTTCCTGAACCAGCTTTATGAATTGCTGACGGAATACGGACCCATCCAGGAAGTGTGGTTCGACGGCGCGAATCCCGATCCCAGCGTCCACGAGACCTACAATTACGCGGCGTGGTATCATATAATTCGCAGCCTGCAGCCTAACGCAGTCATCATGGGCAAGGGCCCGGACGTGCGCTGGGTGGGCAATGAAGGGGGCGTCGGCCGCACCACGGAATGGAGCGTGATCCCGCTGCCCAGTTCGCCTGAGACATTTAACTGGCCGGACATGACGGCGGGCGATCTCGGAAGAGGCGC
>Ga0182021_10009703_pt1 | contig 11408 bp, 10 predicted proteins | sample 612E3MmetaG_FD_120493 | JGI IMG/M metagenome (GOLD analysis project Ga0182021, IMG submission 120493) | Permafrost microbial communities from Stordalen Mire, Sweden - 612E3M metaG (Illumina Assembly) | ecosystem: Environmental > Terrestrial > Soil > Wetlands > Permafrost | place: Sweden...
AAAGCACCATTTGTCCTGGCACTTATCAAACTGGACGGCGCAGATACGCCCTTCATGCACATTCTCGATGAGTGCACAATAGAGGATGTAAAGATAGGGAAGAATGTAGAGGCGGTATTCGCCAAAGAAACGACAAATACCATCCTTGATATAGATCATTTTAAACCTGCGGCTGAAAAAGTTTCTGTTCACGAGATTAACGCGGGCAGGAAACAATGGGTTCCCACAAATGAACCCGTTACTCAAGAAACAAGAAGAGGAGGTAGGCCCGATATGTCAACACCCGTTATCATTACCGCGGCACTCACAGGAGCAGCCACTATGAGAAACCAGAACCCGTCAGTGCCCTACAAACCGGAGGAATTCGCGGAAGAAGCCTACAAGTGCTGGAAAGCAGGCGCGGCCATGGTCCACGTGCATGCCCGTGAAGACGGGGGCATGGCCACTCATGATCACGCGAGGATTAAGGCAACTCACGATGCCATTAAAGACAAGTGTCCGGATCTTATCGTCTGCCTGAGTTCCGCGGTCGGCATGGGCAAAACAACGGAACAGCGAATATCACAGATCGTGTATGTCAAACCAGAGGTGGCGTCGCTCAACACGAACACGATGAACTTCGGTATCGTTGACCGCAAGTCCGGGAAGATATTCATCGACTACGTGTTTGAGAACACCTTTAACATGTTGCAGGATTTTGCTAAAGCCATGGAAGCAAACAGCGTGAAGCCGGAAATCGAGTGTTACGACATGGGTGGGTTGGACAATACCATCATGATCGGCAAGCAGGGTATCTTCAGCGACCCGATGAACTTCAATTTCGTCTGGGGTGTTGCGGGCGGACAGCAGTTTCGGACCGAAGCATTCATCGCCATGATGAACGCGCTTCCTCCAAAAGCAAACTTCACCACATGCGGAGTCGGGACGGATCAATACCCAGCCATCATGCAATCGTGCATTCTCGGTGGACACATGAGAGTCGGACTCGAAGACAACATCAGGATGCCGAATGGTACTCTGGCCAAGGGGAGTTATGAACAGGTGGAAGTGGCGGTGAATATTGCCAACTGCCTCGGACGCCCGGCGGCAACTCCTGCTGAGGCGCGTCTGATTATGGGTATTAAGAGGAGATAATTAATGACCAGGTACTGTGCTGATGCCGGGGTAAGACATCAGCAGCCCTTTCAGAAATAAACTTGGGAGATGCGTGATGGAATTATCAGAAAAAACCATGAACGATGTTTTTCGGAACCGTGTCAATAATTACGGGAACCGACTAGCCATTGAAAAAAAGATGGGAGGCGTTTGGCAAGGCGCCACCTGGAATGAATATTATGAACGGGCTCGTGCCTTCGGCCTGGGTCTCTGGTCGCTGGGTGTCAGAAAGGGAAATATGGTTTCCATACTCTCTGAAAACAGGCTGGAATGGCTTTATGCCGATATGGGTTCGCTGGGAATCGGCGTCTGCGTAATCCCGGTTTACCCCACCCTGGTATCTGAGGAAATCGAGTATATCATTAATAACTCCGAATCGAAGGTCATTGTGCCGGAAAACAAGGCTCAGCTCAAAAAGATTCTGGAGATCGTGGACAATTGCCCCAGTATTGAAAAGATCATCGTAATGGAAGAAAAAGATGCCGCTGGTCATCCCAAGGTTATGAGTTTCAAAGATCTCATGGAACTCGGACGGAAAAAATACGCCGAAGACCCTTCTCTCTTTGAAAAGCTGTCCAAGGAAGTTACTGTTGATGAACTGGCCACCATAGTGTACACATCCGGCACAACCGGATTGCCCAAGGGTGCCATGATAACCCACGGGAATATTTTCTGGGTGGTCCAGTCCCTGGACGCGATCCGGCCCCATTTTGCATCCGACAAGGACTGCACGGTTCCTTTCCTCCCCCTTTCTCATGTGTTTGAGCGAATCGCGGGACATTTCTACGGCATGTACTGCGGTATCACTTCATCCTATGCGGAGAGCATAGATACGCTGCTGGCGGATTTTGAACAGAAACGTCCCACCATGATTCTGGCAGTTCCGAGGGTGTGCGAGAAAGTGTACCAAAAAATCATGGCGCAGGTCAAGGAGCAGTCCCCTTTCAAACAGCAGATCTTTGCCTGGGGCCAGAAAGTTGGCAACCGTATCAGCGAACTGCGCGAGAAGCACAAGCGAATACCCTTTTTCCTGCAGATGAAATACAAAATCGCCTATGCTGCCATCTTCAAGAAGCTCCAGGACAAACTCGGTGGACGGGTTACGTGGATGACGGCATCCGGCGCCCCCACAGCTGAAGAGATAATTCGCTTTTTCAACGCGGCCGGCATTACAGTCATACAGGGATACGGCATGACTGAAACCACGGCGCCAGCCACGATGCAGTCCATGGCCGATTACCGCATAGGAACCACCGGCAAGCCGATACCCGGCCAGGATATAAAGATAGCTGATGACGGAGAGATTTTAATAAAGGGCGGTAACGTGATCAAGGGATACTGGAAACTGCCGAACGAGACTCAGGATTCCTTCACGCCCGATGGGTATTTCATGTCCGGCGACATCGGCATGTTCGATGATGATGGCAACCTGCTCATCACGGACAGGAAGAAAGATCTCATCATAACATCGGGTGGCAAGAACGTGGCCCCGCAGAAAATCGAGAATATGTTCAAGTCTGATCCGCTGTTCACCCAGTTTATAGTAATCGGTGAAAGAAAGAAGTATCTAACCGGCTTGTGCAACATCAATCCTGAAGAGGCTGCACGATTGGCGAATGAAGAAGGCATAACATTCAATAACCCGGCAGAGTTGCTGGAAAACAAAAAATTTCTCGATATTGTGCAGAAACACGTAGATGAACGTAACGCACATCTTGCGAAGTACGAATCGATCAAGAACATACGGATAGTCAAATCCGATTTTTCCCAGGAAGGCGGAGAACTCACGCCTTCCCTGAAACTCAAGCGCAAGGTTGTGCTCCAGAAGTACAATAAGCTCATCGACGATATGTATGGAAAAGAAGCAGTTGACGAGCTGTACGCAAAAAAATGATCAGAGAACACCTGCGCGAGCAAGCGTTAGAGCAAAAGAATATCCGAGAGGATAAAGGAGATAAATTATGAGCAAGGCATCTGAATTAAAGCAAGGCCAGAATCAACTGTTTACTGACCCTGATGCCGATAAAGCACGGGAGTTTTTCAGGCATAAATCTCGCGCTATGGTGAACAAAGTCACCACCGTTGAAGAGGCAGTAAAAACCATGATAAAGGACGGCGACTACATAACCATCGGCGGGTTCGGCGCCAACCGCATCCCCACCGCGGTACTGCATGAGATCGTCCGGCAGGGAAAGAAAAACCTGGGGTTTGCCGGCCATACCGCGACCCACGACTTTCAGATACTGATAGCTGGCGAGTGCATCGACAGACTCGACGTGGCTTACATCATCGGGCTGGAAGCACGCGGCCTTTCCCCGAACGCCAGACGCGCCGTGGAGAGCGGAAATATAAAGCTCACAGAATGGACAAACGCTACCCTTTCCTGGAGAATTAAGGCCGCCGCAATGGGCCTCTCTTTTCTGCCGGCGCGCAATATCATGGGCACTGACACTTTCAAGTACAGCGCAGCGAAGGAGATACTCTGCCCCTTCACCGGACAGAAATACGTGGCACACCCTGCACTCTATCCCGACTTCGCGGCGATTCACGTCCATGAGTGCGACGTTTACGGCAACGCCCATGTATACGGCGCGTCCGTATCCGACCAGGATTTGGCCAAGGCAGCCAAGCGGGTCGTGCTCACCACCGAGCGGGTTATCGCAAACGATAAGATCCGCCAGAACCCGGAAGCAACATTCATTCCCTTCTGGTGCGTTGATGCCGTCATTGAAGTTCCCTACGGAAGTTATCCCGGCAATATGCCCTACGAGTATTTTTCCGACGAGGATTACCTGAAGCAATGGCTGAACGTGGAGAAGGACCCCGAGGAATTCAAGAAGTTCTTCAAGAAACAGATTCTCGATACGAAGAATTTCAATGAATACCTAAACCTCAACGGCGGCATCGAACGGATGATCAAACTTCGCGCCATTGAGCACCTGACTGACAAGAAATAAGGAGAACTACAATGGCAGATTATAATCCCATGGAATTAATGATATGCGTTGCGGCACGCAACCTCGAGGACGGGGCTACCGTCGTCGTGGGTACCGGTGCGCCCTGTGCTGCCGCCATGCTTTCGCAGAAGACACACTCGCCAAACCTTACCATTATGTTCGAAGCCGGCGGTGTTGCCCCGATATTACCAGCGATGCCGATTTCAGTAGGCGATTCACGGACGTTCCACAAAGCGATCATGGCCAGTTCCATGCCCGAAATCATGGAAACCTGCCAGCGCGGGATGGTGGACTATACTTTTCTCGGCGGGGCGCAGATTGATATGTACGGAAACATCAACTCCACCATGATCGGAGATAACCATGCCAAACCGAAGGTGCGCTTCCCCGGATCGGGTGGGGCCAACGACCTGGCATCCCTCTGCTGGAGGACGATGATGATGACGCCGCAGGACGCGAAGCGATTCACAGAAAAGATAAATTTCATTACGTCCCCCGGATATCTGACAGGCGGCAACTCGCGCTACGAGGCGGGTCTCCCCAAAGGAACCGGCCCCTACAGGATCATCACGAACATGGCGATCATGGGTTTTGAAGAAACGTCCAAGCGGATGAAGGTACTGAACGTCAACCCGGGATACAACCGCAAGGATGTGCAGGACAATTGTGGTTTTGAGCTCCTCTGGGCCGATAAAATCACTGATACCGATCCGCCACACGAAAACGAGCTGCGCATCCTCCGCGAGGAAGTGGACCCGAACCGGTATATAATAGGAAGATAACACATAGGAGAACAGTCATGTCCGATCAATTTCAAGGCATTGAGCCGATGGTTTACCAAAGCAAGATCAACGTGCCCTATTCATGGTGGGCAGGCGACACGGCCACCAGGTTTTTTGTAGCGTTGCGGGACGAAAAGAAAATAACAGCAACGAAATGCGGTGCGTGCGGGAAGGTTTTCCTGCCTCCGCGGAAAGTTTGCCCCTTATGCTTCACCGAGAACGCGGAGTGGGTGAACATATCAGACGAAGGGACGGTGCTTACCTTTTCGGTGGCGCGGCGTCAGTTAGCTGCTATTCCCCAGGACAGGAAGGTTCCGGTCATATGGTGTCTGATAAAGCTCGATGGCGCGGATACCGCAATGTTGCATTATCTGGACGAAATAAAGCCGGAAGATGTAACAATCGGCATGCGCGTGAAGGCGGTGTTCTCAGAGAAGCGGAAGGGTACCATCCGCGACATCTCGCATTTCAAACCGGTAAAATAAGTAAGGAGCCCGAGATATGGATAGAGCAGCAATAATTGGTGTCGGAATGACAAAAGTTGAAAAGAGCAAAGTCAGGGAGACGTTTGCCGACATGGCGTGGGAGGCCGTCAACAAGGCTCTGGCCGATGCCGGCATGACCATTGATGATATAGACAATGTAGTGACCACCTCCAGCGATTTCTGGGATGGCCGGACTATTTCCTGCATGGCTGTCGGAGATGCCAGCGGCGCGGCGGACAAGAATGTTTCCTGCGTGGAAGGCGATGGGACGTACGGTGCCTTCTATGGCTATACGCGAGCGCTGTCGGGCTCCTACAAAACGACTCTGGTGACGGGTCATTCCAAGGGGTCGCAGTGCGTCTCCAGCCTGATCACAAATGCGTCCTTCGACCCCATTTACGACAGGGAACTTGGCATGGACATGATCACGGCCTGTGCGATGCAGGCCAATGCCTATATGAACCGTACCGGGTTGAGGCCGGAAGATATGGCGATGGTCTCAGTGAAAAACCATGGAAACGCCTTCAAGAATCCGCTGGCGCAGTTACCGATGAACATCACCGTCCCTGACGTCATAAAGTCCGAAATGATCGCAGACCCCCTCCACAAGCTCGATTGCTCGCCTGTGTCGGATGGGTGTTGTGCCGTGATTATCGCTCACGAATCTGTGGCAACAAAGTTCAAGCAGAAACCGGTATGGATCAGAGGGTTGTCTTTTTGCACGGACAGTTTTTTCTTTGGCGATCGTGATTTAGCCCGGAGCAATGCATTGGCCGAGGCCGCAAATAACGCGTACAAAATAGCCGGAATCAAGGACCCGAAGAAAGAAATCGATATCGTTGAGCTCTATGATGCCTTTACCTATCAGGAACTGCTCTGGCTCGAAGAGATGGGACTAGCGGACTATGGAAAGGCGGCCAAGCTCCTTGAAGCGGGTAAATTCAACATGGACGGACCGTTGCCCGTGAATCCGTCGGGCGGGCTTTTGGCAGGTCACCCCGTGATTGCGGCCGGCCTTTACCGAATTGCCGAGGTTGTCATGCAGCTGCGCGGCGATGCCGGGGAGCATCAGGTCAAGAAAGCTAAGACCGGCCTAGCCCATGGCGTCAATGGTCTCTGCGGTCAGTCACACTGCGTCTGGATTTTGGACAAGGAAAGATAGGAGGAATAACTATGGCGAAACGAGTAGCAATCGTAGGGACGGGGCAGACGTTCCACAAGAGCCATCGCCCGGATGTTAATGGTCAGGAGCTCATCAACGAGGCTGTTCAGCGCGCCTTGGCAGATGCCAACCTGACGATGAAGGATATTAACGCCATTCTCATCGGGAATATGGATCATTTTGAAGGCATCAACTATGTTGACTGCTGGAGCGTTGATGGTTCCGGTGGTGTGATGAAGCCGGTCATCAAAATAACCACCGGCGGTACGACGGGTGCTTCGTTGGCAGTTGGGGGCTATCACATGGTTGGTTCCGGCATGTTCGAAAAAGTTCTGATCATCGGGTGGGAGAAAAACTCCGAGTCCGATACCACAGGCGCCATTACGACGGCTTTCGATCCCGTCTGGGACCGTCAGGTATTTGCCGGCGCGATTTCGGGACTGGCGGCCGAGGCGCAGGCCTATATGGCGCGCTATGGCGCCTCTGACAGAGATGCTGCCCGTGTTTCTGTTCGTGATCGGAAGCATGCAATGAACAATCCTCATGCGCAGCTCAGGAAAGAAATATCGCTGGAAGATGTACTAGCCTCTCCGATGCTGGCTGATCCCATCCACCTCCTCGATGTCTGTCCCCGAACTGATGGCGCCTGTGCGGTCATTATGGCGAGCGAGGATATTGCTGAGAAAATATGTCCGAACCCAGACTGGCTTTGGGGAACCGGTGCGCGTCACTCCTATGCCTATCTCGGTGATTGTGACTGGGGGCGGCTGACGAGTATGGAGAGAGTTGCAAAAGAGATCTTTAAGAAAGCGGGGATCAAAGAGCCGCGGAAAGAACTTGACGTCATCGAAATGTATCAGCCATATTCCTTTGCCGGGCTGATCTGGATCGAAGATATGGGCATTGTCGGCTATGGCGAGGCGCCGCAGTATGTGGCAGACGGCAACACCGATATGGGCGGAGAACTCCCGATCAATCCCTCCGGGGGGGTGATCGCCTGCAATCCCATCGGTGCGACGGGGCTCATTCGCTGTGCAGAGGCGGCGATGCAGGTTATGGGTAAAGCGGACGCGCGTCAAGTGCTAGATGTCAATTTCGCCGTCAGCACCGGTTTCGGGGGCTGCATGTGGACTGACATGCTCCTGCACGGGAAGAAAAAACCTAATTGAGAGGTAAGATCATGGCTGAAAAGGAACAATTGATTATCGAATCCGGTGAAGCGGCACAACCTTTTAAATATGCTGTGGGGATGCACGGCAGTAAGTATTTTACCGAACTCCGTGACAATAAGCGCATCATGGGATTGAAATGCCCCAAGTGCGGAAAAGTCTACATCCCGCCTCGTGGAGTTTGCGGTAAGTGTTTTGTCGAGATGAACGAATGGGTCGAAGTCGGACCCAAGGGTGTGATTGGCACGTTTACCATTCTGCGCTTCGCCTTCATTGATCCGGAAACCGGGCATCAGAAACCCGTCCCCTATGGGTATGGGTTCATTAAGCTCGACGGTGCGGACACCCTGATGCAACACTATATCAATCTAGACGATGAGAGCAAGGTCAAGATCGGCGCTCGGGTGGAAGCTGTGTTTACAAAGGAGCGTAAGGGAAGTACCCGGGACATAGAGTACTTTAAAGTAATAGATTGATTACAATTAAGGAGTCTCCGACGGTTGAAATAAATCCATCAAAGCGGATATTGAAACTGCCGGGGGCGTTGTGCGGTGGAATCAGTACCGGAACCGATAAAATTCGAAGCGGCTACGGCAACGGCGATTGCCTTTACTTTGACTTTGAGCATCTGGTGTTCGCCGTGGCTGATGGCTCGGAACGCTTTCCCTGGGCGTCTAGTGATCTTTTAAATCGACTGTCGGAAAGCCTTGCGCAATCAGGCGCGCCGGACACGGTTTCGGGCTGGAGGGATCTGATTAACACGGACATATACTCCGAACAGAAGTACCAGCACAAGACGACCTTCAGCTGTGTGGCCATCAAACCCGAAGAGGAAGGCGTCTGCCTGATAATTTCGCATGGTGGTGACAGCATTGTAACTGTGATGAACAGCGTTACCGGTTCGATAATGAAGCAGACCGGACGCGACATGAATTTCGCGGGAAGGAGCAAGGATATCGTGGATGTGACTCAATATCGCACGGCAGACCGCGACATCAGGGTGCTCATTTCGACAGACGGTTTCGATGACGTATGGAGGTTTTTCATGCACAAGTCACTCCTCGGTGGCGCGCGCGATGTGTTCGAGCGTTATCCGGTGGATGGCATTTGTGAAATGATTTTCGGGATACTGGAAGAGAACAAGGATCGGTTCGAGTATGATGATATTGGATTTATTCTTCTTGACCCAAATATGATGGAACGTATCGGGGGAACGGCTGTGATTATGGGCGGGACGCGGCCTTACGAAGAAATACGGTATCAGTCGGAATACGCTTCAGGATCGCATGACCGATGGGTGCCCGACGGGCAGTGGGGCGACCATGAAAAAGTGTTCGCCCGAGCGGGTATTCGGGTGCTTTTTTCGGGACTGTGCCGATGATTGCGTCGGGATTAAAGACTAAGGAAGAGTTTACTTGAGTTATGAATGAACGGAACAAGAATAATTTATTAAATTTGAGGCGGGCCCAGTTAACGAAGGCGGCTTACAAAGTCGTCGCGCAGAAGGGGTACAACGATTTTACGATAAAGGACATAGCCGAGGAAGCTGGTCTGTCAACGGGTCTGGTCCATTATTATTTCAAGAACAAGGAAGATCTTCTGTTCAAGTTGTTGAAGGAGATGAACGCCAATCTCAAGGAGCAACTCAACAAAGCGCTCATGGTACTTACGGAACCTAAGGACAAACTGCTGGCCTTCTGCGACGAGGCGTTCGCTCTGTTGGACAGGGAAAAAGCTTATTTTTACGTGCTGATCGATTTTTGGGCCCGGATCAATCATGACACCAGGATACGTCAGGCGAACGTAAAGCTTTTCCAGAGCTATCGCGACGAGATCGCGGCAATTATTAAGGAGGGGATGGCAAAGGGTGTGTTCATGGTCGTGGATGTTAAACTTACGTCAGTCATCATCATATCCCTTATCCAGGGAACCATCCTTCAGTACGTAATTGACAATGAGGTATTCAATTACCGCGAGATGAAGATGAATATTAAAGAACAGATTCTTTCCATAGTCATAAAGGGAAAATAATCCATTGAAGGAGGCACTCATGGAATTCGGTTTTACAGAAGAACAATTGATGTTTAGAGATTCAGTGTATAAATACGCGAAGAAGGAAATTGTGCCGCTTGTCGAGGAAGCTGATCTCAAAAGCGAGTTCTCGATGGAAGTATGGCGGAAACTGGGAGAAATGGGGCTTCTGGGCCTGCCGTTTCCGGAAGAACTGGGCGGATCCGACGCCAGTGTCGTGACCTGTTGTCTTTCGACCGAAGCCCTGGGGCATGCCGGTGTTGACCAGGGCCACCTGCTCGCGTTGGGAGCGCACACGTATTTGTGCACGGATACCATATACAAACATGGAACACCCGCTCAGCTGAAGAAGTACGTACCGAAGCTTGCCAGCGGCGAGTGGATCGGCTGCATGGGGCTTACAGAGCCGGGAGCCGGTTCCGATGCCGGATCGATTACGACCACGGCAGTCAAGAAAGGGGACAAGTGGATTCTCAACGGTACGAAAACATTCATTACCAATGCGCCGGTATGCAACGTCTGTGTCGTGTATGCCACGGTTGATAAAGCGTTGAAGCACAACGGAATTACTGCCTTCATCATCGAGAGGGGTTTCCCCGGTTTCTCGACCGGTACGCCATTCCACAAGATGGGCGTGCGGGCATCCAGCACCTCAGAGGTGATTATGGACAACTGCGAAGTTCCGGAAGAAAACCTGCTGGGCGAGGTCGGCAAGGGTTTTGGATATACTCACGAGACCCTCTCCTGGGACAGGAGTGCTCTTTTGGCTCCCTTCGTCGGCGGGATGCAGTTCGCTATTGAGGCTTGTACCAAATACTCTCAGGAACGTGTGCAGTTCGGTAAACCGATTAACGCATTCCAGGCGATCCAGCACAAACTGGCAGATATGAAGATTGTCAAAGAGGCCGCAAAAATGGCCGTTTACCAGGTTGCTCATGATAAGGATTCAGGCAAACCGCTCAATCACATGCATACCTCCCTTGCCAAAGCGATTGTAGGTGACTGGGGTATGAAAGCAGCAAGCGACGCGGTCCAGATATTTGGTGGTTACGGGTACATCCATGAATACCCGATCGAGCATTTCCTCAGGGATGCGAAGCTGGGGCAGATCGGCGGAGGGACATCCGAAATTCAGCGGCTTATCATATCCCGTCTCTTGAGCTTTATGTAACCTAAGGCTAGGGGAGCAGAATAACCAGACATCAAACAGGAGAAAAATACTATGAACTACGATTTGACACCGGAACAATTATCAATAAAGGACAATTTTACGAAGTTTTGTTCCAAGGAAATAGAACCGCGTGCCGCGATGCTGGATGAAGCCTCGCATGAAGAAGTCGCCAAACTGATAAAAGAAAACATCAGAATGATGGCCGGCATCGGCTATCTGGGCATCGGGCACGAAGAAGCCTACGGCGGCATGAATCTCGATTTAATCAGCCAGGCGATAGCGGGAGAAGCCGTGGCCAGTGCCTGCGCCTCTACCTTTTTATCCTGCGGCGCCTCCAGCGGCCTTTTCGGTATGCCGCTCAGACTGTTCGGCACTGAAGCGCAGAAGAAAAAATATCTTCCCGGCATCATCAAGGGTGAAATGATCGGCTGCTTCGGTCTTACCGAGCCCGAAGCCGGTTCTGACGCGGCTTCCATTAAGACGACGGCCGTTAAAC
>Ga0182021_10009705_pt1 | contig 11407 bp, 9 predicted proteins | sample 612E3MmetaG_FD_120493 | JGI IMG/M metagenome (GOLD analysis project Ga0182021, IMG submission 120493) | Permafrost microbial communities from Stordalen Mire, Sweden - 612E3M metaG (Illumina Assembly) | ecosystem: Environmental > Terrestrial > Soil > Wetlands > Permafrost | place: Sweden...
CTTTGGTGATCGTCGCAAGGCGATGCTGGAAGATATTGCAGTACTTACAGGCGGCCAAGTCATTTCGGAAGAGAAGGGCTTTAAGCTTGAAAATGCGACACTTGCCTATCTCGGAACTGCTGACCGTGTCACCATCGATAAAGACAACACAACGATTGTGCAAGGTGCCGGTAAGAAGGACGATATCAAGAAGCGCATCAATGAGATCAAGCAGCAGATTGATAAGACCACATCCGATTATGACAAGGAAAAGCTGCAAGAACGTCTCGCAAAACTTTCTGGCGGTGTTGCTTTAATTAAAATTGGTGCATCAACGGAAGTAGAAATGAAGGAAAAGAAATCGCGTGTTGAAGACGCGCTTCATGCCACACGTGCAGCAGTCGAGGAAGGTATCATCCCCGGCGGCGGCGTTGCATTCCTGCGCTGTATAACTAAGCTTGATGAAGTGAAAACGGACAATCTCGACCAGAAGACCGGTGTGAATATTATTCGCCGAGCACTGGAAGAGCCGCTTCGTCAAATCGCTGCTAACGCCGGTCACGACGGCGCTGTCGTTGTGAACGAAGTTAAGAATGGCAAAGATGATTACGGCTTCAATGCACAGACAGAAAAGTACGAGAACCTCGCTAAGTCCGGTGTCATCGACCCGACGAAGGTTGCGCGTATTGCAATTGAAAACGCTTCCAGTGTTGCCGGTTTATTGTTAACAACAGAAGCAACCATCGTGGAGAAACCAGAGAAGAAGGATTCTATGCCTCCGATGCCTCCAGGCGGAATGGGTGGTATGGGCGGGGATATGTACTAACCAAGTGAAAAAGTCTAAGGTTGAAATTAAAAGGTTAATTAATTTCAGTTTCTGACACACCACATACCAGCGTTGAATCAGACGCCTCTCAACCGCAAGGTTTGAGGGGCGTCTTTTTTTCTTGACATTCCTCTCTAAAAACCGTAGTTTTTTCCAGGGTGACACTATTAAATGTTTGCTTAACACTTCGCTTCATTGGATACTCCGGGTAATATTTTTTTCCTGTTTTCATTATTGACATTTTTGTTCTGGTAATTGAGTCGAACGTGCTGTTTTAATTTTTCACTACTACGGTTTACTAATTCACAAATCAATAATATCAAATAGGGAGTACTATCATGGACGCACTATTCAGCAAAATGCTCAAAGCAGGCTCTACCACCTATTTCATGGATGTGAAAGAGGCGAAGAACAGTCAGAAATATCTCACCGTTACAGCCAGTCAGCCCCCGAAGGAAGGAGACAAGAAATTTGCCAAGCGCAGTATCACTGTCTTCGGCAGTGTGGCAGATGAGTTTATTGGTGCATTGAAGGAAGCGAATGCTGCTGTGAGCGGCGCGGGTGAATTCACGAAGAAAATGAAATCCGGGAAGATCACTTACTTTGTTGATGTGAAAGATGCGAAAAACAATTCACGCTATGTCTCCATCAGTGAGAGCCAGCCGTCGAAAGAAGATCCGACAAAATTTTCAAGGCGCAGTATCACTGTGTTTAATAACGCGGCGAATGATTTTGTCGGTGCGATGGAAGAGGCAATGGGGCATTTGAAGCAGTGAATTTTAAACCAAGAAAGAATCAGTACTAAATGAAATGTATTGCGCCGCGCATTGCATTGTGTCCGGCGCAATACTGTATTTCCTCTCAACATCCAAAATGCTGTTCTTGTCTTTCCAGACAAAAACCAGTATCTTCTATACAATAATAGGTTCTCATTATCTTGACTTGGAGGCTTGCCTGCTCCCGATAGGATCGGGCTTCAACAGGAAAGCAGGTCAAGTTTTTTTTTATTATGAGACTTGGAGCAGACAATAACGACTTAGCCTTCTGAAGCATGAATCAACTCGAATCAAAGACTTTGGGCTTCATTCTGCGCCATCAATTGATAGTACCAGAACATTCGGTGCTGGTTGCGGTAAGCGGCGGCATAGATTCAATGGTTATGCTTCATATCTTTTCAAGATTACGCGAACACATGAACCTGCGTCTTTCGGTGATTCACGTTAATCACCAATTGCGCGGCGAAGAATCGATGGGGGATGAAAAGTTCGTAAAGGAAATGTCGGATTTCTATCGCGTTCCATTCTTTTGCGAGAGAATAGATGTGATATCCTATGTCCACGAGCACGGTTTATCAAAACAAACTGCTGCACGGCATCTTCGCTACGAGTGTTTTGAACGTATCCGCAGACAGGCATGCGCCGATGCAGTTTCTACAGCACATCATGCAGATGATAATGCAGAAACAGTGTTGATGAACATTATGAGGGGAACCGGCATCCATGGGTTAGGGGGAATTCCACTAAAGCGCGAACCAGGCCGCATTATTCGTCCCTTGCTTTTTGCAACACGGAAAGAAATTGAAGCATATGCGGCAGAACAGTGCATCAAGTACCGGAACGATTCATCAAATCGTTCTCTTGCATATCGCAGGAATGAACTGCGGCACAGCATTCTTCCGGCACTGCAGAAACGAAATCCTCAAATCGTCCAGACGTTAAACACGATTGCTGATGTGATGCATGATGTGAACGAAAAAATGTGCAGGATTGTTGATGAGTCAATGCATTCTATCTCTCGAACTGATCAACAGGGGCGCATAACGCTCAATGTAAAAAAACTGAAAACGAAACCGGATTTTCTATGGGATGAAATTTTTGTTGAAATTCTCAACCGTATGAAGATTGAACCGACGGAAAAGAAAGTCAGTGCGCTTCACCGGCTCTGCACTCAACCAACTGGACACCTTGTGGAGTTAAGCAGCGGATGTGCAGTATACCGCGATCGGGATTATATTGTATTTGGAATCACGAACAATGAACAGCCAAATATCAAACAGGTGGAATTTGGCAAGAGCTACGACTATAATAATTGTCTTGTTTCGATCAGTTCACCCGAAGGCGTACCATCCACCTATACGGGAACGCATGAAGTGGAATATATCGATGCGGAGCGATTAGGGAAACAGCTTATCCTGCGGCCGTGGCAAGCCGGAGATTGGTTTATTCCGCTTGGAATGAAAAAGAAAAAAAAGCTGAGCGATTTCTTTACCGATCAAAAAGTACCGCGATATCAAAAGTCTTCCATTCCCGTTTTAGAATCTGACGGCTCCATTGTGTGGATTTGCGGAAAGCGGTTAGATGATCGTTTCAAACTGACTGACCGAACACACACCGCAATTCGGCTTACCTGTCAACCATTAACGAGAGTATCCCATGGCTGAACTTATTAAAATCAACGGTGATTCGTTTGAACCTTTCATCACGGAAGAACAAATCCGGAAACGTATAAAAGAACTTGCCGTGCAGATCAATGCCGACTATGCTGGAAAGACGCCAATATTCATAGGTGTATTGAACGGTTCGTTCATTTTTCTTGCCGACCTCATTCGCGAAATAAACGTCGACTGCGAGATGGATTTCTTCAAGCTTTCCAGCTATGGTGATGCCAAAATTTCCTCCGGGCAAGTGAAATTATTGAAGAATTTGAATTGCGAGGTTGCCGGACGTGATATCCTCGTTGTGGAAGATATCGTCGATTCCGGATTATCTATTGCTTTCATTAAAAATATCATTGAGAAAGAAAATCCAAAGTCACTGAAGCTTGTAACTCTCTTATTAAAAAAGGGCGTGCCGAAAATTGATTTTCCGGTTGATTACGTCGGATTCGAAATTCCACCCGACTTCGTCATTGGCTATGGCTTGGACTACGCACAAAAAGTTCGTAACTTAAAGTCGATATACCGGCTCACTCCGCAGCAGTCACCGAACGAGCACATGTGAGCACGAAAATGGAGTTTGAAATGAGTACTGATACACAAGACGAAAATAAAGATAAGAAGAGCCAGAACGCACCTCAGAAAAAACGTTCGACACCTCCCGTATTTCCAAAACGCCAGATAAAACAGCCGCGGGAGGAGGAATCACCGTGGGGCAAATTTGGAAAAATCATATTAAGTTGGCTTTCAATATTACTTGCTGTGTTTCTTCTTTACTATGTGATGGTCCGCCCGAATGAAGAAACGGAGTATGAAATCAATTTTACAACATTCCAGCAATTACTGACTGATCAAAAGTTCGCCGATGCAACGGTGAAGATTAGCGGGTTTGCAATTTTTGATTTTCACGGTAAACTGAAAGAACCGATGGATATTCAGACAGCCAACGGTAAAACTGCACGCAACGCGACACGTATCACTCTGACTCTTCCCTATACAAATCTTGATGATGCGCTTGTAACGGCATGGATGACAAAAGGTTTGAAGTTTCGAGTTGAAAAGGAAGATAATACATGGATGAATGCCGCAATCAGTATTCTGCCTTGGATATTGCTCATTGGTATCTGGCTGTTTATTTTCCGGCGGATGCAAGCCGGTGCGGGAGGCGCAGGCGGAGCGAAAGGATTGTTCTCGTTCGGAAAGAGCCGCGCAAAATTGCTCACAGAAGGATTGATGCAAGTTACCTTTATGGATGTTGCAGGTGCGGATGAAGCTAAAGTAGAATTGCAGGAGATTATTGAGTTCCTGCGTGAGCCGGCAAAGTTTCAGCGGCTGGGCGGGAAAATTCCTAAGGGTGTGCTTCTGCTTGGACCTCCGGGTACGGGCAAAACATTGCTTGCACGCGCGGTTGCGGGAGAAGCAGGTGTTCCGTTCTTCTCTATCAGTGGTGCGGACTTTGTGGAAATGTTCGTTGGCGTAGGCGCAAGCCGTGTGAGAGATTTATTTGAGCAAGGGAAAAGAAGCGCACCTTGCATCATCTTTATCGATGAGATTGATGCAGTGGGCAGGCATCGAGGTGCTGGAATCGGCGGCGGCCACGACGAACGAGAACAGACTCTGAATCAATTGCTGGTAGAGATGGATGGTTTTGAACAAAACACAGGTGTCATCATTATTGCGGCGACAAACCGTCCGGACGTTCTTGATCCGGCGCTGCTGCGGCCAGGACGATTTGATCGCCAGATCGTTGTCGATCGACCGGATGTGAAAGGACGCGAGGGGATTTTCCGTGTCCATACGAAAAATATTCCGCTCGATGTGGACGTGCGATTGGAAGTTCTTGCAAAAGGAACACCGGGATTATCCGGCGCCGATATTGCTAATCTCGTGAACGAAGCCGCATTGCTTGCTGCGCGGCAGAATAGTAAATCTGTCGCGATGCATCACTTTGAAGAAGCGAAAGATAAAGTGATGATGGGAACAGAACGGAAGAGTATGCTTATTTCCGATAAAGAAAAGAAAGTGACTTCGTATCATGAATCAGGTCATGTGCTCGTTGCCCGGTGCTTACCCGAAGCTGATCCAGTGCATAAGGTGACAATTATTCCGCGCGGTCGGGCACTTGGTGTAACAACGTACTTGCCGATTGATGAAAAGCATACTTACTCACGCGAGTACCTTGAAGCAATGATCACGTATGCCCTCGGCGGACGCGCTGCAGAAAAATTGGTCTTCAATCAATTTACAACAGGCGCCGGCAACGACATTGAACGCGCCACAGAACTTGCCCGTAAAATGGTGTGCGAATGGGGTATGAGCGATAAACTTGGCCCGCTGGCGTACGGTGCAAAAGAAGAAGAACTCTTTTTAGGACGTGAGGTTACGAAAACCCGTAGTTTCAGTGAGGACACTGCAATCGCTATCGATGCTGAAGTGCGGTTAATTGTAACGCGAGCAATGAAGCGTGCAGATAAAATTCTTAAAGACAATACAAAGATTCTTCATCGCCTGGCAAATGCATTGCTTGAACGCGAAATCCTTGATTCCGAGGAAATTGATAAGATTATTCGCGGGGAAGAATTACCTCCGGTTGAAAAACATGTGATTGGAACCCCAACTGCCGTAACGGAATTACCGGGGACGAGTTCCTCACAAACAAAGACGAGTGAGCCTGCACAACCTGTCATAAGCGACGAGAAAAAATCATAGTGCTTCATGCTGGCAAAGAGAAATTCAGTGTGCGCGGCAGCGAATTAAGCAATCTTGATCGTACCGCAACCATCGGATACAAGAACGAGGTGGTGCGGAAGGCGATTCATATATTTTCTCTTTCTATCCCTACTATTTATTTTTTCATTTCTAAACAAATCGCAATTTATCTCCTTGTGCCGATTACAGCAGCGTTCATCAGTGTTGACATAGCACGGTATTATATTCCGCCTATCGCGCAATGGTTCTACCAATGGTTCGGGTGGCTTCTGCGGCGTCACGAAACCAATGTCAGAAAAAAAAGGTTAAATGGTGCTTCGAATGTGCTTATCTCGTCATTGCTCAGCGTGTTGTTATTTCCTAAAATCATCACAATAAACGCTATTACGATTTTAATAATATCAGATACAACTTCTGCACTTGTTGGCAGACAATTCGGCAGGCACCGTTTTCTTGCTAAAAGTTTAGAGGGGTCGCTGGCTTTTTTTATTTCCGCTGTACTTGTTGTACTCATTGCGCCAAAGATTGATCGGCTTCCAATGGAATATATTATAGGATTCATTGCGGCGGCGATCGGGACTGTTGTTGAGGCGCTTCCCATTAAGATTGACGACAACCTATCGATTCCACTCGCTGTTGGGTTCTCTCTCTGGGCACTTTATGCATTGCTCCTTCCGGCAGTAAATCTTCTACGGTTAGTGTAAATTATTTTATTGTACGTAAGAGATGCTCTTATGGATGAGAGTTTGCTACGAACTTTCGAAAGAATATTCTTCGCCAATGCTCAAAGATGCTGGAGCTTTATTAGGATAGGAGAATGATCAGGAGAAAACCGGTCACATAAGAGGATAAAAAAGATTCTATTTTGAAGGCACAGGAGACCATCCGTTTTGAAACCGCAGGATCTCACTCACGAGATGGATATCATGTTTCCGTTGAACATAGGAAATAAATTTAATAAGCACAAGCGCCGTGGCGTATGCATCACCGGATGCCCGATGGCGGTCGGGAATTGTAATGTTCAATGCGGAAGCCACAGGACCAAGTGATTTGCTGGGTAATGTCGGTAATATAATACGGCTTAATTTCACTGTGCATAATTGCGGATTAAAAAGTTCAATACCTCGTTCGCGCATCGCGGTGTGAGAAACAAATCCCCAATCGAATTGTGCGTTATGTGCGACGAAAATGGCGCCGCCTAAAAATTCTGCAATCGACGGCGCTACTTCTCTTGCTGTCGGGGCATCAGCGACCATCAGGTTATCAATTCCTGTCAGATGAGTGATGGAAGCAGGAATGGTAACCAATGGATTAATCAACGTTGAAAATTCATCCAGCAGAACACCATTCTTCACTTTCATCATTGCAATTTCTGTAATCCGATCTTCTATCGGACTCAGACCGGTTGTTTCAACGTCCACAACAACAAATATTCCATCTGTTAAGTGCGTGTCTTCCATCAATGACTAGGATTTAATTTCTTGATCTTTGTACTGAAGTTCGTAGAGTTTGCGATAGATGCCGTTCAGTGCAAGCAATTCCTGGTGATTGCCCATTTCCCGGATTTCACCTTTGTGCAAAACAATAATCTTGTCGGCGCTTTGGATAGTCGAGAGACGGTGCGCGATAACGATAGATGTTCGTCCCTGAAGCATCTTTCTAATTGCATGCTGAATCAATTGTTCGGTTTCGGTATCGACACTGGATGTTGCTTCATCCAGTACAAGAATCCGGGGATTGAAGGCAAGTGCGCGCGCAAATGAGAGCAGCTGTTTCTGTCCGACAGAGAGTGTGGCGCCTCGTTCCTTTACTTCTGCGGCATAGGTATTCGGTAATGCATCAATAAACCGATGTGCGCCAACCAGACGGGCGGCAGCTTTTACTCGTTCGAGGGGAATAGTTTCATCGCCAAGATGGATGTTGTTCTGAATATCGCCTGAAAATAAAAATACATCTTGCAGCACAACGGCAATATGTCTGCGCAGCTCTTTCGGTTCAACCTGTTGGATATTAATACCGTCAATCAAAATTTCACCTTGTTGTATATCATAAAACCGGCATAGTAAATTGATAATGGTCGTCTTACCGGCGCCAGTATGTCCGACGATAGCGACCGTCTGTCCTTGTTTAATACTGAATGAAATATTTTTGAGAACCCACTCCGGAGGGTTATACGAAAATGAAACATTGCGAAATTCGATGTCACCGCGAACCTGTTTCAATGGAATAAGTACCTGGGGAATATTCAGAACCGTTTTGTCGTCCAACAGTTGAAAGAGCCTCTCGGAAGATGCCATTGCAGTCTGGAGGATATTGTATTTTTCGGAAAGATCGCGGATGGGACGCCAGAACATCTCGTTGAATTGCACGAAAGCCATCACTGTTCCAATGGATACAACGCCTTCCAGCGCATTTCGTCCGGCATACCAGATAATTAATCCAACCGCAACTGCGCCAATAAGATCGACACCTGGATAAAAGACGGCATAGTAAAAAATAGATCTAATATTTGCATCACGGTGTGCTGCGTTAATATCTGAAAACTTTGTGTAGGACTTCTTTTCGCGATTGAATATTTGATCCACAAGCATACCTGTGATGTGCTCCTGCATGAATGTGTTGATCCGGGCGATTTGAATACGGACGTCGCGGTACGTTTCACGGGCTTTTTTGCGGAAAAGAAATGTACCGTAAAAAAGGAAGGGTAGCACACTCAGTGTGACGAGCGCTAACTTCCAATTCATAGAAAACATAAAATAAAAAATACCGGCGATTGTAAAAACATCGCTGAATACCATAACAATTCCGGAAGAGAACATTTCGTTCAGCACTTCTACATCATTTGTCACGCGGGTAATGAGTCGGCCGATTGGATTGCGATCGTAAAATTTAAGCGAGAGTGTTTGGAGATGCCGGAAGACTTCCATGCGAAGATCAAAAATGGTGCGCTGCCCGATCCATTGCGTGAGGTAGGCATTGGCATATTGAATGAATCCGCGCACGATCATAATTGCGAGGAAGAACGACATTGTGACAAGCAACCCGTGCTTATCACCCTGCACAATGTTCGTATCCACGGCAATTTTTGTGAAGTATGGACGCACCGCTTCCATGGCACTGACGAGGAGACTCATAACAATGCCAAGCGCAACATACCAGCGATACGGCTTTATATACTTGATAAGCCGCCGCATCAACCGGGCGTCGTATGCTTTACCGAGAACTTCTTCTTCCTGCATAATTCAAGTCAAAAGTGATAAGTGAAAAGGAAAAAGAAAGAAACAAAAAGTCAAACAAAGTGAACTATGGTTCATCGTATCTTTCGCTTTCCTCTCGCTGTACTGACAATTGCCCCGAGTATTTTTGTGATTTCACCGGCTTCTGGAGAAAAGCGTCAATTTCTTTATCATCGATCAATTTTGATTCCTTTAGTAATCGTATCCAATATTGTGTTTCCCTTGCTTCACGGAGTGCAATATCGGTTTTATAAATGAAGTCGGCTTTGCTGCTTGCTGCAAGTGCTTCTTGCGCATTAGCACCGATAGAAGTGGCAGATCGGTTCAGTTGGTTAGCAATCGCATTTCCTGCTCGTGTATGTGGAATCTTCTCAATTGACCTGATAATTTCAATACCAAATTGAAAAGTTCGTTCACGAATATCCATTGTTTTTTCTGCCATACTATTTTTTTCTTTCTCCTTTAAACTTTTCACTTGTTAACTACATTGTTTCCAATTCTTGTTCGAGGAGTTGCTTATGGTGCAATTCAGAATAGATTCCGTTTAATTCCACGAGCTCATCGTGTGTGCCGCGTTCCGCAATTTCCCCGTTCTGAAGAACGACAATCAAATCGGCATCTTTTACTGTTGAAATGCGGTGACTGATGATAATGCTTGTTCTGTCTTTCATAAATTCGCGAAGGCGATGAAGAATCCTTTCTTCCGTATACGTATCAACAGCAGAAAGTGCGTCGTCGAGAATTAATATCTTCGGCTGGCGCATGATGGCGCGAGCAATACTCGTGCGCTGTTTCTGTCCGCCGGAAAGTGTGATGCCGCGTTCACCAATTGTTGTATCAAACTGTTTGGGAAATTCCAGCACATCTTTGGCAATCTGAGAAATCTGCGCTGCAGAATTTAAATCATCATCATTACAATTATCTACGCCATAGCGAATGTTTTCGGCAATCGTTTCAGAGAAAAGAAAAGTTTCCTGCGGTACAAATCCAATATTGGAACGAAGCACTTCAAGTGGAATCGTTCGGATGTCATTCCCATCGATGAGCAGTGCGCCGCTCGTTATATCGTACAAGCGAGGAAGTAGGTTAACCAGCGTTGATTTTCCTGTGCCTGTATATCCGACAATTGCGACTGTCATCCCGGCATCGATCCTGAGATCGATATTCTTCAGCGTCGGTTGAGCAGCATTCTTGTGTGTAAAGGAGACAGATTGGAATTCTATATCGCCGTCAATATGGTCGATGGAGTGATTTGTTACCCCGTTGTCTTGTATTTCCGGTTCTGTATCAAAAATTGCAGATAAGCGGCCCATGGAAGCGGCGCCTTGCTGTAAAATATTTGTGACCCAGCCGAAGGCAATCATCGGCCAAATGAGCATGCCCAGATAAGCTGTAAATGCAGTCAGCGTTCCGATGGTCATTCGACCGTCGATCACTTTTAATCCGCCAAAGTAAATAGTGATAACGAGTGATAACCCAACAAGGACAAACATCAGCGGCCACATAATTGACTGTACCTGTGCAAGCACGAGATTCTTTTTCAAATATTCCCAGCTGAGTTTCCGGAACCGTTCTTCTTCGTATTCTTCGCGCACGTATGCTTTGACAATGCGAATGCCGGAGAGTGTTTCCTGCGCGCGTGTTGTGAGCAATGAAAATTGTTCCTGACGATCTGTGAATATTTTATTAATGAATTTTCCTATACGATACACGATAAAGGAAACAAAGGGCATGGGAATGAGCACAAGAAGTGTGAGCTGCCAATCGTTCATAAACATCATAATGAGGACAAACGTCAGCGTCATAAATGTATCGGATGGATACATAATACCGGGACCGACGACATTCCGCACCGCGCTAATATCGTTGGTAGCGTGCGCCATCAAATCGCCGGTCGGTTTGTTTTGGAAATAGGAATAGGATAATTTCTGAAGATGCGAAAGAAGATCATTGCGCAAATCAAATTCGATGTGCCGTGAGGTAACGATAATCGTTTGACGGGTCAGGAATGTAAATACACCGGCAACGAGGGAAAAGCCCACAATAAGTCCAGCCCACATCATTAAGTCGTTGGAGACGAATGTGCGCGACTCGATACCACGCTTTAATTCATCGACCGCTTTGCCGAGGAACATCGGTTGGACGATCGTAAATGCGTTGCTTCCTATAACTGTCAGCAACCCGAACAGCAGAGTCTTTTTGTACCGAAGAAGATATGGTTTA
>Ga0182021_10009706_pt1 | contig 11407 bp, 14 predicted proteins | sample 612E3MmetaG_FD_120493 | JGI IMG/M metagenome (GOLD analysis project Ga0182021, IMG submission 120493) | Permafrost microbial communities from Stordalen Mire, Sweden - 612E3M metaG (Illumina Assembly) | ecosystem: Environmental > Terrestrial > Soil > Wetlands > Permafrost | place: Sweden...
CACCAAGCTCGGTGCGGACCAGGTCGTCTGCACGTTCACGATCACGCTGCGCGACTCGGACACCACAGTGCCGTTGGCCGCGGCGCAGTTCGACGTACTCGACCACCTGGGCGGCGTCCACCCCGGTGGCCTTGGCACCCTCCACGACCGTCCCAGCCCAGGTCGAGCCGCACCGGACCGTGACGTTCGAGCTGGCCGCCGCGTTGCCCAGCGGGGAGGGACTCCTCCGCTACCACCCAGCAGCCGGCGCGGTCGTCGCCGCCTGGGACTATGTCGCCGAGACCGACTGACTGCCTTCTACGGGCCAGCGTCCGTTCGCCACCTGAGGCCGGGATCCGATCGGTTCGGTGACGCGATTGACGTAGGAGTGCAGCGCAGGCAAGAATTGCCTCAATAGTGATTGAGGGATATTCGTGGATGCGTTGCTCGCCCACCAAGCGCTGGCGGAACCGAACCGGTTGGCCATCGCGCAGGCTCTGCTGACCCGGGACCTGTCGCCGGGGGAGATCGGCGAGAAGTGGAGCCTGTCGACCTCCCTGGTGGCGCATCACGTGAAGACCTTGGTCGAGTCGGGCATCGCAGTACGTCATGGGGGTGAGCATGACGGCCGCAAGAGCTACCTTTCGTTGCGGCGTGACGACCCGGAGGCGGTTGCGCTGGTGGCGATCGGGGCGCCGGGCGTACCGCGTCCGCGCAGGGTCGCGTTCGTGTGCACCCAGAACTCCGCCCGCTCCAAGCTCGCGGCGGCCTTGTGGCGACAGGTCAGCGACGTACCGGTCGTCGACGCGGGCACGAAGCCATCGCCCGTCCCGCACCCGATGACGGTTCAGACGGCTCTGCGGCGAGGGCTCGACATCGACGGTGACATGCACCAACTGCGGGACACGCTCGTGACCGGAGACCTGGTGATCGCGGTCTGCGACCACGTGCACGAGACGCTGCCCACCGAAGTCGAGCGGTGGCATTGGTCAATCCCCGATCCCGTGCCCACCGCGGCGGTGACGTCCTTCGACGACACCTGCGACGCGATCCAGACCCGGATCCACGACTTGCACCACGCGCTGAGCAGCGCGCAGTAGACGCTACGAGCGAGGAGAACCTCCATGACCAGCACGACCGACGACCCGTACGCCAGGCTGGTCGACGACCTGGCGTACTCCTACGAGGGTGTCTTCAGCAGGGACGACATCGCCCGGGCGGTGGCCAATGCGCACCAGACACTCGCGGTGAATGCCACAGTGACCCACTATCTGCCGGTCCTGGTCGCCAAGCAGGCCAAGGAGCAGCTCAAAGCGCAGGCGCAGGCGGACGGGCGGATCGCCAAGAGCGTGCCTGAGCTGCTGTTCGTGTGTGTCCACAACGCCGGTCGAAGCCAGATGGCGGCCGCGCTGGCCGAGCACCTGTCCGCCGGCCACGTACACGTCCGCTCGGCCGGTTCACAGCCGACCACTGAGATCAACCCGATCGTGGTCGAGGCTCTGCGCGAGCGCGGGATAGAGCTCACGTCCGCCTATCCGAAACCGCTCACGGACTCCGCGCTGAAGGCAGCCGACGTGATCATCACCATGGGCTGCGGGGATTCGTGCCCGTACTTCCCAGGCAAGCGCTACGAGGACTGGGACGTCGCCGACCCAGCCGGCCAGCCCATCCACGTGGTGCGCGAGATCCGCGACGACATCCAAGCCCGCGTCACGACCCTGCTTCGCGAAGTCCTTCACTGACCAAGACAGCTCTCTTCCGAAAGGCTCACCTCTGATGACCACCGCCACGCGCCCGTCCGTCCTGTTCGTCTGCGTCCACAACGCAGGCCGCTCCCAGATGGGCGCCGCCTACACCTCCCACCTGTCCCACGGTGCGGTCGAGGTCCGGTCCGCCGGCTCCGCTCCCGCCGCCTCCATCAACCCCGCCGTGCGCGAGGCGATGCTCGAGGACGGCATCGACATCTCCGCGGAGAAGCCCAAGATCCTCACCCCCCAAGCCGTACAAGCCTCCGACGTCGTGATCACCATGGGCTGCGGCGACAGCTGCCCGTACTACCCCGGTAAGCGATACGTCGACTGGACCCTTGACGATCCCGCCGGGCAGGGCGTCGAAGCTGTACGCCCGATCCGCGACGACATCAAACGCCGCGTCACCGAGCTCCTCGGCGAGCTCAACGTCGACCTCGAGCAGTCGTGACAACCTCCGGTCCCGGCGGGCGCCCGTCCGTGCTCTTCGTGTGCGTCAAGAACGGCGGCAAGTCCCAGATGGCGGCCGCGCTGATGCGCCAGCTTGCCGGCGACGCTGTCCAGGTCTACTCAGCCGGGACCAACCCGGGCGACCGCCTGAACGAGCAGTCGGCGCAGGCAGTCGCGGAGCTTGGCGCGACCTTTGCCGGGGAGCATCCCAAGTCCATCGACCCTGCAGTCCTGGGGCGAGTCGACCGGGTCATCGTCACGGGCGGCGATGCCCACGTCGATCCGCTGCCGGGGATGGTCGGCCAGATCGAGGTCTGGGAGACCGTCGAGCCTTCGGAGCGTGGGATCGAGGGCATGCAGCGCATGCGGCTTGTACGAGACGACCTCCAGCGCCACGTCACCGATCTGGCTGCAGAGATGCTCGGCAGGGACGCAGAGCCCTGTCGCGGCGAGAGTGAATAGCCGGGTCTCCTGACGACCCGAAGGGAAGCAGAACCCTTGGCGTAAACCCGGCGATATGGTCTAGCCGTGGCGCCCGTCGTTGAACTCACCGCGGTGTCGAAGCGGTACCGGCGCGCTGGCCCCTTGGTCCTCGACCAGATCTCACTCCGGCTGAACGCCGCGAGCCTGATCCAGCTCCATGGCGGGAACGGGTCGGGAAAGTCGACCCTGCTGCGAGTCGCGTGCGGATTCAGCCTCCCGACGCACGGCACGGTGCACCGTGGTTACAGCGCCATGGGCGTCGTCCCCGACCGCGTCTTGCCCCCGGCCCGGATGACCGCACGTGCCTACCTCGCGCACCTCGCGCAGCTTGCCCGGACACCGCACGCGACCTCGACTGCGGAACGGATTGCCGATCGTCTACGGCTCGTTCCTGGTCTCGACGCGCCCATGGGAACCCTGTCTCGAGGGAACTTGCGCAAGGTGATCCTCACCCAGGCACTGATGCGTTCTGTTGACCTGATCGTGATGGACGAACCATTCGTCGCCCTTGATCCAGCTGGGTGCGCCGAACTCGTCACCATCGTGGCTGAACGGCTCGCCCAGGGCTGTACGTTCCTGATCGCCACCCACACTGATGACCTCGGCAGCATGGGGCGCGTCGTCACTCTCGAGGCTGGGAAGCTGGGCGAGACGACCAGAACAGCTCGCCCGGCGCACCCTACCGACGAACCAACGGTCGCCATCGACCTCAACGAGCCCCATCCCGCCACCCCGTTCGCAGCAACCTCGGCCCCAGACGGCGCGATTCGCTATCGGGTGCCCGCTACAGAGGTCGGAAGGTTCCTCCAAGGCGCCCTTGACCTCCACCTGCTGGTGATTCGGCTCAACCCCGTCGAGCCAGAGGTCGAGCCGTGAAGACGATCGCAGCGCCCGAGCGGTATGTCTTCGCCGTGCTCGTCGTCACCCAAAGGTGGGCGCCACCTGCCCTGGTACTCGTCGGCCTGATCACCTGGGTGTGGCTCACCCCGCCGGTCGACATCGACACGGTCCACATCAGCCTCGTCGTTCTCTTCGCACTCGCTGCTTGGCTCGGCCACACGACCGGGGACAGCGAAGAGCCCGCCCTGGAACTCATCAGCACGAGCAGCCAAGGCTCGGCCACCCGCATTCTGATCGCCAAATGGTCAGTTGCCGCTGTCCTCGCGGTCGCATTCCCACTCCTCTTGCTGGTGGCCATCTGCACCTACGACAGCCTTCTGGCGACCGCCGTGCCACGGTTCACCACCCAACAAGCAGTGGTGGCGGGGCTCGCCCTTCTCGCGATCGCCGCCGTCGGGGCCTCCCTCGGCGTCCTGGTCGCCCGCGTCCTTCCTGGGCGCCTTGGCTGGGCAGCGTGCATCCTGATCATCGTCAGTCTCGCCCAAGCGGCACCCTGGATGGCGCCCGTGCCACAACTGGCCGCCACACTTCCAGCCTCCGGAGACCCCCTCCCGCCGACATTGCTGCCCACGTACGGTCTGGTCGCCATCATCACAGCAACGCTGCTCACGGGTGCCCGCCTGTTGGGCCGACTAGTCAAGTAGGACTATCCAGCGCGGCGAACCGGGCTCTCTGACGCGCAATGGGCCGGGGGACTGTCAGGCGGCGTGACGTCGGCGCAGGGTCGCCTGCACATCTCGCGAGACCAGGATGGGCAGGTAGTGGTGGACCTTGGCTGGAGTCAGCCGGTGGTACGACTTCTGGACGAGGGTGTGGATCACCTCGGCGGACACGGCGGGATTGTGCTGCGTGAGCTGTTGCTCGGTGTCCGCCATCGCGCGGCCGTCATCAACGATGCGATCCTCGAAAGAGATCATACTGTCAGCCTTTCACACCCACATGAACAGCGACATCCGAGCGCTCTGGCTGCGCGTGTGCGCCAGGTCGGGGCCGGCCGTTGCCCAGCCCGCACCTGAGCCTCCCGCAGGCCGTTGGCTGTGAACTGGGTCGCGGTCGGCCACAGGCGTGCCTACGTGTTGTCGGCGAGTCGGGTTGCGCCTACGAGCACATCCCCCTGCAGGATCTCGGCCATTCTCTTCGGCTCCTCGAACAAGGGGCTGTGGGCAGAGTCGGCGAACGTGTAGAAGCCCTTCACCGGCGCATCGAGCTGGTCGTAGTAGGACTTGGCCAGCGAGTAGGAGACGGTGTAGTCGTAGGCGCCGTGGAAGAAGTAGACGGGGATCTCGAGTCGGGTCACCTTCTTGGTGAGGTCCGTCGAGAGCTGGGTGTTCCACAGTCGGCTGCCGGAGAAGACCTTGCCACGCCACATGTTGATCTTCTCTGGCAGCGTGTACTCGCGGTTCTCCAAAGACCGGAGCAGCAGTCCGGTGACCACTGACCTCATGTCGTGGGTCGTGCCGACGCCCAGGCTGTGCATCGCCGAATCCCGGACCGAGAGATACGACGCCGGTAGTGGGATCGAGTCGGTGACGGGTGCTTGTTCGAGAGCCCGCACCATCTTCGCGTTCCCGTCGTCTCTGAAACGCTGAACCATGTAGGCGTACGCGAGCTTCTCGGACTCGAGCTGGTTCGACATCTGGGCCACGCCGATATACGCGTGGTACAGCTCCGGTGCCCGTGCAGCGGCCTGGATCCCGATGAAGGTGCCGCCCGAATGGCCCATGAGGTAGATCTTCTGCTGCCCGAAACGGTCGCGGAGATAGTTGGTGACCGACAGCGTGTCGGACACCAGCTGGTCCGGGTTCACGCTCTCGGGTGGGACATCGGGGCTGTACGAGAGCCCGGAACCGCGCTGTTCCCACCAGACCACGGTGAAGTAGTCGTCGAGACCGGTGGGGTAGTCCTGGGTCAGGAAGTAGTCGGGCATGCCCCCATGGAGGTACAGCAGCACGGGATTGCTCGAGTCCTTGCCCTTGATGAACATCCCTTGTTCGACACCGTTGATGTTCACGTGGATCTTCTCGGAGATGCTGCCCGGCAGCACCTTTCCGTTCGCATCCACGAACGGCACCGCTCGTCCCGGACTCCAGAGCAGGAGGACCCCAGCAAGAGCGAGCACGGAAACCAGTACGAAAGAACCTGCGATCACCACGGCACGCCGAGCCCTTCGCGCGAACGTGCGTCCAGCCGGTCCATTGCCTTCATCGTCAACCATCGCTTTCCCCTCTCGAACCGCGCAGCGCCGGAGTCCGTTTGGGAAGAACCCCTTGTCTACGCTGTAGACCACAGTAGTCTACGGCGTAGACGTACCATCAACTGGCCCTGCCGCGCGCGTGCGGGTGGTCCAGCAAGGAGGATCCATGGTGGCGAAAGGACTCACGCGCGCAACGCTGACGGAAGCGGCGCTGCGCATCGTCGACGGCGACGGACTGGACGCGCTCTCGATGCGGAGGCTGGGTTCAGAGCTCCGGGTCGATCCGATGGCGGCGTACCGACACATCCCCAACAAGGAGGCCTTGCTCGACGAGGTCGTCGAGGCGGTGATGTCAGAAATCGACCCCGACGCCGTCGACGCCTCGCGCCCCTGGCAGGACCAGCTGCGCTCGTTAGCTCGCTCCTACTTGGCCACGCTGAGAGCCCATCCCAACGCAGCACCCCTGATCGCGCAGCGTTCGCTGCGCACCGCCGGCTCGCTCCGCGTGGTCGAGGAGGCGCTGCGGATCATGACTGAAGCCGGCGCGCAGCTGGCCGACGCGGTTGCGACGATCGACGCGATCGGTCTGTTGTCCTCTGGGATCGCGCAGGCGGCGGGTGCCTCGTCCGAGCCGCAAGGCGGCGCCTCAGCCGACCGCTTCGCGGGCTTGCCGCCGCACGAGTTCCCGCTTCTGGGACAGGCGGCGCACGCGGGAGCGCTCTCGGACGGGCTGGCCGACGTACTCGACTTTGCCGTGGACGGGATGATTGCTGCTCTCGAGGCCAAGGGTGCCGCAGCCAACGAGAGGTTGACAGGCGCCCGCTAGTTCTGTAGCCGCCAGTTGCGCGACCCATCGACTTACGTTACGGTACGGTACGTAACACAACCTGAGGAACTGGCCCAACATGTCTCAGATCGCATTCTCGTCGCGGCGTCCCGGCGGTCATGGGGGCGACGGCGGTCGTCCCCGTGATCCGCAGACGGACTGCGCGATCCTTCGAGCCACCGTCCAGTTGCTCGCTGAGGTGGGCTACCTCGACGTGAGCGTGGCCGAGGTCGCCCGCCGAGCCGGCGTGGGCAAGCCCACGATCTACCGGCGTTGGGCCAAGAAGTCCCAGCTGGTAGTCGAAGCGCTCGTCACCCAGATGCTTACCGGCACCGAGGCCCCCTCGGGCAGTGTTGCTGAGGAGCTGCTGGCCTTGACCGAGCAGCTGATCAGCACGTTGACCCTGACCCCGCTCGGGCGTGTGCTTCCTGGCCTGGTCGCGGAGCTGGCCGCCAATGCGGAACTCGCCCACAGCTATCGAGACCTGGTCATCGAGCCGAACCGTACCCGGTGGCGTGCCGCGGTCCAGCGCGGCATCGAGCGAGGCGAGCTTGCCAGCGACACCGACGTCGAGCTCGTGCTCAATGCCCTTGCCGGCCCCCTGTACTTCAGTCTCCTGATCACCGGCGACCCGGTTGATGACAACTACGCCCGCGCAGCCGTCGACCTGATCCTCGCCCGCTACGGCATGGCTGCGGCACAGCCATGTTGACGACAACCACGCCACCACGAACGACCCACACCACCCGTGAAAGCCGCACCATGCCAGCCGCACGACGAACCCTTCTCGTACTCCACATCTTCCATGCGGTCTCGGCGGTCGGGGGTGGGATCGCCCTGGTCGCGGGCGCGCTCCCTGTCCCGCTCGTTCTCCTGCGACACACCCCTTTCGACTCCTTCGTGGTGCCCGGGATCTTCCTGGGCGTCGTCATCGGCGGCAGCGCGGCGCTCGGAGCCAGTGCGCTGCTCGCCCACTCACGACACGCGATTGCCATCAGCATCGCCGCAGGCGCGATCATGGTCGGCTGGATCCTCGGGGAGACAGCCCTTGTCGAGGGATTCAGCTGGTTGCAGGGGCTGTACCTGCTCACCGGATCGATCGTTCTCCTCGTCTCGATCCGCCTGAGGCGCGGTACCGGGCGAGTCTCCGAGCCCGGCGATCGCATCAACCACTCAGCCAAGGAAAGGTTCCCTGCTCAGGACTGCAGTGCGATGGCTCGTCGTCGTGGTGGTCGTGGCGCATGGACTCATCCACCTGCTCGGCGCTGCCAAGGGGCTGGGCTGGGCCGAGGTGGCGTCGCTCAGTCGGCCCGTCAGTCCCGTGATGGGGCTCGTCTGGCTGGGCGCGGCGTTGCTCGTCGTGGCGGCCGGGGTGCTGCTGGCCGCTCGCGCGCCGGGGTGGTGGGTGCTCGGAGCCACGGGCCTCGTGGTCTCTCAGGTGCTGATCATGACGTCCTGGGGCGACGCGAAGGCCGGCACGGTCGCCAACGTGGTCCTACTCGTCGCTGTCGGATACGGGTTCGCTTCGCAAGGCCCGACGAGCTTTCGCGCCGAGTACCGCCGTGCCACCACCGCTGCGCTGAGCCGGTCCCTTGCGGACGCCGGCGCCGTAGTGGCCGAGTCCGAATTGGCACACCTTCCGGCGCCGGTCGCCGAGTACGTCCGTCGCTCGGGAGCGGTTGGTCAACCCCGCGTCGCCAGCTTCCGCGCCGCGTTCCACGGGAGGATCCGCTCCGACGCGGACGGGCCGTGGATGACGTTCAGCGGCGAGCAGGTCAGCACGTACGGACACGAGCTCAGCCGTGTCTTCGCCATGGACGCCACCATGCACGCCCTGCCCGCGGACGTCCTGCACGTCTTCGTCGGACCGGCAGCCACGATGCGGGTCAAACTCTGCTCCGTGGTGCCCATCGTGAACGCCGCAGGGCCGGAAATGGACCGCGGCGAGACCGTCACGCTGTTCAACGACCTCTGCGTCCTGGCCCCAGCCGCACTCGTCGACGCGCCAGTCGTTTGGCAGGCCGTGGACGACATGCACGCCCACGGCACGTTCACCAACGGCGCACAGACCGTGAGTGCCGACCTCACGTTCGACGGCAAGGGCGACCTGGTCGACTTCGTCTCCGACGACCGGCTGGCAGCCTCCCGCGACGGATCGTCCTTCACCCCGCGACGCTGGTCGACGCCCGTCGGCGACTACCTCCCGGTCGACGCCCGACGAGTCGCTACCCGAGGTGACGCCCGGTGGCACCCCTCGGAACCCCAAAGCCCGTACACCTACCTCGAGTTCAACCTCGACCGCATCACCTACAACCCGGCAACCCCACGAGCCCCCGGTCAACAGCTCATGACCGACCAGGTCGGCAGCGGCTCACGCGCGTAATGCCCTGCGGTGTCGGGCTTGGAGCAATCGACACGTGGTCTCCGATCCGGAACCGCGGATCGTCGACCCAGATCGGTCGCCCGAAGGGATCCCCGAGCGAACCAGTCCTTGCCTCGCGGATGGTGGGGTTAACAGACGCCTTCAGCGCTGTCCAGGCGCGCTTGGCGATGAAGTCGGGACCAACCCCTGGGTAGCGGGTCGGCGGCCGTCCCCCAACTTCATCCACGATCTTGTCGGGAGTCACCGCCGTCAGCTGGTCCGAGTATTGCTGCACCGTGCTCAAGCCGAACGACCGGTTCGTTGCCTGTCGATGTCGGAAGTGTTCATGCCCAAGACCTTGTCTGGCCCGGGCCGCGCTGGTTCCGTGAAGGAGGGCGACAGTCGTGTCGCTTGCTCCGTGACAGTGATTGGAGTGCACCATGGCGGCAATCCCCGGGCATCGCGTGGTCGTGTTCTTGCAGGAGAACAAGACGACCGACTTCTACTTCCCGTCCTTGGCCGAGTGGGGCGGGGCGGTGGCGAACCACGGCAATCTGCTGTCGGCGCCACCGAACTACGACCAGCCGCACGATCGCAACGCGTGGGTCCATTTCGCCATGGGCGACTACCCGGCCCTCCCCGTACAGGTCGACAACGACCACCTGATCCCGTACTACAGCTACCTGGCAAAGGAGTTCGTCTTCGCCGACCACCACTTCGCCTCAGGTTCGAACTCGACCCCGGGCCACATGCTCGCGGTTGGTGGGCAGATGCCGACGATGAAGAACCCGCCCTTCACCGGGCCGCACCCGGTGTGGGACCTGCCGTCGATCTTCACCGTCGCCGACGCCGGGCACGTGTCCTGGGCGGCGTTCCCCGACCAGGGGGGCTACCCGACGAAGTTCTACTCCAGCCTCACCACGTCACCCGGGTCGGACCACGTGCACCATCCGAACGAGTTCATCCCGATGGCGAAGGCCGGCCTGCTTCCCGAGATTGTGTACGTCTGGTCGCCGGCTGGCTACGACGAGCATCCGCCGATGGTCAGCGACCCGAGCTACGTGACCAAGGGGCAGGGCCTGGTTTGGGACCGTGTGCAGGCGGTCATCGACGGGAGCGGCTGGGAGAACACCACGTTCATCCTGACCTGGGACGACTGGGGAGGCTACGCCGACTCCGTACCGACGCCGGACATCGAGACCCTCCCCGACGCCGTACATCCCCAGGGTTTCGCGGCGATCGGCGGATCCCGGATCCCGCTGGTGATGTTCGGCGGGAAGGTCTCCCAGCAGATCGACCCGGAGTGGCACTCGCACGCCTCGATCCCGAAGACGATCATCGACCTGCTCGGCCTGCCCCCGATGGGCGTGGCTCGCGTCGATGGTGCGCCGTCGATGGCTCACCTCGTGCAGGACTCTCTGACCCGTACGCCGCCGCCCGTTCCGGGGTCGACGATCACCCAGCCCGCTCCGCCCGTTCCGCGGCCGAAGCCCGTGCCGCCGAAGCCGTGGGCCGGTGCGCTCGACCGGCCGATGCCGCGCCTTGTCACCAGGGATGGCAAGGGCCTGCCGGCCCCGACAGACGGGATCGTGCACGTGAAGCCACCTCGGCCGCCGAAGCTGCCCTGAGCTTCGATCGAGGCCTGGTAGGCGGATCAGGCGAGCGTCTCGAGAACATTCGGTGACGCGCGAAGGACATCCAAGGGGTGAACAGGGTTGACCATCGTGCCCTCACCACGCTCAGGATGATGGGCATGTCCGAGGTGACTGACGACAAGATCGTTGACGAGGTTGTAGGCCGGCTGGCGGTCCGTTACCCGAGCTTGGGCACTGACCAAATCGCCAAGCGCGCGTGGGAAGCACTGAAGGCATTTGTGAATCCCACCATCCGCGACTTCCTGCCGCTGCTCGTCGAACGTCGGGTCGTCCGCGAGCTCAAATCCATCTCCCTGTAGACCAGCCAACTGGCCGTCGTTGATCGAGCTGCCGATGGAGTACGTGAGCGGGCGAGCCGAGGCTGCCCTGGATCAGTTGGGGCGTACGTCCGCCCAGAGCTGTTCGTAGCACTGGGCTGCGCGGCTGGCCGCGGCGAACACGGGCAGGGGAGCTCGATGTTCGGCCATCTGTTCGATCATCGACAGGGCCGGTATCACGGTTGTGCTTACCCGCGCACCAGCAGGCGGCGCCGCGTCGATCACGTCGCGGTGGAGGCGCTTGCGTCGATCGGCCATGGAGAAGAAGGCGACCAGCTCGGGCTTCCTACCTGCGGACTCGGCCACGACCTGAGTCAGCTGCTCCAAAGTGCGCATCGACAAAGTGGCGGGGATCAGAGGGATCAGCAGCGTGTCCGCGGCGTGCAGGACGTTCTCGGAGACCAGCGAGACGCTCGGCGGGCAGTCGAGGAAGACAACGTCGTAATCGTGAGCAACTTCCTTGAGAAGCTGCGCGAGGCGCCTGATCGGCTTC
>Ga0182021_10009707_pt1 | contig 11406 bp, 7 predicted proteins | sample 612E3MmetaG_FD_120493 | JGI IMG/M metagenome (GOLD analysis project Ga0182021, IMG submission 120493) | Permafrost microbial communities from Stordalen Mire, Sweden - 612E3M metaG (Illumina Assembly) | ecosystem: Environmental > Terrestrial > Soil > Wetlands > Permafrost | place: Sweden...
ATCTCCCTGGCCGGCATCGTCTTCAGCCGCAGCCTGCGGGTGGGCGGGGACGAATTCGACGAGACGATCGTGGCGCACATTAAACGGGCCTATAACCTGATGATAGGCGAACGGACCGCGGAAGAGATCAAGATACGAGTTGGCTCGGCTTTTCCGCTGGAGCAGGAATTAACCATGGAAGTCAAGGGACGCGATTTGAGCGCGGGGCTGCCGAAGACGTTGACCATCCGCTCGGAAGAGATTCGCGAGGCCTTGCAAGAGCCGTTATCGAGCATTTTGGAGTCGGTACGCATTACCCTGGAACGCTGCCCGCCCGAGTTGTCCGCCGACCTGGTGGACCGGGGCATAGTGATGGCGGGCGGCGGGTCGTTGTTGCGCGGCATAGATCGGCTGGTCGCCGAGGAAACCGGGTTGCCGGTTCACGTGGCCGACGATCCGTTGAGCGCGGTGGCCGAAGGCACGGGCCGCGTATTGCAGGAGCTCCAATTCCTCAAACGGGTTTCTTCCAATTCCAAGTAGTTCCCACCTGTCATCAACAGTAACTGGTAATCGGTAATCGGCGATTGGCCGCTGGCGGCCCATCGCCCGGCGCCAGTCGCTGATCACTTATTGCCGATTATTAGATGCTAAGACGATCGCATTACATTGCGTTGGGTCTGGTTGTGTTGTTGACGCTGATTATTTTGAATCTGCCAAACCGAACGGCCGCCCGCTTAAAGCTGGGCATCGGCAGCGTGTTTCTGCCGCTGTTCGGGCTGGCCAGCTCGTCCCAGCAGGCGGCGACTGCGGCGGGCGACACTGTCATCCCCCGGCGGGAACTGCTGAGACAGCTCGAGAGCCTGCGGCAGGAGAACCAGCAGTTGCGCATCCAGGCGAGGCAGGCCGAGGACGCCGCTCGCGAAAACGCCCGGCTGCGGCAGCTCTTCGGCTGGCAACGGCAGGCGCCCTGGAAGCTGAAACTGGCGCGAGTGGTCCTGCGCGAGCCCTCGAACTGGTGGCGCACGGTGCAAATTGATCTCGGCAGCCGGGACGGAATACAGGTGAACCAGCCTGTGCTCACGGCGGAGGGGTTGGTGGGACGCATTGCATCGGTCAGTTTCACGCGGTCGCAAGTGCTGCTGCTGGGAGATCCGGCGTGCAAGGTTTCCGCCGAGGTCGAAAACGAGACGCGCGACTCGGGCATTCTGGGCGCCGCCAGCCCGCTGAACCGCGCCTTCGTCGAGATGGGCTATTTGCCCGGGAGCGCCAATCTGAAACCGGGTCAGCTTGTGAAAACGAGCGGCAATGGAGGGATTTACCCCCGGAACATCCCGCTGGGAACGGTGGTGGACGCGCAGCCGGGGGAATATGGCTTGGCGACCGTCGCGCGGGTCAAGCTGGCGGCGAACCTGAGCGCGCTGGAGGAAGTGTGGGTGATGTTTCCGTGAACTGGTTGCAGACCGTTTTCGTTTTAGCCGCCGCCTTCCTGGCGGTGTTCTGGGAAGCCGCCTTCGGCGGGGTGCGGCACCTGCTCGGCGCGCAGATTGACCTGCTCCCGGCCCTGATGGTTTATGCCGGGTTGTTCTCCGGCATCACGACGGTCACGTTGCTCGCCGTCTGCGGCGGGCTCTGGTTCGACTCGCTTTCGGCGAACCCGCTGGGCGTGAGCATGCTGCCGCTGTTTGTCGTTGGCCTGGTGATTCACGTCAAGCGTGACTTGATCCTGCGCGACCAAACGTTCGCCCAGGTGGTGCTGGGCTTTGGGGCGAGCGCGGCGACGCCGGTGCTGACCTTGCTATTGCTGCTGACCACGCGTCATGCGCCGCTGCTCGGCTGGGGAACGCTGTGGCAACTGGTGGTCATGAGTGCGGGAGGCGCGATCGCGACGCCGATCTGCTGCGAGCTGTTCAGTTGGTTAAATCGCACGCTGGTCCATCGCCACGCCGGGGAAACCAGCTTCCGCGCCGACCGGGAAATACGGCGCGGAAAAGGCTAAAGGCTAAATGCTTGTTTTCGACCAACTGAAGAAGAACGACCCGCAACTGCGGACGCTGGCGGTGGTCGTGCTCAGCGGGTTGTGCGTGCTGCTGGCGGGGTTGTGGTGGGTGCAGGTGGTGTCGGCGCGGGATTACCAGGCGAATCTCGAGAGCCAGTCATTCCGGACGGTGCGCATTCCGGCGGTGCGCGGGAAGATTCTGGATCGCAACGGCCTTACGCTGGCCGAGAATCGGCCCACCTACAACGTGGGGCTGTATCTGGAAGAGCTGCACCACCCGTTCGAGATGGCCGCCTACAACGATATGGTCCACGCCCGCAGCGAACTCAAACATCAAATGGAGCAGCAGCAGAAGAAGCTGGGCCGCAAGTTGACGAAGGAGGAGCGGAGACATTTCATCCTCACCGCGAAAGACAAGAGCCGGATTCGGCAGGAGGCCCGTTACGAGGTGTCCAGCAACGTGGTCATGCAAGTCAGTCAGCGGCTGAGGCAACCGCTCTGGCTCAACCCGACCAATTTCGAGCGTCACTTCGAAACCCGGCTCGCTCTCCCCTATCCGGTGCTGACGAATCTGAACGCGGCCCAGATCGCGCTGTTCGAGGAGCAGTCCAGCAGCCAGATGGGGGTGGATTTAGAAGTGCAATCCACGCGGTTCTATCCCTACAACACCACGGCGGCGCACGTGCTCGGCCATTTGCAGCGGGACGACAGCTCCGTCGAAGGCGAGGAGGCTTTTTTCTCGTTTCGGTTGCCGGATTATCGCGGCAGCGTGGGAATCGAGTTTGGTTTCGACAAGCAGCTCCGCGGCAATGCGGGCGCGAAGTCCGTCCTCGTGAACAACGCGGGCTACCGCCAGACCGAGAACGTCTGGAGCCCGGCGGAGCCCGGCGAGAACGTAGTGCTGACGATTGATCTGCATTTGCAGCAGGCCGCGGAGCGGGCTTTGCAGGTCTATGGCCCGGCCACGCGGGGCGCCGCGATCGTTATGGACGTACACACCGGCGACCTCTTGGCGATGGCGTCCTCCCCGACGTTCGATCCCAACTCGTACCTTCCCAGCCTGTCGAGCGCAGAATGGCAGCGCATCGCCGGGCTGCACGCCGAGAAGAATCGCGCGACGCAGGAGAATTACCAGCCGGGTTCCATCTTCAAGACTGTGGTGGGGCTGGCCTGCCTCGAGGCCGGGCTGAACCCAGACGCCACGATCAACAACCCGGGCTACATTGAAATCGGCCAGAACCGCTTTCACGATCTGGCTCCGGCCGGCACTTACGACTTCCACCGCGCCCTGAAGGCTTCCTCGAACACGTACTTCATCACCAACGGCCTGCACGTGGCAGGGATTTCCAATATTGTGAAACTCGGCCAGCGCTTGCACCTGGGCGAACTCACGGGCCTGCCCACGCGGCAGGAAGTCAAAGGGGTTTTCCCGAGCCTAAAGAAAATCAACGCTCAGTGGTACGATGGCGACACCGCTAATATGTGCATTGGCCAGGGGCCGCAGGCGGTGACGCCCATCCAGATGGCAGTGCTGGCAGCGGCGCTGGCGAATGGCGGCAAGGTGCTGTGGCCGCGTCTGGTGGACCGGTTCGAGCCGGCAGACACCGCCCCAGGCACGCCAGCAGTCATCTTTCCCAGCAGCCGGGTGCGGGATGAACTGGGAGTGAAGCCCAGCAGCCTGACAATCGTGCGCGAGGGGATGCTGGCCGACGTGGAAGACCGAGACGGCACGGGCCACGGCGCGGCCATTTCGGGAATGCGGATTTGCGGCAAGACCGGCACGGCCCAGGTGATGAACGAACATGGCCAACTGGTCGGTCACACAACGTGGTTCCTTTCATTCGCGCCCTATGAGGAACCGCGTTATGCGGTCGTGGTCATGGTTGAGGTCGAAGCCCGCGGTTCGGGCGGAGTTACTTGTGCGCCGGTGGCGGCGAAGATTTATACGGCCATTCGGGACCTCGAGCGGAGGGGGACGGGCAAAACGGAAATGGTGGCAAAAGCAAACTGAACCCATGTTTGAACCGGACCTCAACGAACGTCAGTCGCGCTTCGAGCGGGTGCAGTTAGCGGCCCTGCTGGGCCTGATGCTGCTCGGTGCGGCGTTCGTTTATAGCGCCACGATGGTCAGCGAGTCGGCCAGCTCGGCGCCGTGGTACAACCAGAGCTGGTTCCGCCAGATCGTTTGGTATGCGCTGGGGACCGGGGCGGCGGCGGCGCTGTGCTGCGTGGATTATCACACGCTGGCCCGGTGGGCGATGGTGGCTTACTGGGCGTCACTGCTGCTGCTGGCGGCGGTGTTGTTCGTCGGCACGGTGCGGTTCGGGGCGCGGCGTTGGTTCGACCTGGGCCTGTTGAGTCTGCAACCGTCGGAGTTCGCGAAACTGGCCTTCATTGTCGCCCAGGCGCATTTCCTCAGCCGGCCGATCGAGGAATTGCGCGTGCTGCTGACTTTCTGGAAGGCCCTGGGGATGATGCTGCTTCCGTTCGTGCTGATCCTCAAGGAGCCCGACCTCGGCTCGGCGCTGGTGCTGCTGCCGATGGGACTGGCCATGTTGTTCGTGGCGGGAACGCCCAGGCGTTACTTGCTGCGCTTGCTCGGGGGTGTCGGCATCCTGGGGGCGTTGTTCCTGGTGGACGTGCTGTTCGCGTCACCGAACTGGCAGATCAAGTTGGAAGACTACCAGCGGCGTCGGCTGATGGTGTACTTCGGTAAAGAATATACTCCGCCTCCCGGTGCGTCCAAGGCGGAGAGAGAGCGCCTGCGCAAGATGCAGTTTGATGACTCGCATAATGTGCGGCAGGCGTTGATATCCGTTGGCTCCGGCGGGCTGATGGGTAAAGGCTGGCGGCAGGGCACGCAAAATGCATTGGGTTACCTGCCCCGGCCCGTGGCGCACAACGACTTCATTTTCTCCGTCATTGCCGAGGAGAGAGGGTTTGTCGGCAGCGTGATCGTGCTCGCGCTGTATGGTGTGGTTCTGTTCACCGGGATCAAAATCGCCGGCCAGGCGCGCGATCGCCTGGGCAAGTTAATGGCAGTGGGCGTCGTAACGCTCCTCTTCAGCCATGTCTTCATCAATATCGGCATGAACATTCGGATGATGCCCGTGACGGGCGTGCCACTGCCGCTGTTAAGTTACGGCGGGTCCTCAGTGCTCGGCTCGTTGATCGCCATGGGCTTATTGCAAAACGTATATATCTATCGAAAGGCATATTAAATATGAATGAAAGAAGTTTTTCCCGGCGACGGCGCGGCATGCGTTTCCGCCCGAGTCGCGGGATGGGACAAGGGCAGCAGCAGCAGCCCGACCGCGACGCCCAACAAGCCCGCGCAGAAGCCGTTGGCGGCTCCCAGGCGCCGGACAAGATGTTTGAGCACCGCCACACGCACGAGATTGAGCGGGCGGAGAACATCGCTGCCGGCTTACCGCCGGAAGGAATGCCGGCCGAAACCGCTGCCACAGCGCAGAAAGGGAATTTCCGCGAGCCGAACCTGCAGACCCCAGCTCACGTCGGGGAAGAAAAACCCTTCGAGCCGGTAGCTATCAAGGAACAGCCAAAGGGCATCGTCGAAACCATTCGCGCCGCCGCCACCACGCTCGTCAAGAAGGTCCAGCGGCTGATCAAGCCGGTCAAGCGGGCGCACAAGGAAGTCCTCATTAACGCCGAAACCCTCGAGACGCGCGTCGCGGTGTCTGAGGAAGGCCGGCTCGAGGAATTCACCATCGAGCGGACGACGGAAGAGCGGCTGGTCGGCAGCATTTTCAAGGGCCGGGTGCGCAATCTCGAAGACGGCCTCAAAGCCGCCTTCGTGGATATCGGGTTCGAGAAGAATGCGTTTCTTCATTACTGGGACATTGTGCCGAACAGCTTTGACAGCGGCGTGGAGATTGTGGATCGCGGTGGCCGCCGGCGGGAAAAGCCCAAGATCACTCAAAAAGACATCCCGCGTCTTTACGCGCCAGGCAGCGACATCATTGTGCAGGTGACCAAAGGTCCCATCGGCACCAAAGGCCCGCGGGTCACGACCAACCTGGTGCTGCCGGGCCGTTACCTGGTGCTGTTGCCCAACTCCGACCAGAGCGGCATTTCGCGCAAGATCGAGAGCCAGCAGGAGCGCCAGCGTTTGAAGAAAATCCTGCGTGAACTTTCCATTCCCGACACGATGGGCGTGATCATGCGCACGGTGGGCGAGGGCCAGCAAAAGCGGTATTTCGTGCGGGACCTGGCGCTCCTGCTCGACGAGTGGAACCAGATTCAGGAGCGCATCAAAGCCCAGCCGCCGCCCAGTTGCGTTTTCCAGGAACCGGACCTGATCGAGCGGACCGTCCGCGACTTTCTGACCGAAGATGTGGAGCGGATCGTGGTGGACAGCCCGAGGGCGTGCGACCGGATGCGGGAGATGATTTCCCGGATCTCCAAGCGTTCGGCCAACAAAGTGAAGCTGTACGCCGAAGCGCAGCCGATCTTCGACCGCTTCAACATCACCCGCCAATTGGAGAATGCTTTCTCCCGCCAGGTCCACTTGAAGAGCGGGGGTTACCTCGTGGTGGACGAGACCGAGGCGCTGGTGGCCATTGACGTCAACACGGGCCGGCATAAGGGCGGCAAGGACCAGGAATCCACCATTCTCAAGGTAAATCTGGAGGCAGCCGATGAAATCTCCCGCCAACTGCGCCTGCGCAACATGGGCGGCCTGATCGTGCTGGACTTCATTGACATGAAGTCGCGCCGCGATCAGCAACAGGTCTATCAGCGGATGAAAGAGGGCTTGCGCCGCGACAAGGCCAAGACCCACGTCCTGCCTATCTCCCAGCTTGGGCTGATGGAAATGACCCGCCAGCGCCACTCCGAGAGCGTCAACGCCGCGGTGTACGATGATTGCCCGTACTGCAAAGGCCGAGGCAAGGTCAAGAGTGCCCTCACCATGAGCGTCGAAATCCAGCGCAAGCTGGGTGAGATCCTGAAGAAGCGCCCGCGCGATGAGTCGGATTTCCAGTTGCGGATCGTTGTGCATCCGACCATCCTTGAACGTCTCCGGACGGAAGACGAAAAACACCTGATCGAAATGGAGAAGCGCTATTTCGGCAAGCTCTCCTTCCGGGCCGACCCCGCACTGCACGCGGAGCAATTCAGAATCGTGAACGTGGCCAACAATGAGGAATTAGCCAGCGCGGGCGGTTAAACCGTGTTAGAGATCAGTATCTCGCGGTGACGCTAATGGAACCCACGGCAGGCTTGATCAGGATACATTCTTTGGCGATGTCGAATTGGCGGCTGGACCGGTGGTTGATGGTCACGGACCGAAGGGGCTTGCCGTCCGGGTGACGCAGGCGCAGGACGAGGGTTTTGGGCAGAGTGCGGTCGGGCGGCTGGATGTTGGCCTCGATATACCCTTGGCTAACATGTGAAACGATGCGGTAGCTGACCGGGCCGAAGCGGGTCGGCGCGTTCGTAATTGCCACCACCAAGCCGTCCTTGAGCCAGTTGCTTGTGATGAGTGGCGCGAGCCAGAGTTGGTCGCCGCGTTCCGCCACGAGCATGATACGAGTCTGATGCAGGAAATAGCCGGTCTCGTGGGTTTTGTCCCATGCGCCCGAGTGATGGAAGTGCTCCCAGAAGGTCAGCACTTCCGGGTTGAGCATGGCAGCCATCGTGTTGAAGTAGGAACGGACGAACGGTTTCACGTCATCGCGCAAGGCGTAAATCTCGCAGTTGCGCGTGTAATAAGGCTGCACTTTGGAAAAGCCGCCGAGATTGAACCAATCCTTCTTGTTCATCTCCGCCGGGTAGTCGAACCAGCCGTCGGAGAGGAATTGCACGTCTTCCATGTGATCGAGGATGCGCTCGACCTCACGGTCGCGCGGTTGGAAGACGCCCGTGGGCACGAGCTGATGGGCGCCGATTTCCACGTCATAGCACCAACTCCGCCCGGCATCCTGGCCGGGAAAGAAATCAGCGAGCTTGCCAGGGCTGTGAACTTGGGAGGGGTAGTGCGGGATCCACGTGCCGTTGCGCAGAGGCAGCGCCGGGGCTTGAGACTGGGTCCACTGGTAGGCGCGGAGGATGTTCGCGCGAAGGTCCGCAGCGCGGTCGAGGGTGAGGTTTTCAGTGAGCGCCTCCTTATGTCGGCTGCTACGAGAGGTCGAGAGGTCGGACAGCGCGGTGCCGACTTCGCGGAGAGCCGCGTAGTAGTAGGCGTTTAGGGCGAAGTGATAGGCGAACGAATTCCAATCCGCTATCACGCCGGGCGGCATGAGGCCGTATTCCGGCCGCGCCGGTCTCTTCGTTTTTTCCGTCTGGCGGACGATCCAGGAGGCGACGCGCTCGACTTCGGGGGCGACCTGGCGCAGCCAGTTGGTGTCCCGATGCAGTTGATAATGTTCGCCCAGCGTCCAGAGATGCCAGGCGGTCCCGAAGGTCGTGTAGCCGGTCGTGAGGAAGCCGTTGGTGTTGTAGCGGTGGATGAAGAAGTCCAGCCCGCGTCGGGCGAAATCCCGGTGGCCCATGAAGTCCATGCCGCGGATGACTGAGTTCGCCTCGCTCTCCAAGGGGCCGTAACTCATCGCCGCGATCCAGGGCGCCACTCGCGCGCCGTCGGCTTCGTTGCGCGCGGCGATGAGACACCGCACCTGGGAGGAGCGAATTACATCGTTGAGCAGCGGGTCGGGCGTTTCGACCTGCATGGCGGGCGCGAGCGCGGCGTTCCAGTAGGCTTCAGTATCCGCGCGAAGGCGGGTGGGGTCGGGCAGCGCCGAAAAGTCGGTGCGTTGGGCGGGGAGCAGCACTGCAAAGGAAGCAGACGCATGCGCGGGCAGCGTACCGTTGAGGTTCAGTTCGCCGCCCTGTGCCGAAATACTGAGGAAGCGGACCGTTTCCGTGGCAGCGAGGGCAAAGGGACCAGCGTTGTCCACCGCCCGGAAACCGCGGTCGCAGCGCGCCAGGCTCGCGGCCTTCTTCTGCCGGCTGTGCGACAGGAAATTGATCGAAAGTGAGGCTTCCGCCGGTTGGGCGAGCGTGTTGGTGACGGCAAACTCAGCGACGCATACGGAGCGTCGGTTGAGTCGTGCCGGATGGTTCCCTGGCTCGTCGCACGGTGCGACAAAAGTGCGCTGCAAGTAAAGCAGGCCCTTGTTGTCGGCGGTGATAACGCAAATCGGCAACCAGCCCCCATCGAGGCGGCGCGCGAACGGGAACTCTTGCCCAAAGCCAAACTGCGGATGGATTGCACCCGCAGTCGCGAACCAGTCGCCGGCAGGATTCGTCGTGGTCTGGAATTGCAGGGTGCCATCGCGTTCAAGGACGAATTTGTCATTGTCGCAGGCCAGCGAGAGCATGACAGGGCCTTCGCGCTGGGCGTCATGGTGCGTGCCGGCCATCGCCTGCGCCAGCGTCTGATCGGGCAGGTCGCGCACCTGCTGGAGGATGGTCTTGCGTCCGGCAATCTTTCGCTTGTAGTTAGCAAGCGTGATCGGCGCAGGGTCGCGAGTGACGAATAGGCCGTGATCGGGCAGGTACACGCAGTCATTGGTGAGGACGTCCTCGACTGCCACACCAAACGCACCAGACCGCAACTGAAACTGCACCACCGTGGCGTCGGACCTCAATGAAGAAGGCCGGCTGCAGCGAATGGAAAGGTGGAGCGAGCGCGAGAGATCGAATGCTAGCGAAGCCGCCGTCGAGGCAACGTGCGGGCGGCCCCAAGTTCCGGCCTCGACGATTTCGCCGTTATAGACCGTGAGCTTACCGCGCGCTCGCCGACCAGGTTTCTCGGCTTCCACGAAAAGATTCACCGTCTGCCACTGTGACCGGGTGTAAGCCGATAGACCCCGCAACACCGGCTTTCCATTCGCCGGGAATACCCAGCGGACCTTCTGCGTTTGGAAGACGCCTGCGTTCGGTGATAGCCGAAAAACCAGGCGCTCTCCGGATGCCAGGAGCTGGCCGGCGAGTGCCTTCCAACGGCCTTGCCAGGCCGATTCGCCAAACCAACCCTGCACCTCCACAGTGTTAGTCCCCGGAACGGGGCCGGTGCCGGCAAACTCAATGGCCAGCTCCTTCAGCGCGCGCCGATTGAGCCACTGCAAGCCAATGCACGCCACGCCGTCGGGACTCACCGGTGCTGCATAGGTGCCGTCCGCCTTTGGGGATAAATCCGTTTCCAGGAACAAGTCTTCCTCTCGAAATTCCTCGATGCGAGTGGCTCGCGCCCCATCCAGCCGATTCGGCTCCCAGGTGACCACGCGCGCGAACCGTGCAATGTCCACGGGTTGAGTCACTTCGTCGTGAGATGCGGGCCTGCTCGCTCGCGTCAGGCGCGCGTCAGCCCAGTTTGCCATGTCGCACGCGACGCCGTCGCCGGCCTCGCTGACCTCCAGCTGCAGCTCCTGTGCGCCGGCCAAGTTAAGCTGGAGGGCCTTGGGGGCATTCGTGGTGCGCATGATGCCGCTGTCGAAGCGTTTCTCCCCATCAACCAACACCCGGAACACTACGCTGCCCTCGCTGCCGCAAGGCTGGAGTCCCACTTCAGCCTCGAAGCTGGCGTAACCCCCGTCGAGCAGCACGGTTATGGAGCCGTTGGCATGATGACCAAGGCCCTTGGCATAGGTCTTTTCCCCAATCTGCAGTGGCGAGCCCGCCAGCCCCGCCGCATGTGCTGCGACATTCCAGCCTAGCTCACCCCATGATTGGCTGGTGGCGAGGAGCAACTCCGGGTGGTCGCCCAAATACTCAGTGGACGAGGGCAGAGTGAGGTTTGCTGCTGCCGTCGGTTGCGCGGGGCAATGGAGGCAACCCAAGGAAACAAGGCCGGCGGCAAGAAGAGCTGGAGAATGCCGAAACAGGCTACTCATTCTGCCATTTCCATAAATTCGGATTTGTTTAGGATCTTCCGGTCGGGATGCGCCAGCGTCCGCACAACCTTGGCGGCTGGGAAACCGAGTCGCAACGAATTGGCAGGCGTGGTTCCAGCTAACCAGATTTCGCTGGTGCCGGTCTGGAGCAAGACCCCCTTGGAGTCGTCCCAGCGCAGTTGCGATGGCGCGGCAGGAATGCCAGTCAGAGAAAAGTGGCAGAGAAGCAGTGAAGCCGCGCAGGCGCGCAGCAGAGAGCGGTTCAAAATTGGAGGCCGGCTATTGAGAGTATAGAACCCGGACGGGACATTGCGCAGGAGAGTCCTCATAAAGCCTCGTCGCACCGGTTTCATCTGACACCTGAACGTTATTTGTTTCTGCTGACAGGAAACTTTAGCAGGCCACCGAGTCCTTGTCTCTCAGGAATAATGCTGATGTGTGCCGGCGGACAACCGCAGCGATTTCGGAAGGGTGATTGACTATTCCTTTCGAACCTATGCCGATCCAGCGGGTTAGCCTCTTCTGAAGCGTTTTCGTTTTCCTCGAGCGTTTTCGTTTTCGCTTGCATCGGCTCTG
>Ga0182021_10009708_pt1 | contig 11406 bp, 5 predicted proteins | sample 612E3MmetaG_FD_120493 | JGI IMG/M metagenome (GOLD analysis project Ga0182021, IMG submission 120493) | Permafrost microbial communities from Stordalen Mire, Sweden - 612E3M metaG (Illumina Assembly) | ecosystem: Environmental > Terrestrial > Soil > Wetlands > Permafrost | place: Sweden...
AGCGCCGCCGCGAGCTGGTCGAGGTCGCGGCCGCCGGGCGGCTCCGCCAGGAGCCGGTCGCCGGCCTCGACCAGGTCGACGGCAGCGATGTAGCCGTTGTCGCCCGTGTTGCTGCAGGCGGTGGCGCAGTAGTCGCGCAGGCGATCGAGCAGCTCGGTCAACCCCGGCAGCTTGGCGGCAAGGTCGGGCGCCTCCGCGGGTAGTGCAACGGGATCGATGTCATAGCGTTCGCCGAACACGCCTCGCGGGCCGGCCGCCAGCTCATGCACGTCATCGAGCTTCACGCCGGCGCACAGCAGGCGCGAGAGCCAGCGCCGGACGTCGGCCCGACCGGTTTCGCCCTGACCCGGGTCATGCCGCCGGGCGTCGGCTTCGTGCCCACCGACGGAGCCGTCGTCGGGTTCGTCCGCCCCGCCGCCGGCCAGCTCGGTCAGCCACTCGTCCCATAAGCGTCCGCGCTCGATCTCGGAACCCAGCGCGTCGAGCTGCTCGAACGCCGGGTCGACGCCGGCCTCGACGGGGAACTCGCGCAGCAGTCGGCCGGCGAAGCCGTGGATGGTGCCGATGGGGGCGTCGTCGAGCGCGTCGAGCGCTGCCTCGATGGCGGCCGCTTCGTCTGAGTCGGCGGGCCGGCCACCCGCGCGCTTCTCGAACTCTTCGCGAATGCGTTGCCGCAGCTCGCCGGCAGCCTTCTCGGTAAAGGTGATCGCCGCCACCCGGCGTACATCGCCAGCGGCGAGCACGCAATTGACGTACCGGTTGACGAGCACACTCGTCTTGCCGGTGCCGGCGCTGGCTTCGAGCAAGTAGGTGGTGCCGAGGCCCTCGTCGCCGCCGCCCTTACTGCCTTCGACCCTGTCGCGTTCAGCGCGATCGACCGCGACGCGCTTGCCAAGGCCTGAGCCGCGACCGTCGCGCTCAGGAGGCATCGTCGCCCCCCTCGTCCGTCTGGTCTGCCTTTGGCACGGAGCCCTGGAGAGCGCGGACCGGCGCGAGCATCTCGTGGCGGCGCTTGAGATCGCGAGCCCAGGACGAGACACCGCAGGCGTAGCTCACGTCGCAGTAGTCGCAGCGACCGCGGGCCGTGCGCGGGAACATGCCGGCGTCGACCAGTTCGGCGGCGGCGCGGACGAGGTCGCCAAGGCGCGCGGCGGAGGTCTCCTCGTCTTGCAGCAACGGCAAATCGCCGAAGCTACCGCGGCGCGTGATCGAGCGGTACAGGCTGGCGACGGCGGCTACGCCGCCGTCGCCAGCCTGACGCACGGCGAGCTGGTAGACCGGGAGCTGCACGCTCAGCCCATCTTTGATGCGGCCCTTCTCGGCGTTGCCGGCGCCCGTCTTGTAGTCGATCACGCAGGCGCCCGCCGGCGTGGCGTCGACGCGGTCGACGCGGCCGGCGAAGCGCACCTGCCGCCCGTCGCCCAGATCGAGAACGACCGGCCGGTCGTGAGACTCGCCGAAGCGCCACTCCACGTTCACCGGGCGCCAGTCGTCGAAAGTAAAGACCGGGTCGCGCCGCACCGACTCGCGCAAGTCTTCGTGCAGCATGTCGCGGCGGACCTCCCACGAGAGGGCCGCGCCGGTGACGCCGCGCCGTTCGGCATGGGCGCAGCACGATTGCCAGGCGGCGTCGACGGCGTCCAGGGCTCCCGCGAGCGGCAGCTCTTCGGAGATCACGCGCTCGTAGGTCTCGAAAAGGATCTTGTGCGCCAGCGTGCCGAACTCGCGGGCGTCCATCTCGAGGGTGTCGTTGGGCTCGTCGGGGGCGTCGAGGCGCAGGACGTCGCGCAGCAGAAAGGCGAAGGGGCAGTCGATGTAGCGCTCGAGGCGCGTGGGGTGTATCTCGGCGGCGAAGAACGGATGCCGCTCCGCCAGGGCGGCGCGGGCCTCGCCGCCGAGCAGCCCGTCCCACGCGCCGGGCACGTCACTGCGCGCTGCCTGCCAGGCGCCGATGCGGCGCTCGGCGGCTCCAGAGTCGGCCAGCACCGCCGACAGGTACTCGCGGGCCGCCGCCGCGCGGGCGGCCGCCGCGACGCCCGCCCCACCACCGCCGCGCTCCGAGAGGCAAAGCAGCGCCGCTGTGTCGCGCTCGCGCGCGTCGACCCACACGGTATCGTCGGCGAACCTCGGCACTCCGCCGCCACGATGCAGCCAGACCGGCTTCAGCGGCCCGCCATGGACGAACTCGTCGAGCCCGACAGGCCGGCCGGCCGCCAGCGAGGCGAGCTTGAGCAGCAGACGCGAGGGCAACCGCGGCCGCCCGGTCGCGGCGTCGGTGCGTGGCGTGAGCAGAACGAGCCGGTCGCGCGCCGCCTCGCAGGCGAAGGCGAACAGCAGCAGGGTCTCGTCGGCGCGCTGCTCGGCGAGGGGCAAGCGCACCTGCAACGTCTTGGCGACCCTCTGACGCTCGGCATCGCCGAGGATCGGGTCGGGGCGGCCGCGGGCCGGAAAGCCGCCTTCGGCCAGCCCGGTGAACACCACCGTGTTGAAGCTCAGACCGCGCAGCTCGAGCGGCGTGAGCACCGCGACGCCGTCGCGCCCCACCCGGCCGGTCGGCAGGGCCGCGCTCGCCAGCAGCTCGCGAACGGCGGCGACCGCCTCGGCCACGTCGACCTCTTCGTCGACGACGGCCAGACCGCGCAGACCCCCGGCACAGTCGCGTGCCGAGTCGCACGCGGGGGGCTCGAACAACGCGTCGGTGACCGCCGCCAGCGCGTCGGCCCAGGCGCTCCAAGAGGCCCGCTGGGGGAGGCCGCCGCGGGCGCGCGCCAGCGCGCCCGCGGCGGCCTCGAGACCGCGCGTCGCGCCCAAGCGCAGGCGCAGCGCCTCGACCTTGTCGTCTGTCTCGTCGTCGTCTCCCTCGGGTTCGAGCGCATGCGAATTCAGATCTGCCAGCCGGCTCTCGAGGCCCCGCCGGCGACGGCCGAGCCGCTCCGCCCACTGTTCGACACCGCTCACCACCCCGGCCTGTCGCGCTTCGTCGAGCCACAACGCCATCTCGACGGGCGACGCTTCGGTGTGACGCAACGGCGCCGCCGCCAGAAGGTCGACGACGGCGCGCCGCGCAAACGGCTCGCCGGCGAGCGGCACCAGGCAGTCGGCCAAGCGCAGAAGCAGCCGCGGTCCCGGTGACCGGTCGGGCCGCCGGCAGGCGACCGGCAAGTCGGCGGCCACGAGAGCGGCGGCAACACGCTCGACGTCGTCGCCGTGAGGTACGACGATCGCGCAGTCCCACAGCGACGCGCCACCTTCGGCGGCGGCGACGACGGCGCGCAGAGCCTCGCGGGTCTCGGCGCGCTCGTCGGTCACGGAGGCGACGATGAGCGTCGTGTCGCCGACGAACGTCAATGACGGGCCGGACGGTGACGCGGGCGGCGCTCCGAGCGGTTCGCCGGGCGAGGGGCTGGGGGATTCGTCGCGGGATTCGCCGGCCGCTGCCCCGGTCGGCGCGCCAGGCGGCCCGGCCGACGGTGCGGCAGAGCCTGCCGCCTGATCGCGCCACACCGCGGCGACTCGGCGAAGATCAGTGTCCACGTCTGGAGCCGCGACGTCCCGTTCGGCGAGTCCGGCCGCGCGCGCCGCGCCGAGCATGGCGGCGTTGAGTCTCCTGGCCTCGCGCGGGAGCGGCTCGAACACATCGGCCCCCCCGGCGAGCAGCGCGCCGACCAGCGCCTGCTGCACCTCGTTCACGTCGTAGATACCGTAGAGGATCGTCTTGCCGAGCCCGCGAGCGGCCGGCGCCACCTGCGCCGCCGCCGCAAAGACCGCGGCGCCGTCGAGCAGGCCGCGGGCGTCGAGGTCGTGGCAGTAGGCGCGATACAGACGGTCGAGGTCGGCGGCCTTGGCGCGGCTGCGGACGTCGACGAACCCTCCGACCGGCGGGACCGCCTCTGCCCACGACGCCTGCGGACCGATGCCCGCCTCGCGCAGATCGGCGAACGTCGCCGCCAGCGCCCGTGCGAAATGGGGCAGCTCATAGGCGGCAGGAGTCTCGCGACCGTCTCTCTCTCGGCGCTTTGTGCCGAAGTACCCGAGCTCGTCGCCGTACTGTCGAATGAGGCGCCGCAGAAACCGTTCGCGGGCCAGGCCCGCGAGCGTGGCCGGCGGCGCCCCTCGCTCTCGGGCCACCAGGTCGCCGGCCAGCCGCGTGAACGACACGACGTTGACGTTGGCCACCGCCCGCAGCCGGCGCACGAGAAGGTCGCCGACGTGGGTGCGCACGGCCGCTGAGCCGACGACGATGGTGAGCGGCGCCAGAGGACGACTCCGCCGGAGCTCGAGGACGCGTTCGCAGAGCGCGACCTCGAGCTCCGCAAAGCGGCCGCTGACGTGCAGTCCCCGCTGTGGTTGGCCTTCGCCGGTCATGGTTGCGGCGAGCCTACCACGCCGCCGGGACGGCGGGCGCGGCCCGCGGCCACCTTGCGACCGGCCGATCGCGCGCGGTCAGCGATCGGATCGGTTCTTGTGGCCCGGGTCGTCCGGATATCGCGGGTCGTCCAGGTAGGGGAGCCGCTCTCCGCCTCCATTAACGAAGAAGACAAGCGGAGGCTTTCGAAATCGTCCCTGGTCGGCAACGAACGCGCTCGTCAGTTCGATGGCATCCAGCAGAGTCTCGCAGTCGCCCCTGGCGACCGCCAGCGCGCGTTCGTAGACGTCGTCAGGACCGACGGATGACGCCACCTGCACACCATCGAGTTGAATGTAGTAGTCGGCCGCATAGAGGAGCTTCAGGTCCGCGTCGAGCTCGATGGCGCGAATCGGCGCCAGGTAGGTGGTGCTGACCGCCGCCAGGCTGCGGCTGAGCTCGTCGCGGTAGAGGCGCCCGTCGGCCAGCTCGGCGGCCATGGTGGTCAACCGGTTGGCGGTGGTGTTCGTCTGGGAGAGCTCGCGCATCGTGGCGTGATACTCGTCGTTGGCCGGCGAGTCCTTTGGCCTGAACTGCACGCGGCCCTCCTCGACGACCAGCGCCGGGATCCCCAGCGCCAGGACATGAATGGCAACGAGCTTGTCAGATGCGGCCCCGACGTGCCGCAGCGCCTCTTCGACCGACGCGGAAGTCGGAAAGGCGCTCACCTCCGCATCGGCGAGGAGCTCCAGCAGTCGTCGCATGTCCTGGCGCAGTCCGAAGGTCCAGAACCGCAAAGCGAGGTTGAACCTGAGCCATGGCTCCTCGTCGGCCGGCATGGGCTGCGGCGCCAGGTCCTCGATCACCGTGAGAAGCGCGCCGATGGACCCGTCCAGCCGGCTCACGACGCGCCTCCCACCTGCCACTCAGGTTCTCGGGTCCCACCCACGCATCCCCCCTCGGCCGACGTACGCCGCGTATGTACCCGGGTCATGACGGCCCCAACCCCGAAGACTCCCGGCCGCCGATCTCACTGCCGCGGCTGAACTGCCGCGGCGCTGTTTCGAGAAGCGGAGCGGTGGATGGCGTCTCCTCAGTACGGGGTGGCGCCGGCAAAGTCGCTTGCCATGGTCGCGGTGACCCCGCGGACGACGGTCGGGCTGGTGGTGATGATCCCCACATTGCGATCGTCGTTGGTCATGGCCGTCGTGAAGTTGCTGCTGCCTACATAGACGGTCGTGTCGTTGACCGAGATGGCCTTGGCATGAATGTAGAGCGGCGTGGTGGCGTGATACAGGTTCACATGCACCCCACCAGCCACGAGGGTCTTGAACGCGGCTACATACGAAGAAGAATACGTCATGGCAAGATCGACCGTGACCCCCCTCCTGGCGGCCGCCACGAGCGCCTGCTCGATGACCGGGCTGGCCAGCTGCTCGTCCTCGCTGTAGAGAGTGGTGCCGGGGCGAGCCGACCCGATCAGGCTCACCAGTCCGCTCTGCGCGCCCGGTGACCAGATCAGCTCCGAACCCGGGGGCGCGACACCCGGCGTCGGAGGGACAGTGGTCTTGCTGAAATCGGCGTTGAACGTAGCCTCCACACCGGACACGGCGCCGGGGTTGGTGGTGATCACGGCAAAATCGCGCATCGCCGGGTAGTCGGGCGCATAGAGGTTGCAGCTCATGACAGCCACCGACGTGTGGTCGCACACGATGCTCTTCTGGTGCCACAGCACTCCGGGCCATGCCCAGGCGACGCCGACGCCATTGGCCTTCAGGTCGTTGTAGGCCGCCTGGTTTCCCGGCTTGCCGCCTCCGCCCGTCGGGTCGGAGTCGAACAGGACCCTCACCGCCACCCCTCGCTTGGCATCGGCTATCAGAGCGGCATCGACCTTGGGGTCGGACAACGAGTACATGGTCATGTCGAGGGTCTTCGTGGCTGTCGAGATGAAACGGTAGATGGGCTGGTAGCCGGCCTGTGGCTCCTGGATCAGCGTGTACGAAGTGGTGGTCGCCGCCGCGCCGGCGGGCGCTGTGCCGGACTTGGCGGCGGCGCAGCCGCAGAGAGCGCCCAGCAGACCGACTGCCGCGAGAACGCCGGCGAGTCGCGAAGTACGCATCGGGCTTTCTGCCCTCCTGATGAGTGGGTCCACAAGAAGCGCCGGCACTTCGTGGCAGTTCCTGCCTGCGGCAGCGCCCCCGTCGGGTGAGTGGCCGACGGCGCGTCCCTGGTAGGTATCGGCCGCTTCGCTGCTCTTCTTCAGCCGATCCGCGTTGGCGACGTCCACCGGCGAGCGCACGGGCTCTTCGGCACACCCGACGACCGCGCTCTAGGCCAGGCGCATGACCGCGCCTGCCGCACGCCGCACGCTCAGATCAGGCCGCTCTCGCCGGGTGACGAGGCCACTGGCGCCACGGTGTCGGCGCCGAAGTGCAGCTCCCACTGACCATCGGGAAGCGCCGCCCGCGCCCTGTCGCGCACGTTGTTCACGCCCACGAAGAACTGGCGCATCATGGCCAGCAGAAGGTAGCGGCCCTTCGAGGTGAGCCGCAGCTCGTGTTCGGTCTCGTCGCAAAACGCGCGACTCAGACGCATGAATGCCATTTCGAGCGGCAGGGCGCGCTCCACGGGAACGCCGAAATCGGTCAGAAAGCGGCGCTTGTCGAGGCGCATGCCAAAGAGCTCCATGAGAAAGCGGTAGCGCATCTGATCACGACGCGAGAACTGCCGAAAGCCGGTCACCCCGGTGCGGCCGGCGACCACCGCAGCCTGATAGTCGAACAGCGAGAAGGTCTCGACGTACAGGCCGCCGCGCAGAAAGCTGAACGCACCCGAGCCCACCCCGACGTACTGCTCGTAATCGAGGATGTATTCGTCGAGCAGCCCTCCGCGGCGGCGCGAGAACGTCCATGCCGAAACGGGCTCGAAGGCGTCGCTCAGCTCGTCGCTGAGCAGATCGAAGCAGCGATGCTCACGCCTTGGGTCGACGCGACCGGCCGTGCGGGCCAGCGTGCGCGCCACGGCGCGGGAGGCCATGAGCGGGTAGAACGTGGCCTGGTCGCACCCGCTTTCTTTGACCAGCTCGATGTCGCGTCGCAGCATGGCGTCGGTCTGGCCGGGAAAGTTGAAGATGATGTCGACGTTGAGCGACTGGAACTCTCCGGCCAGCGCCTGCAGACGCCGCAGCGCCCAGCTGCCGGAACCATACTTGTCGAACCGTTCCATCTGGCGCAGCAGACCGTCGTCGAACGACTGCACGCCGACCGACAGGCGCTGCACGCGCGGCGCCAGCACATCGGCGTACTCTCGCGTCAGGTGATTGGGGTTCGTCTCGCAGCTCACTTCGGTTATGGAGAAGAGCTCGCGCGCCAGGTCGATGGTGGCGCAGAGCTCGTCGATCGGCTGGGTGGGCGTGCCCCCGCCGACGTAGAGCGACGTGAAGTCGTAGCCCTGGTCGGCGACCAGACGCAGCTCCTCGCGCAGGGTGCGAAAGTAGCGGCGCGCCAACCCCTCGCGATACGGGTAGCGGTTGAAGCTGCAGTAGGGACAGAGCTGTTCGCAGAACGGCACGTGCGCGTACAGCATGTACCTGACGTCGGGCTCCGGGTCGGGGATGCGCGGCCCATCGAACGGCTGCTGCTGAAGCTGGCGCCGGTTCTGCCAGTTCATGACGTGCGTAAGAAGACGCTCAGACTTGGAGACCGGCAACCGGTCGGGAAGGGCCGTCACCTACAACGCCGCTGATCGCAAGCCGGCGCGCCCCGCGGCGGACCCTGTCTCGTGCGCGGCGGCCGCGCCTCTACGGAGACGAACGACAGTGTCGAAGGCACGCATGGTCAACTTCCTGGAGATCCCGCAAAGACAAGGTATGATATCTGCAAGGTTGAGTATAGTCGAAAGCCGTGACTTTGGCGTAGCCGGCCGGGTCCTGAAGGTTGACATCGGTGAATCCACTCCCCTGCCCCGCGATCCGCTCGCGTCGCCGATCCGAGCTTCGTCGGTCAAGCGCGGCCGGCTCTGAGCCGATAGACCTCGGGTAGCTCGGCCGCAACGCGGCACAGCTGGTCAGGAGGCCCCCACGTCAAGGCTCATGCAGAGGTCGGTCGGCGCTCACTCGGTCGTCGGTATGACGGTGATCGCGTTCGCAGCGGCCTGTGTGTTGCTGGCGTTCGTCCCGCCGGCCCAGGCCGCCGTGTGGACCGCGCTGGGCACCACGCGCGTGTTTCCAACCACCAGGCCCGGCACACAGCACGTCGCCGACCTGACGGCCGCGGGCGGTGAGTACGAGGGCCTGATCGTCGGCCTGCGGGGCGGCGTCCAGCGCAAGGTCACCGTGACCTGGTCCGCCGGCAGCGACTCGCTTCTCACTGCCAATGCCGTTCTCGACCAGGTGGCGTTCGTCCGCATCCGCCGCCCGACCTCGGGCGCCGGGTCCAAGCCCGGTCTGTACCCCGATCCCCTGCTGCCGCGAGACTTCGGCCAGGTTCTTACTGTGCCGGGCGGCAGCTCCTCACTGTACGTGCTGCTCCACGTGCCCTACCAGGCTGCCGCCGGCGCCTACACCGGCAACCTCGAAGTCTCGAACGGTGCCGAGCGCGTCTCGCTGGCGGTCCGGCTGCGGGTGTGGAGCTTCGGCTGGCAGCGCTTGAGCGTGCGCACCGCCTTCGGCGTCGACTTCAGGACGCTTGGCGGCAGTCAGGTCGCCGACTACGCGATGCTCGCACAGCACGGCGTGACCCCGCAGATGCCCAGGGTCGTGCCCCGTACGCAGGCCGACGGCAGCATCGCCGCGGGGCCGTATGCCCGCGGCCTCGATCCCTACCTGGGGACGGACGGACTCGACCTCACGACCATCGTCGCACCCTGGGTCGACTGGTGGCCCCAGTACTCGTGGAGACTGAAGTCGGGCAACTCGGCTCTGCTGAACTATCTCGCCAACGTCTGCCGCGTCTTCAAGGCGAACGGCTGGCAGAACAAGCTGATCGCCCACCCCATGGACGAACCGACCTCGACGGCCGCCGAAAAGGCCGCTGACGCGCTGGCGCGCACGCTCCACAAGGCAAGTGCCCGGGCCGGGTTTCGCGCCGATTTTCTGCTCACCGACGACCCGCGGCCCACCAGCCTGGGCCCGCTGCTGCCGGCCAACCGGTTTCTCTGGAACGACGTCGACATCTGGTGCGTGCGCTACTTCTACTTCTTTGGCCGGGTGCCCGTGCTGCGCAAGCTCCAGGCCAGAGGCGCCCAGGTGTGGTGGTATCCCTACTACAACTCCTCGGTCGCCAAGCTGCCCAGCTTCGTGATCGACAAGTCGCTGGCCGACGAGCAGGTCTGGGGCTGGCTGATGTACCAATGGCACGTCGACGGCATGCTCTACTGGGGCGTCAACCGCTGGGGCGCGGCGCGCACCGGCAAGGGCAATCGCGACCCCTATCAGGATCCGCTGTCGTTTCAGTACCCGGACGGCCGCGTCGCCAATGGTGAGGCCTGCCTCATCTACCCCGGCTATTACCCCCGCTACGGTCTGGACGACAGAGACGCACCGCCGGTGTCGTCGCTACGACTCGAGGCGCTGCGCGACGGCTTTCAGGATCTCGAGTACCTCAAGCTGGCGACCAGTCTCTGCGGGACCGGCTTCGTCGACTCGGTCGTCAAAAGCGTCACTTCGTACCCCTACAGGATCACCTACGGGCACGTGTTCGACTTTCCCAAGTACACGACCTCGCCGGCCGACTTCGAGACGGCTCGCGTCAAGCTGGCGCAGGCCATCGAACAGGCCATGGCGCAGAGAGCGTCGCAGTCGGCGACCTCCCGACGAGCGCTCTAGGCCAGCCTCACGACCACCACCTGAAGGTCGTCGCGCAGCCTTCCGGCGAAGGCGAAAGCGGCGTCGCGCACGCCTGCGGCGGCCTCGTGGGCCGAGCGTCCGCGCAAGCCCGAGACGGCCTCCAGCAGCCGCTGCTCGCCGAACAGATCACCCTCGCGGCGAGCCTCGGTGACGCCGTCGGTGTAGAGCACGAGGTAGTCCTCGAGCGTGAGCATCGCGTGGCCGCTGGCGTAGGGCCGCTCGAAGGAGCCCAGCGGCGGTCCGTAGGCCACGACGAGCGGCGCACAGGTGAAGGCGCCGAGATGGATGGGCGCCGGATGGCCGGCGCTCGCGTAGCTCACATGCCCCGTGTGGGGGTCGAGGACCGCCAGAAAGGCGGTGACGTGAGGCTCGCCTGAGTCGTAGCGCAGCAGAAGCTCGTTGGTCTTGGCCAGGATGAAGTCCGGCGACGAATCGATCGTGGCGAGCGCTCTCACGGTGCTGCGCACCGTCTCGGTCAGACCGGCGGCTCGCACGCCCTTGCCGGCCACGTCGCCGATCAACACCACAACGTGGCGGTCGTCGACCACGAACACGTCGCTGAAGTCACCGCCCACGAGCTCGGGTTCGTTGGCCGGCCTGGAGACCGCGCCGAGGTCGAGGCCGGCCACGACGGGCAGCTCGTGGAGAAAGTTCTGCTGGAGGGTCGTGGCTATGGTGCGCTGGGCCTCGTAGAGGCTGGCGTTCTCGAGCGCCAACGACAGCGAAGAGGCGAGGTTGGTGACGAAGTCGACTTCCTGTTCGGAGAAGCGATGTGCCGTCGCGTGGTAGTTGTAGTAGACGACGGCGACGGGGCGGCCCCGAACCACCAGCGGCGCGCAGATGACCGACTTGATGCTCCAGGCGGCCATCAGCTCGGGCACGACACGCGGATCGTCGCGTGTGTCGCTGACGGCGAGCGTCCGGCCGGTGCGCATCGCCTCGACACCGTGCGTGTCGTGGTGGTCGGGTATGAGGATGCCGACCCTGTCTTGCGGGTAGTTGTGGACGTAGGCCACCCGGAACCTCGCGGCCTCGTCGTCGTGGATGCTCAGCCCTGCAGTCTCGCTTCCGAGGACCGCTGCCCCCTCTCTGAGCGCCGTCTGCACGATCTCGGCGACGTCGAGCAAGGAATGGATCGCCCGGTCGATGGCGGATAGCGCGGCGTTCATCGCCGCCAGGCGTCGCTCACGTTCAAAGCGCCGGGCGTTCTCCAGGC
>Ga0182021_10009710_pt1 | contig 11405 bp, 7 predicted proteins | sample 612E3MmetaG_FD_120493 | JGI IMG/M metagenome (GOLD analysis project Ga0182021, IMG submission 120493) | Permafrost microbial communities from Stordalen Mire, Sweden - 612E3M metaG (Illumina Assembly) | ecosystem: Environmental > Terrestrial > Soil > Wetlands > Permafrost | place: Sweden...
GAGATTGGCCTCGTCTCTTTTGCCGGCTACCAACTACGTCCACCAGGTGAAAATACCCTGGGTGTCTTGGCGCTTTTCAGCAAACAAAATATCACCGTCGATGAAGATGCCCAACTTGACAGCTTGAGCAATACGATCACCCGCGTCATTCAGACGGCCCGGGTGGACGAGGAGTTGCGCCAGTATCGAGACCTTCTGGAGGATCGTGTCAGAGAGCGGACTGCTGAGATGGAGAGGTTCATATACACCGTCTCTCACGACCTGAGATCTCCCCTGGTGACGTTAAGCGGCTTTATGGGCCTTTTGAAAGAGGACATGGAGAAGGGGGACAGTCAGCGTGCAATTAGCGACCTTTTGACGATGAACGAGGCCATAACCAAGATGGATCGTCTATTGATGGATACCCTGGAGCTGAGCCGGATCGGTCGGGTGATTAATCCTATCGAAAACGCGTCCTTCGACCATATCGTCCGGGAGGCATTGGAACAGACCGCGGAGAGGATACGGTTTCGAAACGTGGCGGTCTCTGTGGCCCAAGATCTGCCAGATGTCCGGGTGGACATGCCCCGGATTGTGGAGGTGCTGGTCAACCTGATAGAGAACAGCATTAAGTACATGGGAGATCAGGAGGGGCCAACGATAGAGATCGGCTCCAGAAAGGACAGTGAGGAGACGGTATTCTTTGTCAGGGACAACGGGATAGGTATCGACCCAAAGGAGCACGATAAGGTCTTCGGCCTCTTCTACAAGGTGGATAGTAAGAGTGAGGGGACCGGTGCAGGTCTGAGCATAGTCAAGCGTATCATCGAGGTCCATGGTGGGCGGATATGGATTGAATCGGAGCTGGGAAAAGGGTGCACGGTATGTTTTACCCTGCCATTAGCAGATTATCAGTAAACTCGTACAGAAGTCTCATCTCTTGCACATAATCGCAGATACAAAAAAACCACATCAACCGGCTATGTTAGGCATTATCAGGGGAAATTACTTTCATCGATAGCGAACTGTTAGGTCAATATTTTCCTAATATCTCAGACAACTCATTTATCATCACCGGTTTGCTGATAAATTCATCCATACCAACTTCGAAACATTTCTCTTTCATTTCAGGAAGAACGAGGGCAGTGAGGGCCACAATCACAATTCTAGGTCCATTCTGCCAGCGTCTGCGGATCTCCTGTGTGGCTTATACACGGACCCTTCTTCAGTCAGTCCGTAAGCAACCCAGAATCTGTAGCGTAACGTCAACGGAGTCTGGACTCAGAAGCGTCCTTATAAATTTGGGTTTTGTGGTTACAGGCATTGATCCATCAGGGGATTTAAAATGGAAAGCCGATTACTGGCTTGTTAACGACGGTACAGAGGTCGAAGTTCAAGGCAATCATGGCTGGAGAATGGAAGATATAATTGCCATGTTAGAGTCGATACAGGTTAAGCGTGTGGGATTCTAAGTCTCAAAGAAGATGGCGTTTCTCAGTTGATGTACACTTCATTTTGCTATCGATATCTAGAACGATCGGAAAGCAGGAGTTGATATGTATCTATAGCATACTTGGAAATCCGTTCTCCAAAGGATTGATTGTTATAAAGTTAGAAATTCGGGTAATGCTAAACACATTCTTAGAAACCTTTATAAGATAGGATTGGCATCTTCCATTTCACCTGTAGGTGAGATTTATGAGTAGAGCTAAACCGAGTTATGCTGAAATTGCTCTGGAAATGTTTGAATCAGTTGAACACGCAGATGATAGACAAAGAAGGCTAAAGAGCACTACATTTTGGCATGAATTCCGAGTAAAGCGTAAAACACAACAGGTGGTGGATCGAGTAGATCGTATTTTGAAAGACCAAGGTCTAAGTGTTTCAGTGAAATCGGGTGATGTGTTCGGCAAAGAAAAACATGATGATTGGATCGTGCTTAATATATGGCCGCCAATACCAGAAGGGCCGAAAACCCAAATCATGCCGCCTCTTGAATGGTTTGATAAGATGAAAAATAAGGAATTTGGGAGCGAGCGGGAAGTTGAATATTTCTTCATACTACCAATTCTAGAAAAGCTAGGGTATGATGAAAGTGAAGTTGCAATTGGATATTCCATTACGCAGTATAGAGGGAGCCGCAGAATTGAAACTGAAGCCGATATCGTTGCATTCAATGGGCCAAAAAAAGATAAAGACGATGTTCTTTTGGTAGTTGAGGCTAAAAAAGCCAAGAAAGGCATTACAGGCATAACCAGTGACGCTATTGGCGAAGCCGGAGATTATGCTCAATCGTTATTCCCAGAATTCTATGTTATAACCAATGGCCAAAAGATCTTGGTATTTCGGTTTAATGGTGGAAAGATACCTGATGAGAAGGTCATGGATTTTGAAAGACATCTGCTAGTTGAGATGTGGGAAGATTTGTATAAATATGTCAGCAAACAAGCTACGTTAAAAGCGAAAGAGACAACAATTAATAAGTTTGGTAATCAGTCGACAAAATCTGCAACTAATTGATCTGAGCAGGCTTTAGCTCTTGCCGTAGCTGCTTACTTCTTTTGACCTTTTTTTTAATATATAACCTCACCAACACACGAATTGCTTACCTTCATGAGCAATTATTACGTTCTCAAAATACGTCTAGACCATCTTCTCATCTATTTGGATCGATATCTCAGTCTCTATTTAATCAATGGCTCCATATCTATTGAAGGATTTCCCTATTGTTACAATGACTCAAAGCTTAGGCCATGGAGATAGGAAGTCTCAAATAAAACCACTTCAGTTTAATGTTAGGAAGGAGGATTAAGAAGTTGAAGCCAGCGTTATCTTGTCCACAATTCGGCGAAATTGATTGCTGTTATGGATATTGTGACCATCATTGCTACGATCAGGAATTGGGAGTCTGGTTCTGCGCTCTTAATGCTACAAACGGGTACGTTGATTTCGAATGAACCTAGCAAGCTATAGATCTCAATTTGACACCAATCGAAGTATTGCCGCAGTGGTCCATAAAAATGAAGATGAACCTCTGAGAATTTGATGCATACTATGGCAGTGTAATCAATTAGCTAAAGCAAAGAAGGGAAATTTAGATGGAATATACCCCGAAACAGAAAGATGCCCTAAGTTGTCTTGATGGCAACGTCCAAATCATCGCTTGTGCTGGATCGGGAAAAACTCAGGTAATTTCTCAAAGAATAGTCAATATTCTCAAAGAAAAGAAATCGGAAGGTATAACACCGGAGAATATTGTAGCTTTTACTTTTACAAGAAAAGCGGCAAATGAACTCAAGAACCGCATTTATAGGCTTTGTAATGAGCAAATGGGCACAACCCAAGGTCTATCATCGATGTTTATTGGGACGATACATGCTTTTTGTTTTGGCCTCTTGATGAACCACGTGCCCAAGTTCATGAAGTATACTCTTTTGACCACTGTTCAGCAGAAGCTTCTTCTTGATCAGCATTTGGATGCTTTGCCTAATCTCTATACAAGAGACAAGAACAATAAGCTAAGTCCGGACGATAAGGCGAGAATATACATCGAACTCTTTAGCATTCTCCGAGAGGCTGATGTGAATTGGAATGTTCTAGGCGAACATAAGGTCCTGAAAGGTCTGGAGATGTATCAAAAGTGGATGGAGGAAAAATGCTACTTAGATTACACCATGCAACTCACCGAGACCATGAAGATTCTCGAGACCGATTCCTCAGTTAGAGAAAAGATGGGTCGAAAGATCCGTTATCTTGTGGTCGACGAATATCAAGATGTCAATCCACTTCAGGAAAAGATAATATCGATTCTCCATGAACTTGGTGCTGAAATCTGTGTAGTGGGGGACGACGACCAGACTATATTTCAATGGAACGGGAGCGATATCGATAACATCCTGGGTTTCCAATATAGATATCCCGACGTTACATATGTCAATATGGCCGATAACTTTAGATCAAGCTACGGAGTTGTCAACACTGCTCGCAAAGTTGCTGAAAGAAACAGCAACAGACTCCCCAAGAAGATGAGCAGTAAGAATTCACAGCCCTATGATCCAGGCGATCTCCTGACAGTCGGAGGCTTCTCCTCCCCTGAAGAAGAAGCCAGGTGGATAGCTGACAGGATAGAGGCTTTGCAAGGAGTTCCCTTCCGAGAGAATGGCCAGATTCGTGGGCTCAGCTATTCTGATTGCGCTATTCTATTGAGAAGCACCAGGAAGAATGCCGCGCCTATTGTGGAAGCCTTGAAGGCAAGAGGTATTGAGTTCAGCCTCAAGGAGACCAGCCGATTCTTCTATGCACCTGAAATCAGGGCAGCTAAAGGTATTTTCGAGTATTTGACCTCCAAGATCAAACCGGATAATCTCAAGAAGCTCTGGTTGGATGTCGATCTTGGATTAGAATCTTCGGATCTTGACGAGGGAATTAATTGGCTGGAATTCGAGAAAAAGGATTGGAGAAACCGTGAGTACAAAAGCGAGTGTTCACTGCAGCTTACCTATCAGGGATTCCTTGAAGCAATATCCTTTAGCAAGAGGCTGGCAGAATATAAAGGGTCTGCAGAGCACATGGAGAACACCTTACGCAATCTGGGCAAATTCAGCCAGGTCATAACTGATTATGAGCTAATCAATTTTGATCTTGATCTCGAGTACCTCTATATCGGATTTGTCCAGTTCTTGAGAAACAAAGCTCCTAGATATTACTCTGAAGGATGGGAGAACCCTGAGTATATCAGGCAGGATGCCGTTCAGATATTGACGGTCCATAAAGCAAAAGGCACTGAGTTTCCCGTTATCTTCATTCCATGTCTGCTAGAAGGTATATTCCCCGTAAAAGAAAGAAAAGAAGTACTACACTGGATTGATGTTTTACCCAAAGGGTCCATTAAAGGTGCTGAAAGGTATCGATTCAATATCGAGGATGAAAGAAGGCTTTTTTACGTAACTCTGACCCGTAGCAAGAAATACCTCTACTGTACGTGGGCCCCTCAGAAGAAGGATCCAGAAAGACCTGGGCCTATATTTGATAAGCCTTCCAGATTTATTCACGAGTTTAAAGAAGGGGGCTTTTCTAGAGATCACGACGTTGGAATATCGGTATCTAAGTATCTAGAACCGCAGGAAGCCAACAACGTTGCAGATATTCCCACTATATCATTCAGTGATCTCAAGAATTTTTTCCAATGCCCATATGGATTCAAGATAAGGAAGATCTACGGGTTTAATCCGGGCTATAATGAACGCCTGGGCTATGGCAAATCAATTCACAATGCTCTGGCCGAGGCTCACAGGCGAATCAAGGATCGTGAGGGTTTAAGCGATGATATAATTCATGGCCTCCTAGAGACGCATCTCCATTTCCCTTATGCCTACGATGAAAGACTCAGAAAAGATATGCGAGCCAAAGCAGAAAAGATGCTCAGTAGCTACATAAAATCCCATAAAGATCTGAGAGATGTAGAATACGTAGAGATGGATGTGGAGATCAAGTTCGCAGATGAGATAATGGTCTTAGGTCGCCTAGACTTGGTGAGAAAGATCGATACAGGAGAGATTATTATCATCGATTTCAAGACTTCAGAGGACGCCCAGGAGGAGGAGATTTCTCAGGATCAACTACAGCTCTATGCACTGGGTTATCAACATCTCACTGGCAAGCAGGCGGACTTCATCGAGATCTATAATCTTGATAGTGGAGTGGAAGACCGGAGAACCATACGTCCAGATCTCTTGTTTGACCTCGAAAAGAGGGTCGTAGAGGCTGGACGAAACATAAGAAAAGGTAACATGTGTTTTGTCGACAACTGTTCCAAGTGCGATTTTAAGGGTATATGCCCCAAGCCTAATTCGAATAAAGAAAAAAATCCCACGCATTGTTTCATTGCTGAAAATTGGGAATAGGGAGTGACATAATGCATGACAGATTTCGAGGAATCCTAACCTGGCTTCGGGATGCATTAGAAAGAAAGAAACACCCTGAGAATGAAACTGCATTTCAATGGACCAGGGTTCCCATTTCAGAAAGTGACCTTGAGAAGTCAAGTATCGAATCCATCAGCCTTCCAATTGAGAAAACCTCCCGATCAGAAATAGTATCAGAATCAGATACTACGAGTTCGCAATTAAATCTCGAGAAGGGTCATCAGGTAGTTAAATGGAACACATATTTTCCAAGTTTAGAATCAGCTTCGTCAGAACAAAGAGATTTCTTCAACTATTGGCTTAGTGAATTCAAAGACAATAGGGTTTTAGATATCGATGGAAATTTGAGTTACATATTTGTTTACTTGTATGATGTGATTCGACAATTCATGGAAACCAAAAACCTTTCGTATTTATTGGATAATTTTGAGAAGATTAGGCTGGGATATGGAAATTATGATAAAATTTCTCAATATATTGTTTTTTGGATTTCTGAGGCGTATCTCTATTTGGGTAATTATGATAAGGCTTGGGAGTTTAAAAAAGGCAGATGTGGTATCAATGATATTTTTATCTTCATAAATAAATGCCATAATATCTCTATAGACGGAGACGATTTGCTCGCTTTAAGCCAATCAAACTATTTGACAAATTTTGGAAAAGCTCGCAGAGATGAAATCTCGAAATTAGCTACAATATTTTTGAATGACTTTAAACAAGAAAAAGGGATAAATTTAATAGAATTCTTTTATAAAGATCTATTTTATCAAGATCTATTGAAGAAGGATTTCTCAAGATTGAAAGAGTTCTTTCAAAATGAAGATGAATTTAATCTATGGGAGGACCTGTCTTTCAAGAGTGGAAAGAGTTATCCTCGTTTCTATGAGAGATATTTCTTTCCTGGCGTCCGTCATTCTGATCTTTCTCATTTAAAATGCGAAGAGATTCCTTATCTGATTACTGTCGCACTTCAGAACGAAATAAAGCGGATATTAAGAGAATGTGAGAATACTCTAAGGGAAGAACAAGAATTACCAAGAATCGGTGAAGGCTGGATTAGTGAAGCAGAGTTGTATCATAAATTATGCAATACATTTCCTAAAGAAAAAATAGTGCATCATGGGCGGCCTAGTTGGCTAAACCCCCAACATTTAGATATATTTCTTCCAATAAGAAATATTGGCATTGAGTTTCAGGGAAGACAGCACACAGAACCTATCGAATTTTTTGGTGGCGAGGAAGCTCTTCAAAAGAGAAAGAAACTTGATCTAAAGAAGAAAATGTTGTGCTCAAGGAATGGCTGCAAATTAATTTTGGTCTATGACGGATATGATTTCGATGAAATCAAAGATGAAGTGGCTCGTCAGATACAAGAGTCGAATTGAGATACAACAAAAAGAATTGGGAGAATGGGATGGCCTTCAATGTATCCAACGCTTTTCAGTCACGGCAACAGTGGCCATTTTGGGCGCTATCGTAGGAAAAAGGAAACATTTTTAATAGAAATGAAATCTCATCACTATAATGAAATGGTTCCAAAATGATTGAGAAAAAGAGGCATAAGGGATCGAGGAGAATTCCAGTCTCACTCGGAGCGGTCAATCGAGAGAATTTGCCCTATCCAGTTGTATATTATCCCAATCACTATGGAACTTTCTTTGCTTTTGCGAAGGATGAACAGTCACAGCCAACATTATGCCTTTGCTCCAAACCTGCAATCCAAAATTTCCTTCGTCTGAAGGAAGTATATCCAGATCCTCCAAATGCTAATCCATTGCGGAGGGCAGTCTTTGACAGCTTCTTCTTTCCAGATATAATAGCTAAGAGCTCAACGAAGAATAAACATAATCCTATTGAAAATCTTTGTTTTGCTAATGAGCTTTGTCATAGATGCAATCTAATTGCACCTACCTTAAGATATTGCCATGAGATGTATGGAGGAGAATTTGTTCAACATTATGGCTGGTATTACAATCAAGCCTATTTGCGTCTAGGGATCTTGAAGAGAGTGGTGAATTTCTTTTACCTAGATGATGTGTGTCCGCCGAAATACCAAGATGAAATAAAATCTGTCAATAAAGCTAGAAAGGATTATCAGGAAGAATATAGCCGACTAATAAAAATTGTATACGGCCCAAAGCGCACTGATATAGCTCCTAATGAAATTGTATATATGTCGAATGTGAGGGTAGATGAAGCCAAAGAAATGATCATTTTACGCAGATTAGCCTCCAAGAAAGAAAGAGCCTTTACGACCAAGATTGAAAATATAGTCCGTCAAGAATTTGGTTTTAGAAATGTAGGAGAAGGATGGGTTAGCGAGACAATTCTCTTTCAGGTTGTTCAACGTATCTTCGCAGAACGAGAAGTATTAAGACACTTCAGGCCAGATTGGCTAGAAGGATTGGAGTTGGACATATTTATTCCATCGTTGAAAATTGCTTTTGAATATCAAGGACAACAACACTTTTACCCAATCGGCATTTGGGGAGGAGTTGGAGGACTGCAAGATCAACAATATAGGGATAAGAGAAAAGCAAAATTATGTGCTAGTAACGGAATAGACTTGATTCCGATCACCTATACAGAACCATTAAATGATGATTATATTTTTGGTATTCTTAAAAATAAGGGATATTATAATATCAATTACAGATCATTGTGCAAATCGAATTAAGGTAAACATTTAGGCCTTATTTCGTTATCTGAGAATTGCACGGTTGCAGGATTTTCTATTTATATAAGAAGTTTCTTCTAATAGTGGGAGATTTTGATTATGGGTATATTTAATTGGTTCAGGAAGCCTAATGCCAACAATGAGAAGATCAATCGAGCTATCATTCCTGAAATAAAGATATCAATCACTCAAATATCGCCGTCAAGCGAATCGGTTCCAAGATTAAAATTGATTTCGCATTCAAAAGACACTCTGGCAAATCTAAGGCTTGAGAACATAGGCAATCCCGATCCAATCTGCCCTTATTGTGGTAAGCTCCTGAAAAAGAAACCGCTACGCAAAATGAAGTGCCCCGGCTGTTCTAATTATATATATATACGTACTAGGCCATCCGACAGAGAGAAAGTGTTAGTGACCGGATCTCAAGTCTTATTAATTGAAGAACAACAAGCAGAACAATCTGCGATCAATTACGGCTATCATGATAAGTACTTAGAAGAAAAGAAGGAATTTGAGACTGAGAAAGATAGAATGGCTAAAATCTACGGTAGCGAGCCATCTTATGCAGATGTAAAATTATCAATTTGTCGGAAAGAACTTGAAGTGCATGTGAATCAAAATAAATGGGGCCTATATAGAAACGCAAAATTCAAGATGGCAGAAACCTTGAAATGGGAAAATAAGCTTGAAGAGGCATTGAGCTTATATCTGGAAATATGCTACCTAGATATTAATGGACCAAGTAACATCGGTCCAGTCCTAAGTGATTCCAAATTTTTGAAGGAATATCCTCCTTTTAACCCAAAATACGGTTTGTTTGCTCCAGGTATACTCAATCGAATTGTAATCATTAATAGAGAGTTAAAGTTGAATGATTCAGAGATCAAGGAGATCTTCTTCAATGCAGCAAAGCCGCAGCAAAATGCTTTGGCATTGCCTATTTCAACAGAAAATGCATGGACAATGTTAGAATCTGAGTTGAGGTTTGATAATTCCAATATTGATAGAAATTTGTAGTTTAGTCGCATCCACCATCAATATATGATTTTGCAACGGCCTTGACTTCGAGTTATGCACAACAATCATAAACTAGTGGATAAGACAATCACTTACTTAACTAGAAGACATGCAAGTCGATCAACAAGATCCAAAGAAGTATTCGATAGCCAATAGGCCTTCTTTCCAACAAATATCAGACAATTCTTTTGGCTCTTCGCTTTTGCCGTGGCTAACCTCTAGATAGTGATTAGTGTCCCATTGATTCAAGAGCCTGTCATGTTTGACCATCAGGGCTGTTGTGCGTTAAATTTATAGCATCCAAGTCAAATCAAGGCTCTCATAATGCATTCTATTCTGCTCCTGTGTGAAAACCGTGACACTTGAAGGAAAATTGACGAAGCGATATATGGACTCGTCGTTGTATAAGTCATGAGTTCCTAGCAAATGCATTACCGGAATCCCTCTGGACTGCAATTTTTCAAATCCGGATGACAATCTAGCAATCAGGACGCCACCGACCCTATTAGAATCGAAAGGTCGCCCGCTATAATAAGAAAAGATGCGCCTTCATTCATTGCTAATCTATTATTTTTCCAATTTTTAAGCAATTAGCTTCTATATTTTTTCCCTTATCACCCATGAAAGCGAAACCCTTGCCGAGATGAATATCAGCAGTATGTATTATTTTAATCATCGACTATTCCCCTTCATAAGCCATAAAATTCATTCTTAATGAAGGACAAGACCCTTTCAATACCCAATCAGCCTGTTTACGGTTACATCCAGCACAACCATCAAAGGAAAATTGCCCAGATTTGATCATCCCGATTGCTCTTTGAATATCTTCCAAGATCTTTGGTTCATTTCCTTTAACTTCAGCAAATCCTCCTAATGATGTAAAATAGACAAACCCACCCACATCTTGCTTGAGAAGCAATTCCATAGCCTTTCGATAGACGGTGAGCTGAAGGATATATTGCTTAATACGTTCACCTATTTCGTCTTCAGATATTTGAGTTGTTTTGTAGTCGATAATGTTCCAGGATCCATCAGCCTTTTTTATTAGCCGATCTATCTTCCCGGCAAAAGGTATATCATTAATTTTCACACGAAATGGCAGCTCCTTATACTCATCCAGGACATCACCCATCATCACTGAAGACATAAAACGTCTATAGAGTCCCTCATACAATTCCACTTTCTTTGAATCAGAAATCCCATAGCTTCTTAGAACTGTAGCAGGATCCTTCCCCTGGAATACCTCATGGATTATAAGACCCTTCGTCACGGCATTCTCGCCAATAGCGGGAGTTGTAATATCACGATCCAGTCTACCAATTTTATAAATGTCATAATACTTCTGAGGACATTGGATGTAAGATTCGATCTCACTGACCGAGAAAATATGCTCTTGATCCTCTACTCGAAGCGGCCTGAGCGATTTTGGCAGATCGCTTGGTTCGAAGTTCTCTGGAACCTCAATGAGCGATGACTTCCTTTCCTTAATCTTTGCCTGAGTATCAGCCAGATCCTGTATTATCGGGATGAAAACCGATTTTGAGGATCCCTCGGGCCATTCTATTTTAGCTCCTCCTTCGTCAATCTGTTCTTGGGTAAGCTTCAGGCATGCTCCCGTCCAATCCAACCAAGTTGTCCCTTCATCTAAAGACGGCGGGAACTCTTCCGGACGCAATCCACAAAGAATTATAGTCTTCAACGCAACATATTGAGCTTAAGTTCGCCCAAATCTCGTCGTCATTAGATCGGAGCATATAGATTTTTCAGCAAATTTTGCTGATTTTGCTTAAGATAGTTGTGTTGAGGAC
>Ga0182021_10009711_pt1 | contig 11404 bp, 7 predicted proteins | sample 612E3MmetaG_FD_120493 | JGI IMG/M metagenome (GOLD analysis project Ga0182021, IMG submission 120493) | Permafrost microbial communities from Stordalen Mire, Sweden - 612E3M metaG (Illumina Assembly) | ecosystem: Environmental > Terrestrial > Soil > Wetlands > Permafrost | place: Sweden...
AATAAATAAATATTATTTGAATCAGAAGCGGAGTGCCCCTGAACAAATCTACATAAACGATTGCGAGCTGATTTAAGACTTTTATCTTTGACACCCGGACAATTGAGGTTATCATACCTATCATTATTCCTATCAGCTCCGAAGATGCTGAGAAAATAATAGTAAAAAGAGCGCCTTTTAAAAGGTAAGGCAATATTTCTTTTATTATTGCAACATTAAAGTATGTGTGGATCAGATTATATATTTCCTGCATGAATCAACCGGTTCTTTGGTTTTTTATTTAATTTTTCTTTTTGGGAAAACCATTAGCAATAATAATTGCTTTAACGGTATAGCCTGATTTGTATCTTGCTTTTACCTGATGTTTCCATCTGCCAGGTCCCTATTGAGCGTATATTGCCAAATTATTGCCAATTTCAAAATAATATTCAAATGGGGGATTTCTCCCCCATTTGTTTGAGAATAAATTTTTATTTTCTATCGCCAAACCACTTTTTGGATATTTTAGCGAATGTCCCATCATCCGTTAAACCTTTAAGTGCGGTGTTGACTGCAGCAAGCAGTTCAGGAGTATCTTTTGCAAATGCTATTCCATAACTTTCATTGGTTGTTATTACAAATCCTACTTTGACATCCTTGTTGTCCTTTGCATAAACATCTCCAACAATCGAATCACAAATAACTGCGTCAACCCTTCCTGCTTTTAAATCTTCAATTGCCAGCATGTTATCATCGTATGTATTAACCTTAATGCCAGCAATCTTTTTGGCTTCAATCTCTCCGGTTGTCCCGATCTGTACACCGGCAGTTTTGCCGTTTAATTTAGCTATTGAATCTATACCGGAATCAGCCTTGACAAGAGCAGTCTGGTCCACTTTATAATAGGGAGTTGAAAAATTCATTTCCTTTTTTCTATCATCAGTTATAGTGACAGCGGACATAACCATATCAAACTTATGGGCTATCAGGGCCGGGAATATTCCATCCCATGCTGAGGTCTGGTAGTCAAGCTTGAAACCGATCTTATCTGCTATTGCCTGAGCTAAATCAAAGTCAAATCCAACTATTTTATCCCCTTCTTTATATTCCATAGGCGGGTATGTGGTATCGCTTCCTACAGTTAATACTCCTGCCTTTACGGTCTTAAGACTGGAAGTATCTATCTTTGTTTCCTGTTTTGCACATGCAATAGAAGCAACTGATACAGTAATTATGATGATGGCCATTGCAATCGCAATAAATACTCTGTTTCTCATTACTTTCCTTTCTCTGCTTAATTATTTACCATATTTCCCTGGTTTTTTGGTATTATACAATATCTTTTGCTTTTTTTAACAATTTTTCTAAAATTATTAGAATTTTAATATTGTGAAGGCTTGACTTATATTAAAATAACCTGAAAGAAAATAGATATTAAGTTAAAAACAACAAATTCTCCAAAAAAATATCTAAATTTTAAATGCAATTAATTTTACCTGGGTGTTAGCTTTATTATGAATTCTCAGGTTGGTCAGTGTCGATGTTGGCCCGTTTTTGAAAGTTTTTGCTAATAGTCCACTTTTTTATTATATCCTTCCATTTAATAGTAGCCGGAGAAAATAATATCAACAATTAAAATAGTTTGTAAAAATAAATGTTTAAAAGTATTATTGTTGGAATAACTCCGGTAGCTGTCCTCTTGCATGTCGCTTTGGTGATTCCGGTTTTATATATTTCTGTAAATAGAATCAGTATCTTTAAGGCGTTGATTGTAAATTAGCTGATTGTACGATTGCCGTCTATGAATTTATAAAAATTAATACAAAAACTCAGACCAAAATAATGAATAATATAACAATCAAGGAACTTGGGGAGTATGTCCCATCGGTTTATAACAGTGTGAGTATGAACAAACTGAAAGAGTTTACCATAATCCCTTACTTTATTGACTGGTATAGTTCTAAAAGCTCAAAAAAAGTATTTCCAATATTTTTTCAGGAAATATCCGATTTAAACCCTACTTCATTTCAGATTCCGGGAGTGCTTACAAGAAATCCGTTTTTTGACCATACAAGGATAAAATACTTTGCAGCTTATAAAAATAATATCCCTGCTGGAAGGATTGCGGCTTTTGTAGACTTGAATTTCAACACCCAGCATAACACAAGCACAGGATGGTTTGGACTTTTTGAATCTATCGAAGACGGCAATGTCGCCAACATTCTTATTGAAACTGCAATTGATTATCTTAAGGAAAACAAATGTAAAAAAGTTGTCGGCCCTGCAAAATTCAATGCAAGCGGTGAAATAGGATGCCTGATTGACGGCTTTGATAAAAGGCCGTACTTTCTTGAACCATATAATGCACCTTATTACCAGGGATTTTTAGAAAATTACGGGTTTGAAAAGGAAAATGACTGGTACGCGATGGGCACTGATGTTGCACAGGCAAATACTTATATGGAAAGAATCCAGAAGGTCCTGGGAAGAACAAACGGGACAAAAAGAGAATTCGGGAACAACAGCGGATTTAAATTAAGAAATGTAAAATTTTCAAAACTGAAAACTGAAATACAGATTATCAGGAATCTATATAATGAAATATGGAACACAGGAAACCATCCCCAGCAAACTATACTGACTGAAAAAGAGTTTGATATTCTTGCAAAAGGTATAAAAGCTGTAGCAATTGAAGACCTGATTTTTATATATGAAAAAGAAAATGAACCAATAGGAGTTTCGATAAGCCTTCCTGATATCAATGAAATAATTGATTATTATGACAGGAATATCGGAATGATAGGAAAGAAAAATTATATTCCTTCCAGGAATTTTTTTAGTTTGAAGGATTTAAACAGAGATTTGAAAATTTTTAATATTATTAACAGGCGTCTCAAGGAAAAGAAATTTGATGGTTTAAGGATTTTAATACTTGGTATAAAAGAGGATTATAGGAAAACAGGCATAGATTCGCAATTATATTTCGAGACTTTTAAAAAGGCAACAGAACTTGGATTTAAGACAGGCTCAGGTTCCCAACTTGCCGATATAAATTTTGATATTTTAAATCCGCTGTTTAAAATCGGAAAACTGACGATGACATGGCGGGTTTATACTCTTAACATCTAATTTTAACAGCGCTGAAAATATCAAAATAATTGTTAAAAAGAAAAAGAAGCATCTGAATTTAAAAGCTTTTTATTATCACAAAAGCTTTTAAAAAAAGCCGTAAAAAAATAAGTCATAATAAATATATTAGGTCAAGATTATTAAAGATACTATTATCTCAATGCCGGTAAAGCAAGAACTAACCTTAAAACCAAGAAATCCAGCCTTATACGAATACCTGTAATTACTTACCTATCATACGTGAAAAAGTTTAAAAATTTTAATTTTTCTCCGGCGTTCTTCCTATATTTTACTTCTTGTAGACGGTCTTTTCCACCGCACAGAAGAGCACTTTAAAATTGAAGCAAAATACTAAATTTTTTTGTTGCATTTATTTAGTTATTTATATAGACTACTAATTCAGTAGTATTAATAAGTTTAATAGTCAAACAATATTTCTAAAAAATAAATAATTACAAAAACAAATGGGAGGTAAAAATGCAGGATAATCTTGAGGTACAAGTGCTGGGAAATCCGCTAAAGATTATATTAGCAATACTGAGATATGTAATGGCAGTGCAATTTCTCTGGGCATTTTTTGACAAATTACTGGGTCTAGGATTTTCTACTAAAGCTGAGAGCGCCTGGATAAGAGGCGGATCGCCAACATTCGGGTTTTTGGCAAAAGGAGCAACAGGTCCTTTTACGGGGCTTTTTAATGCTATCGGTGGAAAGGGCCTGACAGATGTGCTATTTATGTTGGCACTTCTTGGTATTGGAATAGCATTACTTTTAGGAATTGTAATGAAAATTGGTACGATTTCAGGTTCAGTCCTGATGTTCTTAATGTGGGCAGCTACCCTGCCAAAAACAGCTGATTTTTTTCAGATAGACGACCATATTGTAAATTTGCTTGTATTGCTTGTTCTCCTGTTTGCAAAAGCAGGACAATACGCAGGACTCGGAAGAAAATGGTCTGCTATTGTTAAAAAAGCTCAGTGGCTTGAATAAAACCGGCGGAAACCTTGTGGTAAGGCCAGCTAAAGCCTTGGATAAGAAAATAAAAGGAGTAAAGTAATAAATTTAAAAATAACTGAAAGATATCTGTATAGTGAAGAATAATTAAGAAAAATAATTATATAAATAAAAAAAATCAGGATGGGTCATTTTTAAGATATCTGTCCTGGTTTTTATTTATATAAACCAGGCCCGGTCACGCTGCTATTCGTATCTTAGCGCCTCTATGGGATTTAGCCTAGCGGCTCTCATGGCAGGATAAATGCCAAAGAATAATCCTATGACAGTTGAGAAAGAAATTGCCAGCAATATGGAAGTGCCAGTGATGTTTGTCTGCAATACTGTAAACTTTGAAAGAATAATGGTCACAGCAACTGCAAATAATATGCCCAGTATCCCCCCGGAAATACTTAAAACCGTGCTTTCAATTAAAAACTGAACCAGGATGTCCCTGTTTTTAGCGCCTACAGCTTTTCTTATCCCGATTTCCCTTGTCCTTTCGGTGACTGAAACAAGCATTATATTCATGATGCCTATTCCGCCTACAAGGAGGGAGATGCCTGCTATGCTTGAAATAACAATCGTAAAAATTCCGGTTATAGTTCCAACCATGTCGAGTATTTGTGTCTGGCTGTTGACAGTAAAATCATTCAGCTCATCTTTTCCAAGGTGGTGCGCTCTTCTCAGGATTTTTTCCACTTCTTTGATTGCCTTGTCAGAATCGATGTTATCCTTGGCTTGCGCAAGAATCATATTTAAATAATCTATTCCGTAAAGCCTGTTTTGAGCCGTTGTAATGGGTAACGACACAACATTATCCTGGTCATTCCCGAACTGGTCAGATCCTTTTGGCTTGGTGGTTCCAATTATGGTAAAGTTTTTTCCGTCAATTTTTATTATTTTACCGATAGGGTCCGTATCTTTAAATAATGTATCGATTATAGTCTTGCCGATAAGTGCAACATTAGCTGAGTTGGAGACATCACTTTCAGTATAAAATTTCCCATCCTCTATCTTAATATTATATATCTCTTTGGCTTTTTCTGAAGAAGCATAAATACTTGCCCGAGTACTCTTATCCTGATAAGAAATTACAGATGAACTGATAATTATCGGTATAGAGCCGATTAATGTGGCAGACTGTTTGTCAAGCTCTTTGACATCGTCGATTTTTAATGACATTTTCGCCTTGTTGTCTCCAAACATAGCCTGGGGCCCGGCCTGCTGCTGGCGTTCCTGATTTCCAGGAGTAACAATTATAAGGTTGCTTCCTATGTCCTGGACGCTCTGGATTACTGATTGCTGGGCTCCAGAACCAATCGACATCATGGCTATTACAGCTCCGACACCTATTATTATCCCCAGCATAGTAAGAAAAGCCCTTAGTCTGTTTGAGCCAAGCGACTGGAATGCTATTTTTATATTTTCAAGCAATCTTCTCATATTTTTTAATCACATTTTGGCTGGTCATCAAGCCTTGGCATGTTTTTGAGCATTTCAATTGCATCAATCGGATTTTCTACTTTTTCTTCATTAGATATTATCCCGTCCCGGAGGTAAATAACACGGTTTGTATGCCTGGCAATATCAAGCTCATGCGTGACAAGCAGGATAGTTTTGCCCTCCCTGTTAAGTTTCTGGAAAATCGCCATTATCTCCTCTCCTGTAACAGAATCCAGGTTTCCTGTAGGCTCATCGGCAAGAATTATGGCAGGATCATTTACCAGTGCTCTAGCAATGGCAACACGCTGTCTCTGCCCCCCTGACATCTGGCTTGGCTTATGCTTTTCCCAGCCTTCAAGCCCTACAGACTTTATGGAATCCAATATTTTTGCTCTCCTATTTTTAATGGCGCCTTTGGTGACATAGATGAGCGGCAACTCAATGTTTTTTACTGCGTTGACCCTAGAGAGAAGGTTGAAAGTCTGGAATACAAATCCCACTTTTTTATTTCTTATTTCTGCAAGTTGGTTATCCTTTAATTTGCTTACATCAATACCTTCAAGCAGATATGTTCCGCTGGTTGGAATGTCAAGGCAGCCTATTATATTCATAAGTGTTGATTTGCCAGAACCTGAAGGGCCCATGATTGCCACAAACTCGCCTTTTCGAATGACAAGGTTTGCTCCTCGCAATGCTCTGACATCAATATTACCTATCTTATAAGTCTTGGTGACATTGGATATTTCAATTGTTTTTGAATTGCCTGTATCTTCCATATAAATTGATTCTAGCTAACCCCCCATACCGCCGAACATGCCTCTTATTCCTCCCTGCTTGGTTGAATCAGGAAGAACAACCTGTGAAGAATATATCACATCCCCTTCCTTAAGGCCGGTCAGTATTTCCGTATTGCTGTAATCGGATGCTCCGGTTGTGACTTCGATTTTCTTAAAGGCATTATCAGCTTTTGAGGAGCTGTCTATTGCATCAACATACTTTTTACCATTTTCCTCATATACTGCTTCCACAGGTACCACTAAAACATCCTCTATTTTTAAGGTCGCGATCTCAAGGTTTGCAGTAATACCATACATGAAGCTGGGGTTTTTAGTATCATCAGGAGCCACTTTAACCTCAAAGGTTATAATACCCGCAATATTCTTTGAAATCGGCGCAATTGATGACACCTTTCCGGTAAAATTCTGTTCAGGAAAAGCATCAAGAGTAATATTCACATCCTGTCCGATTTTTACTTTTGATATATCAGTCTCATTAATATCTGACTTAACTTCAAAAACACTGCTGATTACAGAAATTGCCGGACCGGGTCCCGCATATACACCGTTTGAAAAATTTGATTCGAGCACAATTCCATCATAAGGCGCTATAAGTTTGTTTTTATCTATATCAAGGGTTGCGAGCTCAAGATTTATCTTGGATTGAGCAAGCTGGTTTTCTGCTTGCACAATATTCTTTTGGGTTATTTGCATTTGAGTCTGTGCAGTCTGGACGCTGTTTAAGTTGCTCCAGTAGTTGGTTGACTGATTATTCAATGCCTGTTCATAAGCTCCCGCTGCAGCATCTGTTTGGGACCTGGCGCTTTCCTTTGCCTGATCGTATTGAGACTCTGCGCCTGAAACACTGTTTTCTGCTGCAGTAACCTGGTAATCAGGGACAAGTGCAGCAGATTTTATGTCTTTATAGTATGCATTTGCAGAATCAACCGCTGTGTCTGCACTCTCGATTGAGGCATCAGCCAACATATTGGCATCTTCCATGGTCTTAAAAGCATTCAAAGTTGCCTGCTCTGCCGTTGCGCTGCTGGACTGTGACAGTTGGATAGCCACATGATTTGCATTCATTGCAGCTTGGTAATTAAGTTTTGCAATTTCGATGGAAGTCTCGGCAGTTTTTAAGCTTTCCTCTGCCTGCCTGGCAAGAATTTGTGCTCTGTCGTTTGAAATCTCAATAAGTATATCGCCTGTCTTAAAATACTCACCTTTTTTTAGCGTATTTAAAACTTCGCCTGCAACTGAAAGCGAATAATTTTTTTTGTCTGAAGAATCAACCGAGCCGCTTGATGTAACCGTCTGGATTATACTGCCTTTTTTAACCGTATATGTATCAGGCAATACCGTAGTTGCAGCTGCGCACGAAACAAGCAAAATGGCCAATGCTGCCAGCATTAAAGTTATAATAAAAGCAAGAACTATTTTATTAATTTTATTTCGAAACATTTTCTTTACTTTCTCTTTCTTCAAACCCGAAAAAAATACAAAAATAATATAGTGGATTATTATTAATATATCAAACTGGAGTATGCTATACCGAGTGCGGGTTTTTGTCAATCTTAAATATGCATTGATTTGTATGCTATATGTTGATAATTTTCGGATCAGTATCGGAATTTATAACCCTCCACATATTTATTTCCCTGTCGAATTCTCCTATCTTTTCAATCGGCATTATCATGTATTTGCCATTGGCTGTTGCAGCAATTTCTCCATCAGGATTAATGATTTCCCCTGTGGCTTCAAATATCTTCCTGTTTTCATTTTTAAGTCTGGCTATAACCCTGATTTCCTGCTCAAGAGGTATAGGTTTTTTATATTTAATATTAAATTCAAGTGTTACGCCCCAGACCTCTGTATTTTTTCCAACCGTTATTGTGCGCCCGATTGTCTCATCCAGAATAGCAGCGGCTATACCCCCATGAAGCCTTCCCGGATAGCCTTGATGATTTTGGCCGGGCTTAAAAATTGCAACCAATTCACCTATATCAGTCTCATAAAAATAGGTTTTTAGGCCAAAAGGATTTTGCATGCCGCAAACAAAGCACATCCTTGAATTATTCTGTTTACCTGTAACTTTATATAACATTTCTTTCTCCATTAATCTTATTCTTATAATTCAGAAAAGATTTTATCCGGCAAATAAGGTTTTCTTGCAGCAATCATTATAACGGTAAATTTAAAATTCCTGAACATTTTTAATTATTTTTAAATAATAAGTTTATTTATTGATTATTTAGAGACCATTAACTTGTCCTTCCAAATTAAATTAACAATTTTCCAAACCGATAAATTGCGCATCATTCTTAAATAAATATTGTTTTACTGCATTTTATTTTCTAACATTAATAAAGATAAAATGAATAATACCAAAACTAATAAACATTAAGCCCGGAGATATCCGGGCTTAATGTTTATGGTTATCTATGAAGTAATAAAGAAAACTTCTATTTAATACTTTCTATTTTTGCATGTTTCCATTTTAAAGCCTGTCTTTTTGACAATGTTATAGCTACCATTGCCAGACCTGCCATCAATGCTGCTAAACCGGCTATAGGTATTATAGGGTCCTGTCCTGTAAATGCCAGAACCTGAATGCCGCCCGCAGTTCCTTCTGTTAACCCTGCTACTTCTATTAGCCCTGTTCCTTCTGTTGGCCCTGCTACTTCTGTTGGCCCTGTTCCTTCTGTTGACTCTGCTACTTCTGTTGGCCCTGCGACTGTTATGGTACCCCTGCCTGTGACAACCGGCGAATCGGATACATTAAGTGTTATACTTGTGTTTGTTGCATTAAATGTAACAGAATATGTCGAAGGGTCAAGGTTATAACCAGTCAGGATTGCAGTTTCTTTAACAGTATAAGTCCCCCAATTTTGTAGTGTTACTGCAGCAGATCCGTCAGTTCCTGTTGTAATTATTTCAACAATGTTACCATTGCTGTCATAGATATTGTATGTGGCGCCTGGTACTGGAAGTTTTGTTATAGAATTTATCTTTGTCAGCCTAAACTGGCCGGGTATTCTTGTGTCAAAAATTTTTGTTTCTGCATTTAAATCATAAGCACTTGAATTTGTGCCTTCAATATTTGTATTCATTAAACCCACTGTAGCTATTGAAGGTATTGTAACTGGTATATCTGCAGCCAGATTATAACCGGTTGGAGCGGTTTTTTCGTGAACAATATAGACTCCCTGGAACTCATTTGGATTTGTTCCCCATGCAAGACCTTTAAATCCAGGAATATCGCCATTAACATCAGTTATCTGATCAGTTACTGCCATACCCCATGCATCCTTGGCTTGATTTCCACTGCCATCCAACAGACTTATAATTGCACCTGCAAGGCCAACGTTATACACTCCATCTGATTTGTGAACAGTTATTTCTCCAGGTATTCTCCATTCTTCGGTAGCTTGGGCTTGTGGTTCGTATAAGCCGGTTAATATGAGCATTTGATTCGAGCCCCACGGCAGCAAAGACGATTGGGGGAAGGAGCGATTATTCGGCCACAGGATAGAGCCTATCAGGTCAGTTGATTCATTGACAGGCAGACTGCTTGAATCAATATTATGGTTACCATTTACATCTACGTATCCATTTATAAGATCTGTTCCAATATTAACCCCTGAATAATCATCTTTGTCTGCATACAATGAAATAGTATTTCCACTTATAGCAGTTATGCTTTTTACAGTTTTATTTAGGGCATCAAAAAAACCATTACCGGTAACTGTTAAATTAACATTTACTCCAGTGATGACATTCCCCAAATAGTCGTAGGTGGTTATATACAAGTCATGTTTATTTAAATTAATAGTATCCTTTAAATAATCAAGGTTAGAAGTTGGAGTAATTGTGACGGACTTTATTAACGCTTCAGGTTTATTTGCATTAGTAATTAATGTTATAACCAACCCCTGTATAGCTGGAATCCCATTGTCAAGATAATTGAAATTATTCCCATCTTTAACTGTACTGTCTTTATCTGCTGCACTGACGAGTGTCCAAAAAGCCTCTTGCACTGCTGCAGCTTTTTGAGCCATTGTAAAACCACCGCTACCGCTATCATCACTATTTAACCAAGCAGGATCCAGACCTCTAGCTAGAGCATATACGCTTGCCGGCAATTTCCATGTTACTAATGTTGTATCTAGTTTGCCTGCAGGATTTTTATCAGGGTCATTATAATCTTTAAACCCAATTGCATCCCAGGTACCTCCCGTGTCAAGATAATGCTGGAGGTCAATACAGAAAGCGTACATCGATATACTTGTACCTACACTGGGGATAACATTCATATCCATTCTTTCTTCATAGAACTGGCTTCCTGCAAGCGATGGGCCGGAAGCAGAAAAAGTTGCGTAAGCACTATCCAAAAAATTAGTGGTAACACTTGTATTATCAATAGTAGATTTTGCAATTACCTTATATTCCGCACTTCCAAGTATTGAATAATTGTAAATGAAATTCCCCTGTTCATTGGCCATAACCAAACCTGTAAATTCAATTTCACCGATTGCATTAAAAAAGGTGATCTCAACTTTATCGCCGGGTTTAAAACCTGTACCGGATACTGCGGCTGCCTCACCCGGGTTATAATCTGCCTTATCCGTACTTATTGAGGGAGAATAAACAACTTCCGTATTAACAACATCTGTTCTTTCATTGTTTTGAGTTTCTGTGTTTACTAAAGTTTCAGCTGCTGTCTGTTCTGTTGTAATAGTTTCAGATGCAGGCGTTTCGGTAGTAACTGTCTCAGTAGTATCTGCGACGGCAGTTTCTAAAGTCTGCCCAGATGTTGTTGTTTCAGTAGTTGTTGTTTGATCTGCATCCGTGGATTCTGCCACTACTCCACTTGTGTCTATATCTGTACCAGCCGAAGTGTCCTGTGTAATTGCCGTTTGTGTGGTTTCAGTAGTTGTTGTTTGATCTGCATCCGTGGATTCTGCTGCTACTCCACTTGTGTCTATATCTGTACCAGCCGAAGTGTCCTGTGTAACTGCCGTTTGTGTGGTTTCAGTAGTTGTTGTTTGATCTGCATCCGTGGATTCTGCTGCTACTCCACT
>Ga0182021_10009712_pt1 | contig 11404 bp, 10 predicted proteins | sample 612E3MmetaG_FD_120493 | JGI IMG/M metagenome (GOLD analysis project Ga0182021, IMG submission 120493) | Permafrost microbial communities from Stordalen Mire, Sweden - 612E3M metaG (Illumina Assembly) | ecosystem: Environmental > Terrestrial > Soil > Wetlands > Permafrost | place: Sweden...
CGAATGTTCATTCGTGCAAGATCGCCGGCTTGACCAACGGCATCGCCTACACGTTCACCGTCACGGCCACCAACGCCATCGGAACCAGTCCCGCCTCAACGCCATCGGCTCCAGTGACGCCTGCCGCGCCATAGCTCAATCACTGGTGGGCCGAAAAGCGCGCCAGATCTCACCTCCGCCCGCGCCGATCGGCCTGGGCGGAGGTGATTCAGTAGTCACCACGACAAGCACTCGCGGCTCGGCCCGGCATTCGTAAGCGCGACCTTACGTGGCGCAAACAACTTCTTGCATGGCGCTAGACCCGCTCTTACAGTGGCCGGCGAAGCTGCCTGTGGCTCGGAGAAACGGATTCTGAAGACCGAGCCGGGGGAAAGGAGCGGGTTGTAATGGATTCCGAAGGGTCCTGGGTCGGGGCACGAGGTCGGCATTCGACCATGAAACGTCGTGCGCTCGCGGTGTGCGTGGGTCTGCTGTTGCTGGGCTCGCTGCCGGGACTTGCCGAGGCGACGGCGCCTGTCTTGGATGCATGGCACGGTGCCAGTGGCAGCATCGTCGTCCAAGCCAACGACTTCTACGCCCAGACCTTCAAGGCCCTCCATACCGGTACGTTGACTGAAGTCGACCTGTATGTGTCTTGCACTTCGACCACCCAAATCGTCACAACCATTTACCGTACGATGGGTAACCCTGCGATGCCGGACACGGCGGAGCCTCTGTCGTCCGGGGGCCATGCGTACTACAAGGGCGCGGCAGCCTGGGTCGCCACCCACCCGACATACAGCGTCACGGCTGGAAACGTGTACGCGATCACGTTCCCCACTGGGCCAGCGTGCTCCGCCTACGTTACCGGTAACACCTATGGCGACGGCGAGGCGCTGGAGGGGGACGGTGAAGGGGTCTGGGCTACCTACAAGCCTGCGGGAGATTTCGCCTTCAGGACGTACGTAGTCCCGGCGGTCGCGGCAACCCCCACGCCAACGCCAACGCCTGCGCCAACGCCGACGCCAACGCCAGTAGCGACCCCTGCCCCGGCTGCAAAGTCGACCCCCACGCCCGCTCCGACGGCATCGAGCAGCTTTGTTGAGCCGCCAGCTTCTGAGTCTCCGAGCGCAACAGCGTCGCCCGTCTCGACGGCATCCAGCGTCGGGAGCGCGACCGCAGCTTCGGCAAGCTCGACACCGTCTGAGACTCCGGGGGCCCTGGCCGCCAACTCCACAACGAGCGGGGGGTCTGGCTCGGGCGGCTCGGCCCTGCCGATCGTCGCGGCGATCCTCGTGGTCCTCGCGCTGGCAGGTGGCGGCCTGTGGTTCATGCTGATGCGGCGCCAAAAGACAGGCGACTCGCCCCCGGCCGCCCCCACCGTCGACGATTCGCCTCCGACTGCCTCCGCCCCGACAGCTACGATCGAGGCCGCCTCACTTGCGGCTGACTCGCCTACAGCTGACCCACACGACTCGATCCCGCCAATCGGCGACTAACCGCGCTGGGAAGGCGCGTCTGGAACGGGCGGGGAGGACCATCAGCAACACGATGCGCAGATCGTGAAGCCACTGAGCGCAGATCAACCTGCCAGGACGAACATCAGGGACTGCATGGTCACGACCGAAGACCGGCATCACCGGGAGCCACCGCGTCCACGACCCGCCCGGTCGCCGGTCGAAGACGCAGAGCTCTCCCTGCGGGAGTGGTGATGCCACCGTCTCTCCGCCATGGCGCGCTGACAACTCCTCGCGGAAGGCGTGGTAGGCGAAGGCGGCGACGACTGTGATGGCACTGACGATGGTCAGGTCCGTCAAGTTCGGACCGCGGCCGATCCAGGGGTCCTGGAGGGCTATGACCACGTGCGTGAGCGGCAACTCGCGGGCGATCGTCTGCATCGTCTCCGGAATCACCTCCCCAGGCGGTCCCACACCCGAGGTGGTTCTCCGAGACGAAGAAGAGCACTGCGAGGATCAAGGGGATGAATTCCTTGCGGTGGCTAGCAAGAAGCCGCCGCGGCCCCCACTCTCGGGCGCCGCGCTCAGCGACGGACTCGCGTGGCTGGAGACCCATTCTCCGGAGCCTGAGCGTTGGGCCCGGGAGTCGATGGACTGCCCGGGCCCAGTTTGGTCGTCAGCGAGTAGATCTAGCCGGCCGTCGGCGTGACCGGGTTGGACGGAGCGGATGGCGCGCTGGTCCCGAGACCGGTGGTGGCGGTCACAGTGAACGTGTAGGTCGTGCCGTTGGTGAGGCCCCAGACTATGCAACTCTTGGGGCCGTTGAAGTCACCTGCCGCCGTGCAGGTCTTGCCGCCAGGTGACGAAGTCACGGTAGAGACCGTGACAGGCGCCCCGCCTTCCTGGCCGTTTCCATAGAAGGTTACGAGAGCGGATGAGTTGCCGGCCGAGGCCGAGACGGCTCCCGGAGGGTCCGGAGGACCGGGCTGCTTCCAGACGCCGAGGCTGAAGTCGGAGCCGGCGGCGATCGCAAAGTTGCGGCTGGTGTCGCGGTCACCCGGGAAGGTGGCCTGGCCGTAGGTGTTGTCGCCCCAGGCGACGACGCTGCCGTCGGATCGGAGGGCCAGACCGAAGTTGTTGCCGGCGGCGATCGCCGTGAAGCCCGTGGCCAACTGGACGCATTGCTTGGTGATGAAGTTGTACAGCTTGCAGGGCACGTTAAGTTGGCCGCTGGCGTTACTGCCCCAAGCGACGATGCTGCCGTCGGATCTGAGGGCGAGGCTGAAGGAGTAACCCGCCGCCACGGCCGTCACTCCCGAGAGCCCGGAGGGAACGCTGGCCTGTCCGTGGTTGTTCCAACCCCAGGCCACAACCGTACCGTCCGGCTTGAGACCGAGCACCTGACCGGACGCGCTAACCGCCTTGAGGTTGCTCAGTGGCAGGAAGTAGATCTTACCGCCAATCGTCTTTGGCACCCACGGAATGTTGAGCTGGCCATAGCCGTTGTCGCCCCAGGCGACGATGCCGCCATCGGACTTGAGAGCGATCACGCAATCGAGACCCGCCGCGATGGCCACCACGCCAGATTGGGCTGCGGTCGGCACCTCAGTCTGATGGGCTTGGTCGCTACCCCAGGCCACGACCTTGCCCGCTGTGGTGAGAACCGCCGCGAAGTCGCCGCCAGCGGCGATCGCCTTCACCTTGGGCAGGCCGGCGGGAACGTTCGTCTGGCCGTACTCGTCATCGCCCCAGGCGAACACCCTGCCGTCCCAGGTTAGGGCCATTCCCATCTCGCTGGATGCGGAGATGGCGACGACGCCATTCGGTGTTGCCTGGTATGCATCGGCTTGGTGGACGCTGTCCGCGCCCCAGCCATAGACGCAACCGGCATCGCAGCCGCCCGTCGTAGCCGCTCTGGCTGACTGCGTCAGCGGACCCACGAGTACGAATGTGAGCGCTCCGGTGGCAAAGGCGGCTGCGGCCGCTAGCGATGTGATTCGGGAACACACTCCCGGCCGAGCCGACGTGGACGAGACGAAGGGGTCAAGGCGTGCGCCCCAACGAACGAGACCCATGGCGAACCTGCTCCTTTCCCCCGGCTCGGTCCTTGCTCTCGTTCGAGATACCGAGCCAGCAAGCTGTGCGGGGTCTGATCAGCCAGACGCCCTCCATGCGCCAAGAGACGTTCGTGTCCACCGACGTGTGACAGGCCAGCGACTGCGCCAAGCGACACAGCCCGACGTTGGGCCGCCGCCGGATGGCCGACCACGATCGTTCAATCGTGTCGGCTGTGGCCCACACCGGAGTCTGGCTGCTCGACCGGCCGCCAGGGTGCCCGTGCAGATCGGCGAACGCTCAGCGCGGAACGCTGGTCCTCGCGGGCACCGCGCTGGAGCTTCAGGCCCGACAGACCTACAGAGTTGCTCGACTGGAGAGGCTTTGATAACAGCCCCCTCGAACGGAGCGCGCGTAGATCAGCAGACGCAGGTCGAGATTGCCTACCGTTGTCTCCCACTCGACCGATCGCTCTGGATCGTGCTGTACATACCAAGCGTCGGCCGCTTCTATCCGCAGGAAGTGGCACTCAATACCGTGCCTGAGAGCATGGACTCGGAGACTCTGGTTACCCTAGTCGGCGTCGGAACCACGGATCCGTCGCAGGTGGGTCAACGGTTCGACATCCACCTCGTGCTGGCTGATGCTGCCGCGAGCCGCGCCTTCGCCGATGCGGTCGCGGCATGCACAAGGAACGGGTGCGGCATTCCCTCGCTACCGGCTGGAACCGTCGATCTCGGTACGGTCTTAAGGGACTCGGGGATGGGGAGAGCGTTGGCGAGGGGGTAGGCCACACGCTGGGACTCGCGGATGTCGTCGGGGAGAGCGTGGGATGGGGCGGCACGAGTATCGCTGTGGAGGAGAGGATCGCCACCAGGCTAACCAAGACACAGGCAGAGATCACGACGTACAACCGGCAGCCACGGACCGCTGGCTCGGGGGGTCTGGGGACTCCGTGGGGCTGCACCAGGTTGACCACGGGCTTGATCGGCCTGGCGGCAACCGCTACGGCAGCGGGCGTGGGGTTCGAGGCGTTCGGCAACGAGAACGTCTTCGCGTAGCCGTCCTTTCCAGGTCCGGGAACACGCCTGGATCGACGGTCCAGACCTCATTTGGTGAGCCTTCATAGCGAATCGGAAAGACGTTCAGCGAGGCCTTGTCGTAGCTTGCGTACAAAGCACACCGAGGCCAGGGAGCTTCCTGGTAGGCGGCACCAGCTGCCTCGTACAGAACCATTCCGGTGCCGGCCTGAACCACCGGGATCAGCAACGATGGCGACGGTGTGTCGGCTCCACTCCTCTCGCCCCGCGGCAAATGCCATGACTCCGGCGAGTGTTGCCCTCGAAGCGAAGCCGTCTGAACCGACTCGCAGATGTCGTGCGCAAGTCCCGAGATCCCTGTTCCACCTAAGTCCCCTCTCACAGCCTCATGCTTGGTCTGAGAGGGCATGTCTGGCTCCTCGGCCGGCGCACGAGCACTTCTGGCTCCTCTGCGGTACATCGACCCCTACGCAAGAGTGTTCTCGGAATGTCCCTCAGAGTGCCGGTTACCGTTTCCTCTAGGTCAATCGAGCAGTCGAAATGGGGGATACCAGGGGAGTACTGTCGTTCTGTTCGGCCCGCGATGTTGCTGCCGCGGCCGAGGTCTGGGAGAGAGCAGCGCCGTCACAGAGGAGTTTCGGTAGTGAAGCCACGTCATGCTTGGTTGAGGCTGGGCGCAGCCGCAATCTTATTCGGGGTGTCCGCGTTGGCCACGGGCGTCGCTCCCAAGCAGGTTCTGGCCGAGGCCCATCAGACGAACCCCTACACGGGGGCGACCCAGTATGTGAACTCGCTCTGGAGCGAGAAGGTGCAGCTGGAGGCCGCAAACCAACCTTCAGGATCCACGCTGCAGAACCAGATGCTGGTGGTCGGACAACAGCCCACCGCTGTCTGGCTCGACTCCACGGCCACGCTCAACGGAAAGGATGCTTCCACCCCGGGCCTGAAGTGGCACCTCGATCAGGCAGTGGCCCAAAAGGCCGGGAATGGCGCTGGCAACGAGGTGATAACGATCGTCATCTACGACCTGCCGGGGCGCGACTGCAACTCAGTGGCGTCCGCCGGTGAGTTCGGAAAGTGGAATGCCGATGGAACCGGTGGTCCAACGCAGGATGACATCGATTCGCACTACAAACCGGAATACATCGACGTGATAGCGGGCATCCTTGGTCAGTATCCGACCCTGAGGATCGCGGCCATCGTCGAGCCCGACTCGCTACCAAACGTCGTGACCAACTCCGGCAACCCGAGGTGTGCCACCGCGGCTCCATTCTACGAGCAGGGAATCGCATACGCGCTGGACAAGCTCCATTCAATGAGCAACGTCTATACGTACCTGGATATGTCGCACGCCGCGTGGCTTGGCTGGAATATGACCGGTGCGGTCACCGAGTATCTCAAAGTCGCGAAGATGACGGCCGCCAAGACCGGAAGCATCGACGGCTTCATTTCGAATGTGTCCAACTACGACCCAACGAAGGAGCCGCTGATCGCCGACGACACGAAGTGCTGCGGTGGCAGCACCCTGGGCGCATCGGGCAGCGCGTGGTATGGCACGCCTCACATGTACGATGAGACCACCTTCGCAGACGCGATGAAGGTGAAGTTGGTGGCGGGTGGTTTCCCCAACACCATCGGCTTCATCATCGACACGTCACGGAACGGCTGGGGCGGTTCCACCCGGCCCTTGTGGCCCAATACCTGCGCGACCGCGAGCGGCTACGTCATAGGCTGCCTGGCACAGGACGGTACGACGAAGATCCCGGGCACCAAGGTTGACCTGCGGACGAATCGCGCCGCCTGGTGCAACCCGGTGGGCGCCGGACTCGGGGAACTGCCACAGGCAGACCCGTTTTCGTTCAACAGACCGTCGCCGGCCGCGAGGGTGATCGCCTACCTCTGGGTCAAGCCACCCGGCGAGTCGGATGGTCACTACACTGGCGATCCGAACGACCCCGCCAGCGACGACATGTGCAACCCGGCCTACAAGCCGCCGGTGCAGGACAAGAACAAGCTGTATACGGGATTTGATGGGAACACCCCCACCGGAGCGATGACCCAAGCGGACGGAAGCCCGGCTCCGGCCGCAGGGGAGTGGTTCTCTGAGCAGTTCATTCAACTCGTGGAGAACGGCTTCCCGACGATCCCGAGCCTCGCGGCGGGCGAGGGCTCTTGCAGTGTCGAATACAAGGGCATCGGCACCCAGTATGGCGTCGGCGTGGCAATGACCGTGAAGAACACCGGGACGGCGCCCCTCACGTCGTGGGCCGTCACGTTCGCCACCGCTGACTACATTGCAAACAACATGGTGCCAACAGGTACGACACCGGCTGTGACGTACGCGAACTGGTACGGCGCCGACCTCACTCCCAATGGCTCGACCACAACAGCACGTAACCAGTACTGGAACGGCACGATCCAGCCCGGCGGGACTACCACGCTTGGCTTCGCGGCCATAATCAATCCGTGGGGGTCGAGGCTATTGGAAAGCATCCGCTGCTGGGCCAATGTCGACGATGTCACCACTCCCCCAGGCTCAGGCTGTAATGCCACCTACACATTCAACACTAGCTGGTGGTGGGTTGACCCCGACCGGTACTTCAATTCCATGGTGAAGATCGACAACACCGGGACAGTGCCACTCACGTCCTGGCTCGTCACTTGGACCTGGGACTACGATGGAGTCCAGTTGGAGGTCGCTTGGACCGCCGGAACAGGTCCAGATTCCGGCAGGAACGTCACATTGAACGGCCCGGGTTGGACCTCCATCCAGCCCGGTCAGAGTACGGTCGTCACCATGCAGGGCCTGTACTCGACGAAGAACATCCCACTCGGCGTGCCGGTTACCGGTAGCAACTTCAAGTGTTATGCCAACGGGGTCTATCCGCCCACACCCACACCCACTCCGACCCCGACGCCGACACCGGTGCCGACCCCGACGCCGACACCAGTGCCGACCCCCACGCCGACACCAGTGCCGACACCAGTGCCGACACCAGTGCCGACCCCGGTCGTCACGCCGACGCCGGTGGTGACACCTGTGCCGACGCCCGTCGTCACGCCGACACCGGCTGGTCCGACGTGCTCGGCAGCGGTCACGGAGAGCGCCTGGCAAGGCACCAAGGGCTTCACAGCCACCGTAACAGTGACCAACACAGGGTCCGTCGCCACCAAGACGTGGAAGGTGACATGGACCTGGGAGGCCGGTCACACGATCCAGGCTGGCGCCTGGAACGCAACAGTCACGACTGCTGGAACTTCCGTGAGCGCCGTCAACCTGAGCGGCAACGGCGTGATCGCCTCGAAGGCAAACACGACGTTCGGGTTCAATTCGACCTACACGGGCAGCAACAGCACAAATCTGACATTGACCTGCTCGGCGACGTGAGCAAACCCGATTCCCAGTCCCAGGTTTGTAGCAGAGCCGAGGACTGCGGGATCGGCTAAGGCAAGAGTCGGTATCTGGGGCGTGGCCCAGCGGCCAAGGTCGGCGCTGCGCCTCGGATCCGTCACTCGAATCGCATCATCAAAGAGACGCCCGGCCTAACCGCCGGGCGTCTCGCTCCCCCCGAGCAGGCCGCGCCGCACGCGAAGGGCGCGGACGATCCCGTCGAGAACCTCCTCCGACACCCCGCGAACGTTGCCTCGCTCGAGGCGCGTGTAGTACTCGGCGCTGATGCCCGCGAGCATGGCGACTTCTTCGCGCCGAAGCCCGGAGACCCGGCGGTTGGCGCCGTAGACGGGAAGGCCGGCGTCCCGCGGGCCGACTTTCGCCCGCCTCGACGTCAAGAACTCCCGGATTGCTTGCCGGGCAGGCGCTTCATCTGCGTTACTCATTGCGCATCCAAGGTACGCCGGTGACAGCGGAGATGGGAGGTACTGCCAGTATCCCTCTCAGCACGGTCTCCCTGGCCGCAACGGTAAGTGGTTGGATTGCAGGCAACGAGTAGCGGAGGACAACACGATGCAAACGCGAACGCTCGGACAGGGCCTGGAGGTTTCGGCGCTGGGTCTTGGCTGCATGGGCATGACAGGTGTGTACGGTGCCTCGGTCGACCGCAGCCAGATGATCGGCCTCATCCGGGCGGCCGTGGATCGGGGCGTCACGCTCTTCGACACTGCCGAGGCCTACGGACCGCTGATCAACGAGGAGCTGGTCGGCGAGGCACTGGCACAGGTGCGCGACCGAGTTGTGATCGCAACCAAGTTCGGCTTCGACATCGACCCGGTGACAGGCCGGCGCGGTCCCGGCGTGAACAGCAAGCCGGCCCACATTCGAGCTGCCGCCGAAGGGTCGCTGCGGCGTCTTGGGCTCGACACGATCGATCTTCTCTACCAGGACCGCGTCGACCCAGAGGTCCCGATCGAGGATGTTGCCGGAACGGTCCGAGATCTGATTCAGGAGGGCAAGGTCCGGCACTTCGGCATGTCGGAGGCTGCGCCGGCGACCATTCGCCGCGCCCACGCCATCCAGCCCGTGGCCGCCGTCCAGAGCGAGTACTCGCTCTGGTGGCGCGAACCCGAGCAGGAACTGCTGCCGACGCTCGAGGAACTTGGGATCGGCTTCGTGCCTTTCAGCCCACTGGGTGCCGGTTTCCTCACAGGCAAGATCGACCAGACGACCACGTTCGCCAGCACCGACTTCCGGGCACACGTGCCGCGCTTCTCGCCGGATGCGATGCAGGCGAACGTGGCTCTCGTCGAACTCATTCGGTCGGTCGCCGACCGCAAGCGCGCCGCTCCAGCACAGATCGCCCTGGCGTGGCTGCTCGCCCAGAAGCCGTGGATCGTGCCGATCCCCGGCACGACCAAGCTGGCCCGTTTGGAGGAGAACCTCGGCTCCGTGGATGTCCAGCTCGCCGCTGTCGAGTTGCGTGAGATCGAGGAGGCCGCCTCCAAGATCGACCTGCAGGGCGCCAGGTTGCCGCAGGCCGCGCTCGATATGACCGGCCACTAGGAGACGAAAGATGAAGCAGCGAACTCTAGGACAGGGTCTCGAAGTCTCCGCGGTCGGCCTCGGCTGCATGGGCATGAGCCAGAGCTACGGCGTGATCCCCGACAAGGCCGACATGATCCCCGTCCTCCGGGCCGCGGTGGATCGTGGCGTCACCTTCTTCGACACGGCGCAGATCTATGGCCCGTTCGTGAACGAGGAGCTCGTCGGCGAAGCGCTGGCCCCGATGCGAGACCAGGTCGTCATCGCCACGAAGTTCGGGCTGCGGGTCGATGCGGACGGCCAGCAGGTCACAGACAGCCGCCCTGAGGTGATCCGCGAGAGCGTGGAAGGCTCGCTCCGGCGACTCCGCACCGACCACATCGACCTCTTCTATCAGCATCGAGTGGACCCGAACGTTCCCATCGAGGACGTGGCCGGGGCGGTGAAGGAGTTGATCGCCGCGGGCAAGGTCCGGCATTTCGGGCTCTCCGAAGCGGGCGTCGCGACAATCCGGCGCGCGCACGCCGTCCAGCCGGTCACGGCGGTCCAGAGCGAGTATTCGCTGTGGTGGCGTCGACCGGAAGAGGCGCTGCTGCCGACGCTGGAAGAGCTGGGCATCGGCCTGGTCCCCTTCAGCCCGCTCGGCAAGGGCTTCCTGACCGGCGTCCTCGACGAGAAGACGACCTTCACGCCGAACGACTTCCGCAACATCGTTCCCCGGTTCTCGGCCGAGGCCCGAAAGGCGAACCAGGGCATTGTCGATTTGCTTCGCTCTGTCGCGGAGCGCAAGGCCGCCACTCCGGCCCAGATCGCTCTCGCCTGGCTGCTCGCCCAGAAGCCGTGGATCGTGCCGATCCCTGGCACAACGAAGCTGGCGCGGATCGAGGAGAACGTCGGCGCGGCCGCTGTACAACTGACGACCGAAGACCTCCGTGAAATCGACGAAGCGGCGGCCAGGATTCACATCCAGGGCGCCCGCTACCCAGAGGCCCTCGAGGCCCGAACTGGACTCTAGACAAGAGAGGAGAGCAATGGACCCGAGCGGTTGGACTCCCGATGAACTGACGCGCGTCGCCAGCGCGACCGAGTTAGAGCTGACGTCGCGGCGGCCGGACGGAAGCTACCGGCCATACGTGACGATTTGGGTCGTTGGGGCGGCCGACTACCTCTACGTCCGATCCGCATACGGCCCGAACAACGGCTGGTTCCAGCGGGCGTCAAAGTCACCCGAAGGCCGCATCCGTGCCGGCGGCGTCGAACGAGACGTCGCCTTCCAGCAGCCCGGTCCAGACGTCGCCGACGCAGTCACCGCCGCCTATCACTCGAAGTACGACCGCTACGGCCCCGCGATCGTCGGCACCGTAGTCTCGGCCGAGGCCGTCAAGTCAACGCTGCGGCTGGCACCGCGGTAGAGACGGTCACGACGTAGCCGACCAGCGGAGCGGGGGCCGGGCAGAGGGCTCGCAGTGGCGGCACCGCATTGGGCTCTCCAGCCTGCCTCTCACGTCGTACCCGCCAACTTTGCCGCTCTCCGAGACTCGGTTAGCACGCCGCGCGACGAGTGCTCAACGCAGGTCACCGTCCGGCCGCTCGACGACGTCGCGCTCGATGCGGATTACCCGGCTGGTCAAACGTGCAGTTCCAGCCGGCACCCTCGCCATCGTAGGCTCCTGAGTGGCGAGGCACACGCTAGCCGGCAGCCGCATGCGCCCACCGTTCTCGGCCCATGCGCGGTCCGGCTTTCTTGTTGCCGGGCGAGAAGCCCGGTCCGGCCATCGGCGAGCCGCGACAGGCGGCAGTGGCACCGCGGTGCCTCCTCGACCCGTGGGATCATTGATCGCGTGACTGATCCCACCGCCGCCGACGAGACGCGCATCGACCGCTGGCTGTGCGCGGTGCGCCTCGTGAAGACCCGCCCGCTCGCGACGCGGCTGTGC
>Ga0182021_10009713_pt1 | contig 11404 bp, 8 predicted proteins | sample 612E3MmetaG_FD_120493 | JGI IMG/M metagenome (GOLD analysis project Ga0182021, IMG submission 120493) | Permafrost microbial communities from Stordalen Mire, Sweden - 612E3M metaG (Illumina Assembly) | ecosystem: Environmental > Terrestrial > Soil > Wetlands > Permafrost | place: Sweden...
CAACCGGGCCAACCTGGATGCGAACCAGCCCTACGTGTTCATGGCCAACCACGCTTCGACGATCGACATCTGGGCTCTCTTCCTGGCGATTCCGCGCCGGGTTCGCATGATCGCCAAGAAACAGCTCGCGCGCATTCCGCTGTTTGGCTGGGTGATGTGGGCGGGCCGCTTCATCTTCATCGACCGACAGAATGCGATGGCGGCGCGGCGGAGCATCGACGATGCCGGCCGCCGCATTCGAGGCGGCGACTCGGTCCTCATCTTTCCCGAGGGCACGCGCACGCGCGACGGCGAGTTGGGCCCCTTCAAGAAGGGCGGCTTCCACCTGGCCATGGAGGCGGGCGTGCCCATAGTGCCCATCGCCCTGCGCGGCACGCGCGCGCTCATGCCGCGGGGAAGCCTGCGCGTGAAGAGCGGCGAGGTGTTCGTCACCATCGGTACCCCCATCCCCACCAGCGGGCTCACCCTCGATGACCGGCCCGTGCTCATCCAGCGCGTGCGCGACGCGATTGCAGCCATGGCCGCGGAACCCGGAAGGCAAGCGGGTTAGTAGATAACTTTCGCCAGGGTCAGTCCGCAGGCTGGTGCAGTCATGCCGGCCTGTGTGCGATCGCCGTGGGCGAGCAGTTCGCGAATCGTGGTCTCCGTCATCTTGCCGTGGCCCACGGCAACCAGGGTACCGACCAGAATGCGCACCATGTTCTTGAGAAAGGCTGTCCCTTCCACTTCGTAGGTGATGAGGCCTCCGTCGCGGTGCACGTCGAATCGCCGCAGCACCCGCACAGTGGTCCTACGCTCGCAATCCGCAGCGCGGAAAGCGCGGAAGTCGTGCTCGCCGCATAAGAGCGTCGCAGCCTCGCGCATGGCGTGCACGTCGAGTGGGGCGAACACGTGCCAACTGTCGCGCGCGTGGCGCGGCGACCGCACCGGGTGGTTCCAGATCAGGTAGCGGTACATCTTGCCACGGGCAGCCCAGCGGGCATTGAACCCCGTTGGCATGTCGGCCACGTCGAGCACGGCGATATCGCGGGGAAGGTTGGAGTTGAGGCCGCGCAGGAAGCCCAAGGCGGGGATGCGTGAGGCGAGTTCGACACTAGCGACCTGGCCGTCGGCATGCACGCCCGCATCGGTGCGACCCGCGCCCCGCACGCCTACCGCCACGCCGGTCATGGCGGCAAAGGCCTCTTCCAGACACTGCTGGACCGTGCGCTGGCCCATCTGTCGTTGCCAACCCGCAAAGTCCGTCCCGTCGTACTCGACGATCAAGCGGAGGGTTCGCAGGGGCGGGGCGTCGGTACTCACGGCCCCCCGATAATAGCGCTAGAACTCAAACATCAGGCCAATCACCCATCGGCTGTCGCCCACGTGCAACTTGTTCTTCATCCCCAGTCCGGTGGCGTCCACCCGGTTCCACTCGAAGAACACGTAGCTGTGGTTGACGCCGGTTTCCATATCCAGGGTGCGCGTCGCACTGGGGTCAATGAAGTCGAGCAGGAGGGATATCCCCGCGGCGGCTTGCCAACCAAGCGTGCCACCCGAGCCGTGGCCGCCTTGATAGTCGGGCACGTTCCCGTTGCCGTCGTTGATTTGCCACAGGGTGTAGTTCAGCCCTAGCTTGCCGTAGGGCACGAGCGGGATGCTCAAGTGTTCGGCCGCCACGTCCCAGCGGTACACCAAGAGAGCGGCAATCGGGATGAGCCGCAAGCTGGTCGTGTCACCCGAGAGCCTGCAGCCGCTGGTCGTGGTTGGGTCGGGTACGCACTTGCCTGTCGCATCGGCGGTGAAGGCCTTCGTGCTTTGGCTGTAGTAGCCGACGGTCACCCCGGCGGCCAGAGAACCGAAGGCCTGGAAAAACTGCCAGTCGAGCTCCACCTGCGACATGAGGTGCCGTTTTCCGCCGAACATCGCCTTGTAGGGAGTCGCGCCGGTGCTGCCGGAGAACTCGGAATCGACATCGGGACGGTAGGGACCGAAGCGCAGTTCGATGGCCCACTCCTTCGGCGTTCGGTAGGCTTTGGGCTGGTCGACCGGCTCGTCGTCGTTGTCATGAGTTACGGCTTGTGCCTGCGCCGGAGTTGCGACCAGGAGCAACAGAAGGAAAGGCAGACCGCGAGACAGCGCGCGACGTGCGCGGCGACGCCGACGGACGACGATCAGAGCCAAGAGCCCAACGCCAGCCAGCAACGAAATGGCCCCGAGTTGCACGTTTCGGCCGGCAAGCGCGCAGTAGCCGCCGGGCGACTGGCCGCCCGCATTCCGGTACGCCTGATAGAAGTCGACGGTTGGCACGGGTGTCTGGACGAACCCGCTCGTGATGGGACTTAGATTCCCGCTGTTGTCCACTGCAGCCACGCCCACCGTGTACGCAATTCCGTTCTGCAGAATGCCGATGCGCGTGCTCGACTGGCTCGGGGACAAGCGATTCGAACAGAGGAAATCGGGGTTGAGATTCTGGAAAACCGCTGGGGCCCCGACCTCGGTCGCGGTTGTCTGGCCGGCCACGCTGGACGTCAGACTGGACGTGGCCGTGGTCGGTGCGCCGGCCGGGCACAGGTTCTGGATGGTCAGGGTCTGGCTGCTCATGTACTGGCTGCCATAGAAGCTCGGATTGAAAACTTGGAGGCCGTCTCCGCGCATGCAGAACACCAGGTATCCGGCCAGGTCGGTCCAATCGGCGGCAGATACTGGTGTCCAAGAAACCATGAGGGCTTCGTTGCCACCTTCCACTACAACTCCGCTAGGGGCCGGAGGGGGCGTGCCGTCGAGCTGAACGCCGAGGCTGGGTGCGCTGGTGCCGGATACACCCGAGGCCGGATAGCCAGTGCCTGTGTTGTCGATCCACAACCAGATCGTCGTGGCGAGAGTGCCGCCGCAACTACCTGCCGGAGTGACCGGAGCGAACAACTTGGCGACAGTCGTCACCACGGAAAAGCTTCCGTCTGCCGACAGGCTCGACAGTTTCTGCAGGGGTCCGAGCTCGCTGCCCTGGCATTGGGGTTTTGGGGGATTGTAGGCAGTGTTCAAATTGACGCAGCCGCTGCCGACGTACAGTTGCGCGCTGGTCCCAGTGGCAGTCAGCCCCGTGAGTTTGTACCGTGAGGCAGAGGCCATCTGGGCCACGACTTGCACGGGAGTAGCGCACTGGCAACGCGCCTGGTTCAGGTAGGTGGCAGCGTCGGTCGTGGACAGGTCGCTGCCGTCCTCGCGCCGCAAGATGATGCTGAAGTCGCTCGTCGTCAGGTCGGTCGACGTGGTCGAGGTGGTGACGCTGGTATCAGTGGTCTGGGCCAGGCCCGGGCCGGCCCAAAGCACTGCGCTCAAGCCGAGCAGGGTCGTACGCATTCGGCAAGAGGAGGCCATGTGTAATCATGCCTTTTGCAACGCCTGTGCCGTCGAGTCCAGGCCCAAGTTCTGTGGGGCCGCGGGGCTGAGTAGGGGTCGAAGGCCCGGCGGGGTATTCGGGCTGATCAGGTGGCGCTCCCGTCCCGGCGATCGCGCCAATTTGGCAAGCCACGCGCTAAGTGAATGGGGGGCACCGAAGGCGAATCCGGGTCGCGACTAACACTATGTGTCTCGGCCGATGGAAGCGGCCTCGCTGCGCATCTGCAACACCACCTCCGACGGCACCTCGAGGTCGCCGTAGCGGGCCTCGGCGTAGCAGTCGGTCAGGCGCGCCAGGGAGTCGGCGGCTGCCACGCCCTGCTTGCGCACGCGCGCGAGATACTCGTGTGGCGTCTCCTCCGGGTGCCGGGCGAAGCCGCGCGCCGCCAGCCGGTCCAGGGTCTTCTGGTAGACGTGAAAGATGGGCGGCTCGCCGCGCCGTCCGCGCCGCAGCCCGCTCGTGCTCGTCCGGCGTCGGGGCAGCTTGCGCAGAGCGAACCCGACCACGAGCGCCACCGAGAGCGCGGTGATCGCCAGCACCTGGGATTTGCTCAGCCGATTGTGCTTTGCGCGTGGCGAGAAGTGGGGCTGCAGCCAGCTGAACTCACGGCTGAGTTGGCGGGCCAAGAGGAGCTGCTGGCTGGCGCTGTATTCGATGACCCAGCGATTCCAGAACGTCTCCACGGCGTCGAGTACTTGGCGGAAGCGGGTCATGCGTGCAGCCCGACTGGCTGCAGGCGTGGCATCGACGCGTGCCCAACCCATGCTGCCCAGGTAGGCCTCGACCCAGGAGTGGGCGCGGTTGTCTCGCACAGTCAGCGACTGGCGCAGGCTGTTCCATTCGCCGCCCAGAAAACCATTCACGTAGCGCGTGGGCACCCCACCTAGCCGCAGCAGCATGGCGGCCGCCGAAGCGAAGTACTCGCAGTGGCCTGCCGACTGGTGAAACAGGAAGTCTTCCAGTGGATCAGGGATGCTCTCGTCGCGCTTGAGGTCGGTTGTGTACTTGTGCGTGGCCTGCAGCCACTTGACCACAGCGTCGATCTTGGCCCCGGCGTCAGGCTTGTCGCGGGTCAGCCGCACAGCCAGCTCCCGCACGCGCGGCGAGAGTGACCGAGCCGTGCGCAAGTACGGCGCCATCGCGCCGGGCTGCAGTTGGCTTTCCGGCGCGCCTGCGCCGGGCCGCAGCCCGGATGTGCGCGAGTACGCACGGTATCGTGCCCCGGAGAATTCCGGCATGGCGGAGCGGCGATCAGCGGCGTCGAAAGGACTGACCCGGAACATACGCAGGCCGAGTTCGTCCGACCAACGCGCTTCCACATCGACGGCGGTAAATGCGCCGATCGGCGGGGCCGGCATCTCGACCGCAAGCGGCTGGTCGAGGGCAAAAGCCACGGCGTGAACCAGTGCGACCACCTCGATGTCCTGCTCGATGGCTCCTGCGATCGCCGCCTTGAGCCCGGGCCGCAGACCGGCCGCCTGTGGACTCGAAAGAACGTAGGTCCGTGCGTCGTTGCTGGGTGAGTGGTAGCGCAGAAGGCGGGTGCGCGTTCTCTCATCTCGCGAGCGGACCCATTCGCCGTCTTCATAGGTGTCGTACACGGTTCCCCGCCAGTAGAGCGAGGCGATCGCGTTGTCGCGCGCATCATCGCTAGGCAGGGCCGTGATGCGAGGAACCCGAGCGCGCAGGACCACCGTCTGGTTGTCGAGCGACAACACCCCGTGCATGCCCAGCTTCACTTCGTCAGAGAACCCGGCCACGCCGCTCTGGCGGCGCACGCCGCCCAGGATGAACCCCAACCCCACGCGCGGAACGCTGGCGAACACCAGGGCGGCACCGCCGAACACCAGCACGGCCACCAGCCCGGTGAATAGGAAGAACGGTCCGCCCACCACGCGACGGGAGTTGAGCACACGGGTGACCGTCACCCGTGCTCCCGACGCGTCGCCGGTATGCCGGACTAGATAGTTCTCCTCGATCTCGCGCCGCAGGTGGAAAAGGATCAGGGTCCATGTGGCGAGCAGGACGTAGAGGAAGAAGCCCACGATGAAGACAGCACCCGTGGCTTGCCAGGCGGCTGCCAGCATGACCAGAAACGACAGGATGTAGATCTGCAGGTAGTCGCGGTTGCCGCGTCGTTGGCAAAGCTTGTAGCCGAGCAGGAAAAGCACGAAGTCGAGGAAAGGCGAAAGATCGATCTCGGGGAAACTGCGTGCGACCTGCAAGACCGCCAGGGCGAAAAGCACCACCGCAGCCACGTTCAACAGCGGCACCGCCCGATCGAACAGCGCGCCCAGACGCGTGTCGGGCTCGACGAACCAGGAGAAAATCGCGGCCGCCAACAGAATAGCCAGGCTCAGCCACGACGCGGTCTCCGAACTTGCCAGCGTGGCGAGCGCGACGCCCGCCAGCAGGTACGAGGTGAGCTTGTGAACCAGGCGGAATCTCACGACGGCTTCCCCGCGGCGCGCGAGGTTTCCAGTCGTGGTGCCTGCGAGCCCTGCAACACGCGCAAGATGGCCACGCCACGCAGGGCCGCGGGGAACACGAGATTCGCCATTCCCGCGTCGGCCGCAGGCCGCATCTCGGCCAGCGCCAGAGACCTCAAAATGTGGGTCGCCTGGATGTTCCCTGCGCCCGGGGCGACGAACGCGTGGCTGGTGGCCAGGCCGACCTGATAGCCCTGCCGGAGCAGGACCAGGGCGGCGGATGCTGCCAGCGAGACCGCGGCTTCGAACGGCTCGGCGGGATTCCCGCCCTGTGAGGGTTCCTTTGGCTGCGCATCGTCGAGTGTCACCACCACCACGCGTCCCGTATTGCCTTCGAACTGGCGCACGAAGTGCTGTCCGCGCCGGGCCGAGGTGCGCCAATGGATGTCACGCGGATCGTCCCCGGGTCGGAACTCGCGCAGGCTTTCGAATTCTCCCCGACGGGTACGGGTGGTCGAGTGTCGCTCGTTCAACTCGGCCAGCCCCGAAGATAGCAAGGCGTCGGACACAGGCACCAGGGCAGGGTAGACCAGCAGTTCGGCCGGAACGTCCATGTCCATCGACCGGCGCAAAAGCCCGAAGGGAAAGCGCGTCGACAGACGCAGGCCGGACAGGCGGTGAATTCCGCGGCGGGGCAGGGTGCGGCGGTAGGCGGTCTCCTGTTCGCGGCCAGCGGGAACCTTCAGGTAGAAGCAGCGCCGATCTACAGGCTTCTCAGCCACCATGTCCTCGACTTCGAGGGAGAAGGTGGGGATTCGTTTCTTCGCGTTGCGAACCGCGATGCCCACCAGGAAAGGCGCTCCGGCGTGGATGGAACCTGGCAGGCGCCGGGTCACGACCAGGTGGCGCAGGCTCGCCTCGGACAGCACGCCGTTGGCCAGCAGGAGACACAGCAACATGCCGAAGATCAGGAAGAGCAGGTTGATGCCGCCGTTGACCGCCGCGAAACCGAGGACGAGTGTGGCCCCGATGAACCACTTGCCCTCGCGGGTGAGGCGGAATCGGCGGGGAGGCCCGAGCCAGCGCCGCAGGCGGGATAACATTGAAATGGGAACCCTGGGAGGGTTCGCTTCGCCCTTCGGCCCCCCACGCCCACCCCCACCCCGCTCGCTGCGCTCGGCCTCGCCATCCCCTCCCGAGACGGTACGCCGCCTGCGAAGCCGGCGGGCTCCCCACGCGACTAGCCTATCCACGTTCCCGCACCGGCATCAGCACGACTATCCCGGGATGGGCAGTCGATTGAGGACGTCTGTCACCACCCGTTCGGCCTCCTCGCGCACGCGACCAGTGGAGTCGAGTTGATTGGCCAGGACCAGCCGGTGCGCCAGGGTGGGCAAGGCCAGTTGCTTGAGGTCGTCAGGCAGCACGTAGTCGCGGCCGGCAACCAGCGCCGACGCACGCGCCACGTTTCGCCAGGCCAACTCACCACGCGGCGACAGCCCCAGGGCCAGAAACGGCGAGCGGCGCGTTTCGCGTGCAACGTCGACGATGTAGCCGGCCAGTTCGGGCGAGATGCGCACGCGCGCGGCGGCGTCCTGCAGGACGATGATCTCGGGAAGCAGGACGGCCGGCTGCAGCTTGGCCAGGGCGTCGTCGGTCACGGCCGGTGCTTCCAGGATCAGACTCTTCTCGTCGTCAGCCGAAGGATAGTCGATACGGATGCGAAGGGTGAAGCGGTCCATCTGCGATTCGGGCAGGGGATAGGTTCCGTAGTGCTCTTCCGAGTTCTGGGTCGCGACGACCATGAAGGGCGGTTCCAACCGATACGTGTGCCCGTCGAGCGAGACCTGGCCGTCGTTCATCGCCTCGAGCAACGCGCTCTGCGTGCGCGGGGTCGTGCGGTTGATCTCATCGGCCAACACCACGTTGGCGAAGAGCGGACCCGGGCGAAATACAAACTGGCCCGAGGCGATGTCGAGCACGGAAACGCCCAGAATGTCCGAGGGAAGAAGATCGCTGGTGAACTGGATACGGTGGAACGTCCCGCCCATGGAGAGAGCCAGAGCGCGGGCCAGGGTGGTCTTGCCCACACCGGGCACGTCCTCGATGAGCAGGTGGCCACGTGCGAGCAGAGCGAGCACAGCGTGGCGGATGGCTGCAGGCTTGCCCCGGATGACCTGTGCGATATTCCGCTCAAGTCGTTGTACCAGTTCGGCCGCGGGGCGCTCACGTTCGGCCGGCATAAGTCGCGTCATCGCCCCTCATTGTACCTCAGCAGGGGGCGCCGCGCTCACGACGCGCGCCCGCCCGCGACAGCCGCAGGAGGCCGATCGTATCGGTTGCGTACGGGACTATTCTAGCCTGCTGCCTTGAGCGCCTTGATCTGGGCGATGAGCGGCGGGACCGTGGATTCCCAGGTCGCTTGCAGGCCGTAGTCAGCCACCTGGAAGATGGGCGCTTCCGGATCCTTGTTGATGGCCACGATCACCTTGCTGCTCTTCATTCCGGCCAGGTGCTGGATCGCGCCTGAGATCCCCACCGCGAAGTAGAGATCCGGGGCGACCACCCGGCCGGTCTGGCCCACCTGCAGATCGTTGGGCACCATGCCCGCGTCGCAGGCCGCGCGGCTGGCACCCAGCGCCCCACCCAGCAGGTCGGTCAGCTCCTCCAGGACTTTGAAGTTCGTGGCGTCTTTCAACCCGCGGCCGCCGGACACCACAACCTTGGCCTCGGCGAGATCAGGTCGCGCACTCTTGCTGGTGTGCAGGGCCACGAGTTCGGACCCGAGCGCATCGATCGGGCCAGGCTCAAGAGCCTCGACCGTACCCGCGCTGGCTGCCGGAGCGGCGGGCGGGAACTCGGTCTGGCGTACCGTCGCGACCACCACAGGGGTAAGCACCTCCACATCGGTCAGTGCGTTGCCTGCATAGGTCGGCCGACGGAAGGTCTTGGTGCCGGTGACGGCCACGATGTCGCTGGCCATGCCAGCGCCCAACAGGCCCGCGGCGCGCGGCAAGACGTCCTTGCCGGTAGAGGTAGCCGAAGCTACCAACGCCGCGGCGTCGATCTTCTTGACCGCTGCCACCAGCACCGGTGCCCAGGTTTCGGCCAGCGCCGCAGACAGGGCCGGGTTATCGCAGCAGAGAACCTTGTCCACGTAGCGGGCCGCATCCTGAGCGGCGGCACCAATACCGGACCCGATCACAACGCCGACGACGGCCCCGCCATTGGCCTGGGCCAGCTTGCGGGCCGCCGAGATTGTCGGCAGCGAGGCCGAGCGCAGGTTGGAAGTCGTGGTTTCCAGGAGAATGAGTGTCGCAGTGCCAGGCATCAGATTACCTTCGCTTCATTGTGGAGCTTTGCAACCAGTTCTTCGACCGACGCCACCTTCACGCCAGCCTTGCGCGCGGGCGGTGCCTCATGGCTCACGGTCTTGACCAGAATTCCGCCGCTGACTCCGAGAGACTCGACCGTGATCTCGCGCAGCTCTTTCTTCTTCGCGGCCATGATGCCCTTGAGCGACGCCAACCGTTGGGTGTCTTCCCACTCGGCCGTGGCCGGGGCCAGGGCCTCGTTGCGGACAGCCTTCTTGCCGATGATGCGCAGATCCACGGTCATGATCGCGGGCAGGCGCATGCGGCGTTCCTCCACGCCCGTATCCAGTTCGCGCGTGACGGTCGCCGACTTGCCATCAGCGGCCAGCAGGATGCTAGCCAAGAAGGTGGCCTGCGGCCAGCCCAGCGAGGCAGCCAGGATCTGGCCCACCTGGTTGTCGTCGCCGTCGACCGCCTGTTTGCCCATCACCACCAGGTCAGGCTTCTCGGCGTCCACCACGGCCCGCAGGATGCGCGCCACTCTGTCGGCATCTAGCGCGCTGTCGTCGCCCGCAATCAGGATCGCCCGGTTGGCGCCCATGGCCAGCAACTGCTTCAACTGGGCCGAAGTGTCCTTGGGGCCGATGCTGACCGCCACAACTTCACCCACCCGTTCGCCACCCTTCCCCTTCTCGGTGAGGCGTAGGGCGGCTTCGACCGCGTACTCGTCGAAGGGGTTTACCTGCCAGGTTGTGCCCGCCAGTTCGACGGCGCCATTGGCGACCTTCAATTTGAGGTCGGGGTTGGGAACTCGTTTGCAGGGTACAAGGATCTTCACAAGAGCCTCCTTCGGGACAGGTTCATCGATATGGAACAGCTAGCTGGTGGCGGACCGCAACGCCCCTTCCAGGCAGGCCAGGATTTCGTCATTGATGTCCACCAGGTACACGGTAGTGGGCTTGGGTTGTCGGTGGGCGCGCAACTCGTCGACCATGGCACGGGCCGCTTCTGCGGGATCGAGGCCGCCCAGGCCAGTGCCCAGGCCGGGAATGGCAATCACATCGAAGCCGCGAAGAGCCGCCGCGATCAGGGCCGCACGAGCGGCGCGACGGGCGTTCTCAACCCCGACTTTTGTGCCGGGCTCCTCCATGGTGGGGGCATGAATGACGTGCTTTGCCCACAGCCTGCCAGCGGCCGTAACCACGGCAGCCCCCACGGCTATGGGCGCCAGCGACATAGCCTCCCTTTGGATGGAAGGTCCCCCCTTACGGGACAACGCGCCTGCCACGCCACCACCCATAATACCCAATGAATTTCCAGGGTTGACGATGGCGTCGACAGCCATCTCAGTGATGTCAGCCTTGGCGATATGGATCTGCATCGGGTGGCGCGCCCCGCGATTTTGCGACGGTTCACGGTAGCATCAAGCTTGCCAAGTCTTCAAGAGGCGTCTTCGGGTCTTCGGGTCTTCAGGTCTGGGATTCAGAGCGGGGGGGCGGGGATGGGCTGGCGCCCGGCCATACTCACGTGCCCTGTGTTCATGCGTTGCGACGTCCCAGCCTCGCCGAAAGGAACAGAAAGTACAGGCCAAAGAGAAAAAGTGGCGCATTCCCGAAGTACGGCTTCTTGGGAACTCCTGGCTGGTTCGAGCCGGGCTCGGACTCCCAATCCGTCAGCCACGTCTCGCGGTCGGGGCCGCATGCGCGATCCCGGCCGGCTCGACCTTGCCGTCGCGAACGCCCTGTTTCGAACGCTGGCGCGTGCGACTAACCCGGCGGCGCGAAATTTCTCCGGGGTCTCAGGCCCTGGGTTACGCTGTTGCGCCGAACTGAAGGAGTTCGAATCATGTCCACGGTTGTCCGGTCCTTTCCCAAGTCAACGCCTGGCCACCGCGCCGCCTGCGCCAGCTTCGCACTCGCGGTCGCTGCCCTGGCTCTTGGCTGCGCGATCAGTGCTCCGGCAGATCGTGGCGCGCACGCCTTGCCTGGCCTGCCCGCGGTCACGCCTGCCACCCAAGAGCCGCCCGCGTGCAGCTCCCCGACCGATCGGCAGGTCGAGGCCTGGCTTTCGGCCATGACTCTCGACGAGAAGATCGCGCTGGTCGCCGGCACCGGGTTCGAAACGGTCGGCGTTCCGCGTTTGCACATTCCGGCCTTGCGCATGACCGATGGTCCTGTCGGGGTGCGCGCAGGCCAGGCCACGGCGTTTCCCGCGGGCACGCTCTTGGCCGCGACCTTCGATCCCGCGCTGGTCGAGCGCGTGGGCGCGGCCATCGCCCG
>Ga0182021_10009714_pt1 | contig 11403 bp, 10 predicted proteins | sample 612E3MmetaG_FD_120493 | JGI IMG/M metagenome (GOLD analysis project Ga0182021, IMG submission 120493) | Permafrost microbial communities from Stordalen Mire, Sweden - 612E3M metaG (Illumina Assembly) | ecosystem: Environmental > Terrestrial > Soil > Wetlands > Permafrost | place: Sweden...
GGTGTTTTTTTATTTCTGCCCAATCCTTATTGGTAAGCATTTTTTTCTTATTAAGTATGGACAAATCAATTTGTATTTTACCAATATCATGAAGGCTGGCCAGGTTTTTTACTATTTCGATATCATATTCGTTCAGCCGCATTCCCCTTGCTATTTTTTCACTGTATGCAGCGACCCTCATGGAATGGCCCGCTGTGTATACGTCTTTTGCTTCGATTATTTTTACGATTTGCATAATGCTGTTAAGTATCGTTCTCCTTTCTTTGATCCGCAGGAGATATGTGTACTGTGCAATTATAAGCGGAAGCGATGTAAAGATAAGTGTAAAAGGACTGTACCGCAGATATAAAAAAGCGATAGCCAGGGCCATTGAAGCAAGAAAAAACTGGAACGGTATAAGCCAGGCAAAATTAAATATCCATACATTCAGTATATTAGTGCCCGAACTTAAAGAGATTGCTCCCGCAGTTAACACGGTATTCAGGATAAAGAATATATAGGTTATAAGAATTATTACCCAGACATTCCTGGCGTAAAAAAAATTTACCTGAGACCTGTCGTAATACAATTCAAAAAGCACTGCTCCTACTGAAAAAGAGAGCAGGTATTGTCCTGCATTAAAGAGGTGCTTATAGTATGGCACTCTTTTAACAAGCTCTTTTATATTAAAAATGGAGATGAGCGTAACGATAAGCGCGGTAGAAGGCCCGAATATAATAAGGCTTGCGAGAGATATGCCGAAATTGACTGATACGCTGCCGGTTTTTGGCAGAGGCGCAGAAAGATTATCCGATGTAAAAATAAGCAAACCGAAAAGGATAGTTCCCAGCAAAGAAATATTCCTATATTTGAGAATTATATATATAAAAGATGACAATCCTGCTATAAAAATTACAAACACATAAAATAATAGACCTACTTTATTGCCTTCTTCTTTCAACAGGAATCCCTCTTCTAATCCTCAATTATAGGAATTATTTCGTTTCTTCATAATTCTCTATTGTTCCTGCAAAAATACTACCACCTTACAGTAGCACAAATGCCAACAAGAGAACCAAGGACTAATAATACTTTCCAAATCTTGCTCATTTTCCCCTCCATTACTCATATATTCCAAAATTGCTGACTGCCAGTCTTGCTAAAACAACACTGACAGTAAAAATTAAAAAAGTGTAAAAAAACTTTAATTTAAGTATTTTAATTTCTTTCAATTAATCTTATTACATTATTATACTTAATCTTTGTAATGTCAAGGCTTTTTTAAATAAATTTTTATATTTTTTTTATAAATTTATAATAATTATTATATGGTTTAATTGTAATGATATTATTGAATATTATCGATATAAATGTAGAAATAAATGCTTTATATATGCTTTTAATATGTGAAGTATTAATAAATATAATTTTGAATATAAAAATACAATTATTTATAACTATTTAAATAAATATTTTTTAAGATTATCCAGGGGTATTCGTCAAAGCGGGCTGCTTTTTAATAAGAGCCTCTTTAGCCAAGGCAAAAATGTTGACTATTGCCTCGACTAAATACTTATAAAAAATATTAAACTTAGTTGTAAAAATTTAGATTTTATGCTATTATAATCATATTGACAGTTAATATAGACTTTCAATATTAGAATAATAGTTATATTAATACAGTTCTATTTAAAAGCTTTGTTTTTTAAATATTTAAAACTGTGAAAATTGTCAATCGTAATAACATTAAATATGCGGGTTTTAATCAAGCTCGTAAAAAGAAAGCGGTGAATTGAAATGGTTAACAGTCTAAGAAAAAAATCGGAAGAATTAGGAATCAGCGGAATAAACAGCATCAGCAACCTTGAGGCTGAGATAATGAAGATCATATGGGACAGGGGGCCCATATCAGTTCGTGAGGTTCATGAGATTATGTTAAGAAAAGAAATGGAAGATAAAGAGGAAGGGTTTATCCCCTACACTACGGTCATGTCTACCATGACGGCCCTGGCCGATAAGGGCTTACTCAGACAGGACAAGACAGCCAAAACATACATTTATACAGCTGTAATAGACCGAAAGGAACTTTCAAAAAACATAATAAATTCAGTAGCTGACAAGCTGCTGGCAGGGGCCACCACAGGTATGGTTTCAAGGTTTTTGTCTGATGATAAGAATGTTTCAGCTGATGGAATAAAGAAAATGCTTAAAGAGATAAAATAGAAAAATTGAAAGCATGACTATCATAGACTTTTTGAAAGATTTTATTTTGGTGATGGTTTATGATAGTTTCATAACTTTAACAATAGTCCTGCTTATTCTTTCAGTATTCAGAATACGCGATTCCAACATCAGGATACTGTTTCTATTTTTACCATTGATAAAGCCTTTCCTGATTGTGCTTGAAGATTTTAAGCTTAATATAAATTTTTTTAATAGCAGGAGCAGCATTTTAGGTTTTAGATTTCCGAGCCCGAATACAATTTTTCATAGAATAGACTCAGCAAACGATAGTTTTTTATTTTATTCAAACATTGACACAATTATCCTGGCCATAGTTTTTTTGTGCATATTGGCAATTTTATTAGTACGTTGGTCTTACCTGTTTTTATTTTATAAGAGACTGGCCTATGAAGAAAAAGTAACAGAAGCAGATATCCCGGATATTTATAAAATTCTTAAATATTCTGCAGGCAGGCTTAATGTTAAAACTCCCCAAATTAATTTAACTTACAGGAATTATTTTTCTCCATTTGTTGTGGGCATTAAAAAACCGACAATAGTCATCTCTCCAGTTTTATTGGATATTTTAACCTATGAAGAAAAAGAAATATTATTAAGCCATGAATTAGCGCATATAAGGCGGCATGATAATTTAATCAGCTGGCTGTCTTTAATATTTAAGGACCTTTTATTTTTTAATCCTTTCGCATATATTGCATATCACCTGATTAAATTTGAGCAGGAGAAAGGCTGCGATAATTTAATATTAAAGTTTTCCGGCATATCCCCAAAAATAATTGCGACAGGTGTCTTAAATATTATTTTAAAAATTAAAACCATAAATAAAAAATCTGATAAAAAATATTTATTTATTCAAAGCTCAGGGTTTGTATCTTTCCAAAAAATAAACTTAAGGTTTCTTAAGTTAAAAATTAACAATATCCTGTATTCAAATCCTGATAAAAATTTCATTAAAAAACCTTTGAAAATTTTCTGCATATTAATCTTTATCCTGCTGCTGGCAATACAGTTTGTCATAGTTGTAAAGATAGGCGGCAACAGTTTTATATTCCTCAGATGAATTTATAATACCTTCACAAAATCTTCATATATCCTGTTCCAGTATCCTGTATTGGTTGGCGCATAATTCTTTATGCTTGCTGACTTTAGCGCTATCTGTCTTCCTTCATCAAGACTCTTTATCTCTCCTGCTGCCAAAAGCTGCATCAGCAGGTTCCCTACTGATGTTGTCTCAGTTGGGCCGGCATATACCGGCAGTCCGGTGGCATCGGCCATCCACTGGCATAATAAGACATCCTTGGTCCCGCCGCCGACCATATGCATCGCATCTATCTTTTTTCCAGTAATCTTTTCCAGATCCATTAAGTTATGCTTTACTTTTAAGGCCATGCTCTCATAAATGACTCTTGCAACGGCGCCTATGCTCCCTGGTATTTTCTGGCCCGTCTTTTTGCAGAACTCCCGGACTGTTGAGGGCATATCTGTCTGGGCAAGCACAAATTCTGTGGCGTCAACATCTATAAAGGACTTAATGGTTGAAGTGTTTTTTGCAAGGTTCATAATATCATCCCAGGAAAGTCCGCCCTCGACTTCTTTGAGCCATTTCTCCCTTGACTGCTGGAAAAGCCACATGCCGACGAAGTTCTTAAAAAGCAGTGTCTTTCCTGCAGCCCCTGCCTCATTTGCAAACCCAGTCTTAAATACCTCATCGCTTATAAGGGGTGCATTCAGCTCAACTACGTTTACTCCCCAGGTGCCGATACTCATAAACACCGTATTTTTGGACTTGTCTGCGACCGGAATGCCGGCTATTGCAGAAGGAGTGTCATGGGTTACCGGGGCTATAACAGATATGGGGCTTATATCCAACTCGCCGCAGACACTTTTCTGTAAGTCCCCTACCTTGCTTGACGGCTGCACTATCTCGCAAAAAATATCCTTTGGAAAACCAAGCCTGTCAAGAATTTGCGGCTCCCATCTGGCGGTAAAAGGATTCACCATTAGCGATGTATGCGCGTCAGTATATTCATTTACGGCAACCCCGGTAAGGAAATAATTAAACAAATCAGGCATCATAAGCAGTTTATGTGCATTGTTAAATTCCGTGGCATCCTGGATTTTAAGCGAATAAAGGTTAAATAGGCTGTAATAGGATGCCAGCGCGCATCCTGTTATATTCTGCAGCTCCCGGGCAGAAATGATCTTATAAACTTCGGCAGGCATACTGTTTCTGTGCTTATCCCGGTAGTTTACAGGGTTTGCAATCAGCGCGCCGTTTTTATCAAGAATACCAAAGTCAACACCCCATGTATCAATGCCCATTGATTTTATATCCCTATATTTTTTAGCTGCCATTGCCAGTCCGGCCTTAAGATCAGAAAATAATCTTAAAAAATCCCAATATATGGTGCCTGCCAGATAAACAGGAACATTGTCAAACCTGTGAAGTACGTCAAAGCCAAACTTGCTGCCATCGTAATTTGCAACCAGACCGCGGCCATTGCTTGCTCCAAAATCAAATATAAGATAATTCTGCACTGCCATAAATTTCCTTTCGCTATTTCCTTTCGCTATTTCCTTTCGCTATTTCCTTTCGCTTAAAGATAATTTTAGTTAATTTTCTTAAAAAATGTTTATAAAAACTATAGTTTAAAACTCACTGAAATACCTTAAATCCAAAAATCATCAGAATAGTTATAGTCATTAAAGTTATTTGGAAGCTGCCGGATTTAAATAGAAAAGCCCGCCGCCATCAGCCACTATATCAGCTCCGCATATATAAGCCGACTCATCAGAAGCCAAAAATAAGGCGATATTTGCAATGTCTGCCGGAAGCCCGATGCGCCCGATTGGAACCCTTGCTGCAAGTTTTGCATTAGTTTCAGGATTGTCGGGATATCTTTTTCGCAGCATCGGGGTATCAATTATATGAGGGGTTATTATATTTGACCTTATGCCTGAAGGTAAAAGCTCATATGACAGGGCTTTGACAATACCGTATTGGGCGACTTTCGTTGATGCGTAGTGCACTCCTCCACCGCTTCCAGTAATAACTGCTCCGGTACCTATCAGGATGATGTTTCCCTTTTTCTGTTCAATCATCTTACTTATAAATGCCTTTATGGCATAGAATGTTCCGTTTAGGTTAATGTCTACCGTTTTTTTCCACTCATCTATTCCAAGCTCGGTTATCGCTACTTTTGAGCCATAGCCTGCAGCGGTTATAAGAGTATCTATCCTGCCATAATCTTTTAATATTTTAAGGCCTGTATTCTGCGTCTCTTCAAAATCTGCAACATTGCATTTGTAAAAATTAGCCTTCACTTTGTATTTTTCCGATAGCTCGGCGGCAAGATTACGGCCCGCAATTTCATTGATGTCCATTACTGCCACATCTGACGAGTTTTTGGCAAAAGCTTCACAAACAGCTTCCCCTATACCGCTTGCTCCGCCGGTTACTGCTGCCAGCCTGCCTTTAAAATCATATTTCACCATTTTAACTGCCACTCCTGTCTTATAATTATCATGCCTATTTTAGAAAATTTTACCATGAGGCACATTTAATGAAAAATCCTTGCTTGAGCATTTGACTGTTTCCACAATAAGTAATTTAATTTATTCAATACCCAAAAGCCTTTTTATGACCTTAACTCCTTCGGGTGCAGTGGCTCCGTAGGCATCTGCGCCTATTGAGTCGGCAAACTCCTGGTTTATCGGGCTTCCGCCTACAATAACCTTTACCCTATCACGCAGTCCTGCGTCCTTTAGGCCCTGTATAACTTTTTTCTGTTCCATGGCTGTAGTAGTAAGAAGGGCCGACATTGCAAGAACGTCTGCATTTTCCTCTTTTACCGCTTTAAGAAAATCGTCGCCTTTTACGTTTATACCCAAATCAATTACCTTAAAACCTGCGGCATAAAGAAGGGTTGCAACCATCCCTTTTCCGATAGAATGAATGTCCCCAAATACCGTTCCGATTACGACCTTTCCAAGGGATGCCTGTTTCCGGCCGCTTTTCTCTATGGCTTCATTTATAACAGGGAATGCTTTTTTTAGTACTTCAGAGGCGCAGACAAGGTCAGGCAAAAACAAATCCCCTTTGCCAAATGCATCTCCTACCTGCCTTATGGCATCGGTTAATGCTGCAGCAGCTGCCACCGGGTCGACACCACTCTCTATCGCTTCTTTTGCCACTGCTTGAGCATTGTCAATATCAAAATCTGTGACGATATCTTTTAAGCGCTGGATATAATTAGACATTATAAGTATTCTCCTTCCTGATACAGAAATATAATTATATATATTATTAAAAATATATTATTTAAATTTTAATCAAAATAAAAACTTAACTAAAGAAGACCTTTTTTCATGTAGTAGGCCCTGGCGTCATCGAGTATCTTTCGTACCTGCCGCTCTTCATCATCGCTCAAAGGCTTCACATTGTGCTCAGCCAGTATTTCTTCAGTTCTTTGCTTTGCCTTGTCAATCACTGAAACCTTTCCGGTCCTTTCCCAATCCTGATATGAAAGCCTGTCAAAGACTTTAGGCACATAGTATTCTTTCTTCCAGTTTTCCCGGGTGTGCTTCCTACCAAGGTAAGAGCCGGGTGACGGGCCAACCTCGCTGATAAGTTCAATAGCCGCAGTGTCACTGTTTATCTCAAACCCTTCAATATAGCGTCCTATTATGTTTGCCGAGTCATTGTCTATTACCGCCTGCAACGGACTCCACGCAAGCTCCTGGCTTACTGAACCCAAAAAAGCAATCATGCTTGCGCCAGAAAGCGCGGCGCTCATTGCAAGATGGGTTTTTTCAAAAGCATTCTGGTAATCTATAAGCTTTGAGTTGGGAAATGCAGCCATTGCATTACTGGTGGGAATCCTGTAAAGGTCTCTGTATATCTGGTTAAATGCCATTTGGTGAAATCCTGAGCCTATTGCTCCAAAAAACAGGTTTCCACTTTCCATATCCATTGGAATCACAAAATCATTTGCAATAACCGGATGGCCTCGCCGGTAACATTGGATAAGGGTTATGGCAGCCAGGGTCTCGGCATTGTTGCTGATGCTTGCGCCTGCAACTGTGACCGGTGAACTTCCACCCATCACAGAGCCTCCTGTTGCCCAGATAGGAAACCCGTTATCCATATACTCAAATGCCGCATTTATGGCATCTTCCGGAAAGCAAAGCGGGGCTGCCCCTTCGATGGTGCCAATCAGTTGTTTGCCCACAGCATTGGCAATACGGGCCTCCCATATAAAAGAATCGGTTGCTTGTGCGCCTCTTGAAACCCTTGTCGTGTTTCTGGCGATGCTCGCCTGGCTCTCTGCCAGAAGCATCACTGGTTTAACATCCTTTAACTCAAAGAAAGGACAGTATGATGCCTGGAAATCAACTGTCTCCAAAGCGTCACAAAGCCTGACTCCCTGATTGTTCTGCTCAAGAGTTGCAATAGAAAGCTTGCCGGTTCTCTCATCATGGAGCTTTGCGCCTGCTGCAGGCATAAAATACAGGGTTGATGGGCTTATATGCAAATCATCCTCGGGGATCCTGGCTTTTACTGAAAAACTGCTCGGTGCGCTTCTTATTGCTTCTTCAACAAGGAAAGGAGGGAACTTGACTACTTTTATCTCAAAATCAACTCTGCAACCATTCTCCTTTAAAAGCTTTAAGGCTCTGTCGCTTTCAAGCTTAATGCCTGTTTTCTCAAGCACTTCCAGCGTTGAGCTATGTATGTATTCAACCTGTGCATTCGATAGGATCCTAAAAGGTTCCAGCTTTCTTATGAAACCTTTCCTCATAATTTCCCCCATTAACTCTTTTTAAAATTTCAATTCTTTTAGCCCTTTAATGTTTCATTCTGCAGCTTTTTCTTCTTTTGATTTCCAGTTTTAAAAAAATGCTATTTGTATCAACTGGACTATCACCATTTTATATCATTGGATTTCTATTTTCTTTTTATTTTCATCTGCCTTATTTCTGCTCGCCGCCTTCAAAATCAAAAACACATTCGAGGGTTTTTACAGCTTCATCCGACCCATAATCAGGCTGTGTATCCATGAATGCTGAAGTAGCTTCGTTCCACTTTGGCGTACCCGGTTGTTTCCCAAGATATTCAAATGCTTTTTCAATATTTTCCGATTCTATATAACAAATGGCATTGTTATCAAGCATAAATATCTTCATCTTTTCAAAACCTGCATTCTTTATATTTTCCAGCACTTCATTCCATACATGGCCTTTTTTATGGATATCCACATAACCCTTTATCCCATCAGGTTTGATTTTCATATAAAAGCAACTGCTTTCCATATTCTTATTCCTTTCGTCTTTAAATAAAATACTTAAATTTTGCTCTTTGTCTTACCGGCATTCCTTAAAAAAATCAAAGAAGTCCTTTGGCCTTGTAGTATTTTCTGGCCTCATCCAGTATGCAGTCAATCTCAGCATCCTGACTACCACTTAATGGCTTTACCTTGTGTGTCGCCAGTATCTCTTCCATACGTTCTTTTGCTTTCTCTATTACACCTTTTTTACCAGTGCGCTGCCACTCTGGAAATGAGGTCCTGTCAGCTGATTTGGGCATGAAATATTCCTTTTTCCACCAGGTCCTGGTATGATTTTTATTTAAAAATGTACCAGGAACAGGGCCCACTGACTTTATTAAATCAACAGCCATGGTCTCTTCGCTTACCTCAAATCCTTCGATAGTTTTTCCGATCGTAATAGCGATATCATCATCAATTATTGCAAGTATAGGGTTGTAAGAAAGCTCAGCCGTAACACCGCCGTGAAATACTATCATATTCGCACCTGAAAGCGCTGATGACATTGCAATATGGGTTTTTTCATATGCGCTCTGGTAATCTGCCTTTTTGGAATAAGGAAAGGCAGAACCGGTATTGTTTGTCGGGATCTTATAAAGGTCATGCCATATCTGGTTAAACGCCATCTGGTGAAGACTTGCGCCAAGAGAACAGAAGAACAAATCCCCGCTTTCCATGTTCATTGGAGTCACGAAATCATTAGCAATGATTCCTGTTCCTTTCTTTATACACTGGATAAATACAACTGCTGCCAGAAGTTCCGCATTATTGCTGATTGTCGAACCAGCAACAGTAACCGGTGCAGTTCCACCCATTACTGAACCCGCTGCGATATATACCGGAAATCCTGCCTCAACATAGGTGAATGCCGCATTTATGGCATCTTCAGGATACGAAAGCGGAGCTGCAGCTTCCATATTTCCAATAAGCTCCTGGCCTGCAGCCTTCGCAATCTGGGTCTCCCAAATGAAAGTGTCAGTAGGCTGTGTTCCCCTGGTAATCTTCGTTGAATTTCTAAGCCTCATTGCAAGGCTCGTGGAACAGAGCATCACTGGCTCAACGCCTTCGATTTCAAAATATGGAGTGTACCCGCTGTAAAGATCTATGGAATCAAGGGCATCAGAAATAAACACCGCCTGGTTATTTTCCTGCATAGTAGGAATGCTGACATCGCCAGTGTCAATGTTTGAAAGCCGCGCTCCAAGAGATGACATAAAATATAACGTATTTCCGCCAATCAAAAGATTGTCCTTTGGGTCTCTTGAACGGACCAAAAAACTGCTTGGGCAATTTTTAATACTGCTTTCTACAATATCAGGAGGAAAATATACAATATGCCCCTCAAAATCTACCTTGCAGCCGCTTTCTTTTAGAAGCTTTAGCGCCCGCTGTGATTCAAACTTGCAGCCGGCTTCTGAGAGAACCTCAAGGGTCCTTTTGTGTATGGTTTCGACCTGGGAGTCAGTAAGCACCCTTACAGGTTCAAATTTTCTGGTAAAGCCTCTTCTCAAGGACTGCCTCCTTTGTGCCTTTTTCAATAAAAACTTTTGCCAGCAATGTTATTTATTTTTTGCTTATGACTTTTACAAACTCTTTTGCAGCGCTTGATGCATCCGGAGCGTATATCTCAATGCCATACATGTCTGCAAAGTGCCTGGTAACCGGGGCGCCGCCTACAGCAATAACAACATCTTTACGAAGTCCGGCATCCTCAATTGCCTTAATATGAGCTGGAACATTTGCCAGGGTTGTTGTAAGCAGGCCTGAAAATGCCACTATGTCAGGTTTGTGTTCTTTTATTGCTTCTACAAATCTGCTGTAATCGACATCTATGCCCAAATCCACTACTTTAAAACCCTGGCCTTCTGCCATTGTGACTACAAGATTTTTTCCGATGTCATGCAAATCGCCTTTTACAGTGCCTATTACCAGCACTCCTTTTTCAGCAACATGCTCTGAACCTTTTAGAAGCGGCTTGATATAATCCATAGCGGTCTTCATGGCTTTTGCTGCAAGCAGCATGTCAGGCATGTAAAGCTCGCCTGAACCGAACTTGTCTCCCACTTCCAGCATAGCCGGCGATAAAGACTTGTTTATGATTTCGTCAATAGTTGCCTTTTCATCTATGGCTTTTTTTACCAATTCCACGATATCCTTGTAATTTCCTGCAGCTACTGCATCATGAATGTCTGATAGTGATGACATTTATATGTGTCCTTTCTTTAAAATAAAATTATTAAATGTTGCTAAATATTTTTTTAGTTTTTTTAACTTTATTAAATTTTAGAAAAAAATTTCAAATATAATTTAAAATACTTCTAGTACTGACTAAGCAGCCTTTGCGCCTCTTTACGTATGCCCCATTATGGCGGGAATGCGCCTTAAGGCTTGTGAACCAGCAGCACCCGGTATAAAAAATCAATACTGGCCATATTTATGGACAGCGTTTATATATGCAATCACATTTTCATGTGGAATGTAATTGACAACAGAATGCGAGACTGTTGCAACATAGCCTCCGCCCGGTTTTAAGACTTCCATATGAGCCTTGACGTCTGCATCTACATCTTCAGGAGTGCCTTTGGAAAGAGGAAACTCTATATCGACATTTCCGGACAGGCACAGCCTGCTGCCGTACTTTTTCTTGTACACCCTATAATCTATACCATAAGGATCCAGCGGGTTAAGGCAGTTTAGCCCCATTTCTATTAAGTCTTCGACGATATCATCAATTCTGCCGTCTGAGTGAAACATAATCGGAATTCCCGCATTTACAGCAGGCTCAAATATACGTGCCATTCTTTTAACCCATATTTCCTTAAAAAGTTTTGGTGGTATAAAAAGGCCCGTCTTA
>Ga0182021_10009715_pt1 | contig 11403 bp, 9 predicted proteins | sample 612E3MmetaG_FD_120493 | JGI IMG/M metagenome (GOLD analysis project Ga0182021, IMG submission 120493) | Permafrost microbial communities from Stordalen Mire, Sweden - 612E3M metaG (Illumina Assembly) | ecosystem: Environmental > Terrestrial > Soil > Wetlands > Permafrost | place: Sweden...
CAATATGTATCAGGAGATTGGCGCATCCTTCCCATTGTCGGTTGTTCAGCGGTGATGGCCGTTGCCAGACATGTTGAGTGACTACATCGTTGTAGGTACAGGCCTGACCGGTGCGGTGATCGCCCGCGCCCTACATGACGCCGGCAGAAGTGTGATGGTGATTGACCGCCGCCCACACCTGGCCGGAAACGTCCATGATCACGTTCATCCAAGCGGCATTCGACTGCACACTTACGGGCCACATTACTTTCGCTGCAATGACGAAGGCATCTGGCAATTCGTCAACAGATTTGCCGAGTTTTATCGCTATGAGCCTGCCCTCAAGTCTCTGGTCGACGGGCAATACGAAAACTGGCCGATCGCCGGCAGCTACATCCTGCGCACCGTCGGCAAAGATTGGCGGCCGGAATTCACGGCTGCCCCGGCCAACTTCGAGGAGGCAGCGCTTGGCATCATGCCGCGCGTCGTCTATGAGAAGTTCGTCAAGGGCTACACGGAAAAGCAATGGGGTGTGCCGGCCGCGAGCTTGTCGTCATCGCTGCTCAAGCGCTTCGATGTCCGGGATGACAATGAGCCTCGCTTGATGCGGCACAAGTACCAAGGCATCCCTGTTGATGGCTACATCGGCATGGTCGAGGCAATGCTCAAAGGCATTCCGGTGCTGCTGAATGTTGACTACTTGAAGGCAAGAGAGTCCTTCAAGCCCGCAAAGAAGCTGATCTTCACCGGCGCTATTGACGAGTTCTTTCACTTTGACCTGGGTCGGTTGCTTTACCGCGGCCAAAAGCGGGTCCACGAATACCACACCGATGCCGAGCTGCTTCAGCCGTGCGGGCAAGTGAATAACCCGGATCCTCTGGCGGGAGAACATGTCCGCACGCTGGAATGGAAGCATATGATGGAGGCTAAATATGCTACAAGAATTCGCGGTACTGTGCTGACGCGCGAGATTCCCTTCACCCCTGGCAATCCCGACGAATACGAGTACCCCTTTCCTGACCAATTCAACGGCGATCTCTACAGCCGTTATCGCGAACGCGCCGATGCGCTGCAGGATGTCTTGATTTGTGGCCGGCTGGGGGAATATCGCTATTACGACATGGATCAGGCCATTGCCCGGGCCCGCCTGTTGGCCGAACGGCTGCTTTTGTCGACGTGATTCAGGCGGCGTTGATCGACTGCTCGATGTCGTCTGCCAGAGCGTCGACGGCGGCTGCGCTGGTGGCCCAGGAGCACATGAAGCGCGCGCCACCACCGATGAATGTGTAGAAGATCCAGCCTTGCGCCCGCAGCCGTTCGATGGCTGATTCGGGCAGATTGACGAAGACGCCGTTCGCTTCGCAGGGCAACAACATTTTGGCGCCGGGGATGGCCGCGATTCGCTGCGCCAGTTGCTTCGCCTTCGCGTTGGCGTGCGCAGCGTGGCGCAGCCAGGTGTCGGCGTCAAGCATGGCCAGCCACGGCGCGGACAGAAACCGCATCTTTGACGCCAGTTGCCCGGCCTGCTTGCAGCGATAGGCAAACTCCTCGCCGCGCTTGCGATCGAAGAAGATGATCGCCTCGCCGACCGGCAGGCCCATCTTGGTGCCACCGAAACACAACACATCGACGCCGGCGCGCCAGGATATGTCGGCCGGCGTACAGCCGAGGGTGGCCACGGCATTGGCGAAACGGGCACCGTCCATGTGCACACTCAACCCGTGATCATGCGCGATGCGCGCAATGTCGGTTACTTCCCCGGTCTGGTAGACAGTACCGAGTTCGGTTGCTTGAGTGAGCGTGACCACTTTCGGCCGCGGGTAGTGGATGTCGCTGCGTCGCGTGATCGCCTCCAGTACGCCATTTGAGGTCAGTTTGCCCTGGTGATGGGGCGAGACGAGCAACTTGGAGCGGTTGGAAAAGAATTCCGGGGCACCGCATTCGTCGGTCTCGACATGCGCAGTGTCGCTACACACAACGGCCTGGTACGACTGACAGAGCGAAGCGAGTGCCACCGAGTTGGCCGCTGTGCCGTTGAAGACGAAAAAGACTTCGGCGTCGGCGTCAAAGAGTTGGCGCAATTTGTCGCAAACACGCCGTGTCGCCTCGTCGTTGCCGTATGAGGCGGCGAATCCGGCATTGGCGGCATTGAATGCATCGAGGGCCTCGGGGCAGATGCCGGCGGTGTTGTCGCTGGCGAACTGTAGCTTGAAGCCGGATGGATCGTCTGACATGGCAGTTCGAGACAGGGTCTGGGACAGACTCATTGTATCGGCACTGGCGCTGGCCGGCTGCCCTTGCCAACCAGCCTCGACGCCACAATGGCGAGTGCTGCCAGTGTCCAGACGATTACGGCGCCGCTGGGTAGATCGAAGAGCGCCGAGACGGCGAGACCAATTGCGTAGGCCGTCGCGCCCAGCAGGTAGCCGGCGGCAAGTTGGCGACGACCCGCCAGGCGCCGAAAGGCGAGGGCGGGAACGATCAAGCTGGCGAATACCAGATAGACGCCGACGAGTTGCACCGATGCAGTAACGGCGAAGGCAAAAGCGACGTAGAAGCCCAGATGTCCCAGGCGCTCGCGCAGGCTGAACCAGTACAACAGGATGCCCCCAGACAAGAGGGCCACCGGCGTCAACTGCGCGTAACCGACCCAGAGAATCTGTCCGACCAGCAGGTCTTTGAGATGTTCGCCACCATGGGGATTGTTTGCCAACAGCAAGACGCCACCACTGGCCGCGACGACGAACAGAACGCCGATGGTCGCTTCCTGCACGTCCGGCCAATGTCGCTCGGTCCAGGTGAGGAAGAGCGCACCGAGCAGAGCCGCGGTGACGGCCGCTGCCTGTACGGCCAGGCCCTGCGGTTCAAAGCCGAGCAGATCGGCGGCGATGACGCCCAGGCCAGCGATTTGGGCGATGGCAAGATCGATGAAGACGATGCCGCGCGCCAGCACCTGGTTGCCCAGCGGCACGTGGGTGCTGAGCACCAGCAGGCCGGCGATAAAGGCCGGCCCGAGGATGGATAGGTTCAGGGAGTCGAGGTTCATTTGACTGCCGTCAGCAAGCGCTGCAGGGTATCGTCGAACAGGCCGAACAGGTCACCTGCCTTGTCCGAGCCGCCGACCGTGAAGGGCAACTCGACTGCGGAAATGTGCGCGCGTTGAGCCAGCCATTCGGAGGGCCGGCCATCGTTGTAGGCGGCACGAATGATCAACCTTGCCGGCCGTTGCGCCAACTGCGCCAGCACCTCGGTGAGATAGGCGCTACTGGGCTCGACACCGGGCTTGGGTTCCAGCGCCGCGACTTCGCGCAAGCCCAGCCAGTCCTCGAGGTAAGGGAACCCCTTGTGCTGGACGACGATTGGTAGGCCCTTCAGCGGCGCTGCCACGGCCTGCCAGCGAGTCATCGCCGTCTGCCAGCGGGAACTGAAGTCGCGATAACGGGCCTGGAATACGGCAGCGTCACTGGGGGCGATTTGCTCCAGGCGTTTGGCCAGGGCTGCCGCAACCAGTGCGATGTTGCGCGGATCGGTCTGGATATGCGGATTACCACCGGGATGAACGTCGCCCTGCGATCGGTCGACGCTGCTCGGCAACTCGAGCATGCGGACAAAGCTGGTGGCCTCGAAATTGCCGGGTTGGCCCGGTTGCAGGCGCGGGTTTCCCGACTGCTGGAGCAGGATGGGCAACCAGCCGATCTCGAGTTGTGATCCAGTGCAGACCACCAGATCGGCGCTGCGGGCGCGGGCGAGCAAGCTGGGCTTGGCCTGGATATGGTGAGGATCCTGGAGTGCCGTGGTCGCGTTGTAGACGCTGACTTTGTCGCCGCCGAGTTCGGTCGCCAAGGCGCCCCATTCGGGCTCGCAGGCGAGAATGTTGACCGTTGCCATGGCTGCCGAGGTGAAGGCGAGAAGGGCGATGCCGGCCAGTCGATGAATTGTGCGCATCTTTGCGTCCTTTCAGAATTTGTGAGCACCATGAGCGCCGATGCTCATGAGGTACTGAACGTAGAGCTGATTGTCGGCGACGCCCGGTTGCGAGCGGTCGCGCGCGAACTGCAAACGCAGGCGGCTGAATTCACTGGGCTGGTAATCGATGACCAGTGAGTTGCGGCTCGGACTATGGTCGGGATTGATCAGGGTGCCGTTGTTGGCGCCGTCGTCCAGGCGGTTGGTCTCCAGACGCTCGCTGCGCAGTCCGCCACGCCAGGTGGGCGCCCATTGGTAGAGCCCTTGAACGTACCAGCCGGATTGTGCTGTCGAGTAGTTGCCGACGTTTGGCGCCAGGGCAGACGCCACCGTCATGGCCTGGACGCCGTTCTCGCTACGACGGAAGTATTCGCCTTGGAGCTTGAAATTCGTCCGATAGGGATTGCCGTTAGGTGCCCATTTCCAGACTGCATCGGCAATCAGGAGTCGGCTGCTGCCGCTGAAGCTGCCCGTGACGTCGTTGCCGGCGCCGTCGACCTCGGTCCAGTCGCGGTTTCGCGGCGAAGTCGCCAGACGCGAGAGGCCAGCACGCCAGCTGTTCTCGATACCGATGTCGCCGCCCACATGCAGGTAGATAGCGGTGGCTCCAGCGCCATTCTTGTTGCGATCGGTACCGGGATAGTTGGCGCCGCGCCCGGCCTCGAATCCAGTCTCGACAAACAGATCGGTGGGCGCCAACCAGCGCACCTGTATGCCATCGTCGCCGAATTGGCCGCCGAGGAAGGCTTGATAGGGCAGTGGCGCATCGACGAAGTCCCAGGCATGGGCATGCTGTTCGTTCATATAGCCGATGGCCGAGAAGTAGCGGCCCGCCTTTACCGTCAGGCCGGAGGCGAGCGCCGTCGTCTGCATGTAGGCCTCTTCCGTTGACACCGTGTTATCGGGATGAATGGCGAAGTTGAGGGCACCGGCAAACAGATGGTCGATGTTGGCCGATATGCCGAGCTCGCTTTCCGACAATGAAAAGCCCCGTTGTGGCGCAAGCTCGGCGCGGACGTCCGTCGGCAGGCGAAATCCGGCAAGGCGAAAGCCCGTCGGATCCCGGGAAAGGGTGGCGTACTGTCCGGACAGAATCAACGAGATGGCCGGGTTGAAAGCGGCGTTGCCGCTGGTAGCGGCGGCAGGCTGTGGCGCGGCGGCGGACAGGTTGGGCGAAGTGTCGCCAGCGGGAGTTACGTTGTCAGCGCGCTGCTCGGCCTGCTTGAGCCGCACTTCCAGGTCCGAGATGCGCGCCTCGTAGTTGGCGCGCAGTTGGGCAATTTCCTCACGGATTTGCTGTAGGTCCGCGGCCGGAGCAGCGTGCGCGGAATATGCAAGCGTCGTAAGCGCGAGCGACGCCAGAGTTCTGCAATTGAGCATGATTCACCTTTCAAAACATGGATGAAGACACAGGTGTGTCGTCAGCGATTGTCTGTCAGGCGAATGCCGGTGGGCCGCAGCTCAGATAGGGACAACGGAATCTGGAAAAGAACAGCGAGGTTGCTGCCGGGAAGTAGCACGGTGCCTCGCTGGCCGACGGCAGCGCCAGCGTGCTGGTTGGCGCCGCAGCACCGAGGGCGGCGAGTTCAAGGCAACGATCGCAGGTTTGCGAACTCGGCTGTCCCTTGTCGGCTTGCTGCGCCGATTGTGCCAGCGTTCCAGGATGGCTGTGGACGTGCAAGTACACTTCTTGCTGGGCAAGAAGAAAGATGAGGCCAAGCCAGAGGTGGAGAAACAGCCGCCGGGTCATTTGCCGCCTGACGAACGATGCATGCTTGGTATTCTCTCACGGCTGGAAAGTTCCGGCGCTCGCGCAAGCGTCGGGTCAGGGAAGGATCAGCGTACCCAGGATTCGCACTGCACCGGCGATCACCAGTGCCATGGCGACGGACAGTGCCACCGAGAGACCCGCCTGGCGCCGGCCGACCGCCTTCATCATCACCGCAAATGTGGATAGGCAGGGCACGTAGAAAGTCAGGAAGATCAGGAAAGTGACGATCTGGGTGTAGTCCAGGAGAGAGCCGATGTCCTGCGTTCCCAACGCCTGATAGACCATCAGCAGCGACAGTTCCTTGCGCAATACGCCGAACAAGATCGGCACGCCGAGCACCACTGGCAAGCCGAGCCACCAATGGCTGATCGGTGTCAGCAACGTATTGATCACCTGGTCGGCGCCCCAGTGGCTGAGCAAGGCGAGCACGATACTGCCGGCAACCAGCAGCGGTGTGACGATGGTGACGATGTCGCTGGTGCGCTCCCAGGTCTTGCGCCAAAGCGCGTGTGCGCTCGGCCAGGCATAGGCGGGAATCTCCTGGATCATCCCGGGCGCGGCGTCCGAGTCGCGGCGGGCAAGAACGCTGCCGAGGATGGCAATCGCGGTCACGGTCAGGGCGAAGATGGCGAATACGCCAAAGCCGCCGAGATACTTGCCGCCGATGGCGAGGATGATGGCGGAGCGGGCCGAACACGGCACGAAGGTGATCAGGATGGCGGCGATCACCCGGTCGCGTCCCGAGGTCGTGGCCGCGGCTGCCGAGATCGCCGGCACGTTGCAGCCGAGACCGATCAAAAAGGGGACGGCGATGCCGCCGTGGAGGCCGATGCGGTGAAACCCTCGGTCGACGACAAAGGCGACGCGGTGCATGACGCCCATTTCCTCGAGGGCCACCAGCAACAGCACCAGCGGAATCATGTAGGGCACGACGATGCCGATCAGGCCGACCAGGCCGTCGGCAACCGCGTGAGCGACGACGCCGGTGGTCGATGTCGGCTGCCATGCTTGCACCAGGGCCACCAGCCGCGCCGACGTCAATGCATCAATTGAGGTACTGACTTCGAAGACGAAGAACAAGACCAGCGCGAATACCGCCAGACTGCCGATCAAGCCCCAGCGTGGGTGGAGAAAAATCTCGTCGAGCCAGCGCTTCCACGGTTCAGTGTCTTCCGGCGCCGACAGGCTGCAAGCTGCTTCGCAAAGGACTGCGGCGCGATGATGGCGGTCAGCATGCAGTTCATCCGACAAGGGCCGGGGCAGCAGTTTTTCCGCGCTGGCGCGAGCGGCGGCGACGGCGTTGACCAACTGCGGGAAGTGCTGGTCGAGTTGATGCAGAAAATAGTCGTCGTTCTCGGCCAGTTGGGTGAGCAGCAAGGGGCGCGGCACACAAAATGCAGCTTCGACGTCCGGATTGGAGAGCAGACCGTTGAGCGGTTGCAGGGCCTCAGTTAGATGCCGACTCGGCGGTTGCGGCAAGGGACATACCCGTTCCCGGGCGGTTGCCACGACGGCGTCGAACAACTCGCGGATGCCCTTGCCCATATGGGCGACGGTCGGAATCACGGGGACGCCGAGACGTTCAGACAAGGCCCGAACATTGACGTAGATACCCTTGCGGCGGGCTTCGTCGACCCGGTTCAAGGCAATCACCAGCGGTCGCGCCAAGAGTTCGAGTTCGAGCGTCAGTTCCAGGTCGCGCTCCAATGCGGTGGCATCGACCACTTGGAGCAAGACGTCGGGGGCCTGGAAATGTGCGGTCGGCTGCTCGGCTTCGTGGTTGGCGATTGCCGGCCAGCGATCGCCCCAGAGCAGATACATCAATTCCATGCGATCTGCTTCACGCAGTCGATGCAAGGATTCAATCGCAGGCAGATCGACCAGGGATATCTGATCCAGGCCAACATCGACCAGACACTCGGCGTAGCCCCCATCGGTACCGACCAGGCGTTCGCGGTGGACACTGGGGCTGGCGGCAGCTTCGAAGATGCTCGTCTTGCCCGTCTGACGGCGGCCGACCAGGGCGACGCGCGGTCGGCGCTCGCCGCGCAGCAGCGGGCCGTGGATGGGAACGGTGGCGACGGTCTTCATGGTGCCATTCTAGGGGTTGATGCGCTCGTTCTAGTGAAGCTGAAATCGCACCGGCAGGATGATCTCGCGGCGATCGATGCCGGTCAGACGACCCAAGGTCTCCGCCGCGTGCAGCGCCGCCTGATCGAGAATTGCGTGGCCGCTGCTGGCGGCGATCTGGGCGTCGATGATGGCGCCGCGTTCGTCGAGCGTGATCAACAGCCGCACTTCACCTTCAAGTCCCCGGGCGATGGCTTCCTCCGGGTAATAGACATGGGCGGCAAGTTTGCGTTCCGCGGTATGTTCGGCACGGCGAGGGCCGAGTTCGGTGGTCGCCTGGCGAGGCTGCGGCCGCGGCTTGCTGGCCTGGGATGCGGCGATGGTGTCCTTGAGCAACTTTTCCTCGGCCAATTCCGGCACTGGGCGCAGGATTGCTTCCAATACTGCGGGCGTCGGCGTCGGCCGCCGTGCCTTGTCTGCCGCCAGCCAGTCGGCCGTACCGAAGGCGAGCAGATGCAGTGCGATCGACAGGATCAGCGCATGGGCGAGGCGGACAGGCATAATGGGCGCCCATTATGAAGCGGAAGTCGGTGCTTGGAATGTTAGGACGTGTAATTTGCTGGGTCGTTTTCATGGCGGCGGGCATTTGCCAGGCGGCTTTGCCGGATCCGATCGCCTTGGGTAACGCCGTCGAGCTTGGCGATCTCGGCGCCGCCCGGCGCTGGCTCGATGAGGGGCTCGATCCCAACCTGGAAGCCGACCGCGTCGGCACCGGGCTGATGATCGGTGCCTGGGAAGGCAACATCGCCATGATGGAATTGTTCCTTGGCCGCGGCGCCGACATCCATCGGACCAATCGCCACGGCGAACAGGCACTGCAACTGGCCGCCTGGCGCGGTAATGTCGATGCTGTCCGCTGGCTGCTCGATCATGGCGCCGAGGTAAACCGGGCTGGCCAGGAATGGAGTGCGCTGCACTACGCGGTGTTCGCCGGCCAGAAACAGATTGCCGAGTTGCTGATGGCCCGGGGTGCCGACGTCAATGGCCGCGCGCCCAACGGTTCCACCGTGTTGATGATGGCGGCGCGCGAAGGTCAGGAGGAGCTTGCCCGAGCCTTGTTGGCTGCCGGTGCCGATCCGCGGCCGGCCAACGAGATGGGCGAGACGGCCCTGACCTGGGCGATGCGCTATGGCAACCTGCGCGTGGCCCGCATGGTCACTTCGGCCGAAGCTTTCGCTCGGGTCGCCAAGGCGCCGCCGGAGTCCTTCGGCACAGCCAGGAAGTCGACACAGGCGCCTGGCGAGATCTCGCTACTGCTGGAGAAGATTCGCCAGGCAGAGTTGCGCGGCGAGAAAACCGACGAATTGCGCGCTCGTCTGGCCGACGTCATTGCGCGTTTCAAGGCGCAAAGCACGGTGGTCAACCTTGGCGGCAAGAAGAAGCAGGCCAAGCAACAACCAATGCTGGTGATCACCGCTCAGCGGCGTGGTGGCGGCGAGCGCGCGGAAGTGTTGAATTCGGCGAAAACAAGCGTCGCGACCCCGGCTGCACGACCGGCGGACTACGACGATCGGCAACTGAACGAATTCACTTCGCTGCTCGAACAACTGAATCAGGCTCGCGCTGCCGGCAAACCGACTGCCGAACTCCAGCGCAAGGTGCACGACGCCTATGAGCGCCTGGGGTCTGCCCAGGGACGATGAGCGAAATGCGCCGTATCTTTGCTGCCGACGGTCCTCTGGCGCGGGCGATCTCCAGCTACCGGGTGCGGCCGCAACAGGTTGAAATGGCCGAACGCATTGCCGCCACCATCGCGGCTGACCGCGTGTTGATCGCCGAAGCGGGCACCGGCACCGGCAAGACCTTCGCCTATCTTGTCCCTGCGCTGCTCGGTGGTGGCAAGGTCGTCATCGCCACTGGCACCAAGACCTTGCAGGATCAGTTGTTCAACCGCGACCTGCCGATGGTCCGCGATGCATTGGCGGTGCCGGCGACCGTGGCCCTGTTGAAGGGACGGGCGAACTATGTTTGCCACTACCGTCTCGAACGGGCACTGGAGGAGGGACGACTGGAACGGCGCGAGGAAGTCTCGCATCTGCATGCCATCGCCCGCTTTGCCAAAGTGACAGCGACAGGCGACAAGGCCGAGCTGGCCAGCGTGCCGGAACAATCTGGTGCCTGGTTCCACGCTACCTCAACGCGCGAGAATTGCCTCGGTCAGGAATGCCCGCACCACAAGGAATGCTTCGTCATCGCGGCGCGCCGCGAGGCGATGAGCGCCGACATTGTGGTGGTCAATCATCACCTGTTCTTCGCCGATGTCATGTTGCGCGACGACGGTTTGGGGGAGTTGCTGCCCGCCTGCAATACGGTGATCTTCGACGAGGCGCATCAACTGCCGGAAGTTGCCGGCCTGTTCTTCGGCGAATCCGTCGGTACGGCACGCGTTGTCGAATTGGCGCGTGACATCCGTAACGAGGCACTGGCTGCGGCCAAGGAATACGCCGCCCTGCCGGAGAGCGCGCGGGCGCTTGACAAGGCCGCGCGCGACTTTCGGCTGGCCTTTAGCCATGATGGTATGCGCCTGTCGGAAGCGCAATGGGGCGACCATGCGCAGGCCATCGAGGCGTTGGAAACGATGAAGCAGGCCATGGTGGCTCTGACGCCGCATCTCGATTCCCAGGCGGAGCGCTCTGAAGGCCTGACTGCCTGCCGGCAGCGTCTGTACGAGATCGCCTCGGCCATCGATCGTTGGCGCCAGCCGCCCACCGAGGAAGGTGAGACACCCTTTGTGAAGTGGCTCGACGTTTCCTCGCATCATGTCACGCTCAATTTGACGCCATTGTCGGTCGCCGAGATTTTTCAGCGCCAGATCGAGGGGCAGTCGCGGTCATGGATTTTCACTTCGGCGACACTGGCGGTCGGCAGCGACTTCGCCCACTATCGCAACGAGCTTGGGCTCAGTCAGGCCGATTTCGCGCTTTGGGACAGTCCGTTCGACTACGCCAACTGTGCGCTGCTCTACTGCCCGCAAGCGATGCCGGAACCGAACGATCCGGCGTACGCTGAGGCGGTGGCGCGGGTAGCATGGCCAGCGATTCGTGCCGCTGGCGGCAAGACGTTCGTCTTGTGCACTTCGCTGCGGGCCATGCGGCACATCCACGAGTTACTCAAGGAGCGTCTGGCCGAGGAGGGCGCCGAATATCCCTTACTGTTGCAGGGCGAAGGGTCCCGGTCCGAGTTGCTGGAGCGCTTTCGTTTTCTGGGTAACGCCATACTAGTGGCGAGTCAAAGCTTCTGGGAAGGCGTCGACGTGCGCGGTGAGGCCTTGTCCCTGGTCGTGATCGACAAACTGCCGTTCGCGCCACCCGACGATCCGGTGCTGGCTGCGCGCATTGCCGAGCTAAAGAAATCCGGCCGCAACGCCTTCTACGAAGTTCAGCTGCCACGGGCGGTGATCAGCATGAAACAAGGCGCGGGGCGCTTGATTCGGGACGAGAACGATCGCGGTGTGCTCATGGTCTGCGATCCGCGCATGATCACCAAGTCCTACGGCCGGCGCATCTGGCAATCGCTGCCACCGATGCGGCGAACGCGTGAGATCGCCGACGTCGAGA
>Ga0182021_10009716_pt1 | contig 11403 bp, 11 predicted proteins | sample 612E3MmetaG_FD_120493 | JGI IMG/M metagenome (GOLD analysis project Ga0182021, IMG submission 120493) | Permafrost microbial communities from Stordalen Mire, Sweden - 612E3M metaG (Illumina Assembly) | ecosystem: Environmental > Terrestrial > Soil > Wetlands > Permafrost | place: Sweden...
CCGTGGCCGGTGGTGAAAGCGATCTTCTTCTTCTTCACCGTCAGCTTCTTGATGAGCGACGACATCTGGAACTCAAGACCCTCGGCCCGACCGATCTGCGGTATGGACTCCATCTTGTCGCCGTAGAGCAAGCACAGGCCCAAGTAGTAGGAGCCCATCTCGAACTTGGTGCCGCGCAAGACCTGAATCTGTATCTTGTCGACCTTGCAGCGATTGGCCTCCTGCTCCAGGTTCTTGTCCGCGCCCGGGTCAAGCGCCTCCCAGCGGAACTTCCCGTTGGAGCTGGTGCGGTACTCGTCGACCATGTCGCGCACATAGCGCGACAACGTCTTAATCTCGGGGGGTAAGTCCGACGAGATCAAGGCCTTGACCGTGAGGAAGTCCGGCAGGTTCTTCACCAGATCCCGTGACGGCTGCGACAAGGTGTAGACCTTACTTTCGGTCAAATCTATGCGGCCGAAGAACCGCGTGCCGATCAAGTTGACCAGGACGATCGCGCCGATGACAAACAGGGCGTAGAGCAGGGCGCTGGAGGCGTAGGCGCGCTTCTTGCTAGATGTGGTCGACATGGTTCACTTCCACTTCCGAGATTCGAGGGAAACCGTGGCGATGACCAGAGAGACCACCATCACGGACAGGTAGTAGATGATGTCGCGCGAATCGATGACGCCGCGGCTGATGGACTCGAAATGGGACTCGACGCTCAGGTAGGAGAGCAGGGGCCGCAAGGACTCAGGCGTAAACGGTATGAGGCGGTAGAACAGGTAAAGCGCGAACGAGATGGCGAAGGCGATGATGAACGCGACGATCTGGTTGCGCGTGAAGGTCGAAGCCATCACACCGATGGCCATGTAGGCGCCGCCCATGAGCAGGAGGCCCAGGTACCCGCCGATGGCCGGCCCTTTGTCGAGCGGCCCCACGTACATCACCGTGATGCCGTAGCATAGGGTTAGACCCACCAGGACGGCCAGCAGGGCCATGCCCGCCAAAAACTTGCCCACGATGACCTGCCAGTCGGGCACCGGCATCGTGATCAGCATCTCCAGCGAGCCGCTACCCTTCTCCTCGGCAATGAGGCGCATGGCAATGGCCGGTACGATGAACGCGAGCAAGAGCGGCATGAGGTTGAAGTAGGACCGCAACTCGGCTTGGCGCTCGATGAAGAGCGAGCCGAAGTAGAGGTAGCCCGCCAGCAGCAGAAACACGGTCAGGACGATGTACGCGATGGGCGAGTTGAAGTAGGTGCGGATTTCCCGCTTGGCAATGGTGAGGGCGGCGTTCATGACTTGTCCTCTTCCCGGGTGGTCAGGTTGCGGAAGACGGTTTCCAGGCTAGCGGCTTCACGGTGCAGCTCCAGCAGGGTCCATTTGTTGTCCACGGCGGCGCGGAACAGGATCTTGCGCAGATCCTCATCCCCAGCCGCGTCCAAGCTGAAGGCGTGGGCCCCACCTTCTCCCAGCACGGTCTCGCAGCGAGACACGCCCTTGATGCTCGCCAGGCGCGCCTTGACGGCGTCTGCCGTGGCCCCGTTGGCCTCGACCACCAGACGGTAGCGGCTGGCCTTTTCCCGCGCGCGCAGTTCGTCGGGCGAGCCGTCTGCCACCAGCTTGCCGCTGCTGATGATGACGATGCGGCTGCAGGTGGCCTGCACTTCCGGCAGGATGTGGGTCGACAGGATGACCGTCTTCTCCTTGCCCACTTCCTTGATGAGCTGGCGAATCTCTACGATCTGATTGGGGTCGAGGCCGCTGGTGGGCTCGTCGAGGATGAGGAGGTCCGGATCATCAAGCATGGCCTGCGCCAGTCCCACGCGCTGCCGGTAGCCACGCGACAGTTCGCCGACCAGCTTGCCCGCCACCTCGTGCAGGCCGCAGCGGCCCCCGATTTCCTTGATACGCTTCTCGCTCCGGTCGGAAGCCATACCGCGCATGGCGGCCGCGAACTGCAGATACTCGAGTACGGTCATGTCCTTGTACAGCGGCGTGTCCTCGGGGAGATAGCCGAGGTGCTTGCGTACCTCCAGCGAGTTGTCGAACACGTCGAAGCCCGCAACTTTTGCGCGGCCGGCAGTAGGCGCCAGGTAGCAAGTCAGTACCTTCATCGTGGTCGACTTGCCCGCGCCGTTGGGGCCTAGGAACCCGAGCACCTCGCCCTTGCGCACGTTGAACGTGACATCGTCCACGGCCCGCGTGGCGCCGTAGACCTTGGTGAGGTTCTCAACCTGAATCATCAGCTCTGGCATTTGATCCTCATTGAATTGTTCAGTCGCAGCCGCTGGCGGCACCCCGGGCAAACCGCACAACCGGGGACTTTATTCCCGGCTTCCTGGCTGCAGCCTATCTGGTAGCGCTTCCACGTACTGCGGGCCGGCTACCGGTGTCAAGCGAAGAGGGCGAAATGCGGGCGCGCTGCTATCTCGTTCCGCGGTCTGACTTGTCCGCAATCAGGACCGGTCCCAGCGGCGCAAGAGAGTGCAGCCAGCGCGCCGCGACTGCTTCCGTGGCCGGCGTGAAGCAGCCACCAGGGGCGACTGATTGCAGGATCGCTGCTGCTGACTTGGCCATCATTTCAACATGTTGCTTGTTACTGTTAAACCTTTCCTTGAATGACAAGATTGCCTCGGCCGGCAGGGGCTCGACAGGCCCGGGCACCCGCCCCAGCAGGCGGTGGACCAGAACGGTTCGCGCCAGCAGCCCGGTGTCGAGGACGGCGGGATCAGTGACGCCCAACTCGGCCAATCGCTCAGGCGAAATATGTCGGGGCCGCACGCCCAGGCCCACGACCAGGGCAAGGGCTGCGCCGGCTCGCTCGACAGCGGCGGTTGCCTTGGCCAGGTCATGCAGGCTCGCAAAAGGTCGCTCGCTAGCGCTTGGTGGATTGTCGAGCAGCCGGGGAAACAGGGGACGCAACCTGGTCAGGGCGGCGATGACCTCAGCGTCTTCAGGCTCCCACAGGTCGACCGCTGACCCAAGCGCGGCAAAGGGGCTGTTGCGCGCGAGCGCCCGGGCGAGCTTCTGCAGTTTGCCCACCAGGCTGACGCCCAGACGGAAGAGCTTGATCAAGGGCACCCGGCGCACTGCAGCCACGCCCGCGGCATCGTCGCCGCGGCTGAGAAACTCGACCGCCAGGTCGAGCGTGGCCGCCACGCGCGCAAGCACGCCCGTCACTTGCGAGTCGTCTCCGGGCGAGACCCGGTCTGCGGACAACACCCGGTTGCACAGCGCCACCAGGGCGGAATGCAGATCGGCTGCCTCATTCTCTGATGTCAGACCCCCGACAGCGCGGGCAAACGGCGTCGCGCTGGCAAGCCGATCGGCCATCACGACCGGCAGGCGCAGGTGCTTGGCCGACTCGTCGGGCGGCTGGGTCGGCGCGGCTGGCCCAGGGTCCAGGTGCACGCTGGCCGGGTCCAGCTCGCGATAGGCCTCGAGCGCCTCGTAGAAGTCCACAAAGCCAAGGTCGGCCATGCGTCCGGATCGCCAGCGGAAGGCAGTCTCCTCCAGTTCCACGTCGATCTCCGAGCGCATGCCGACGAGGATCCGGCGCATCATCGACTGGTCGGCGCGATAGAGGTTCTCCACCAGGTGTTGCGTCGCCTGCTGGGTCTGCTCATCGCCCAGCAACTCCAGCGTGAACAGGCGATCCGGTGTGTCAAACAGGCTGCCTTCTGGCTCGTCAGGGGGTTCCTCCAGAGACAGGTCGTAGATGCGGGCCCGCTGGCGAATCAGCAGTGCGAGCAACTCGATGTCCAGGCCCCAGGCCCAGGAGGTCACGGTTTCGTAGGGAGCTTGCGCCATGGCTGTGAACCACTCGTCGGCGCGCTCGGTTGAGATCCGGTCGCGGTCCCACAGCGCGAGGTCAAGGGCACCCTGAACCTGCTCGGCGGTGCCGTGAACCATGACATCCAGGGCATCCGGAAAGCCCAGTTCGTGCAGGACGTAGAAGAACTCGTCGGCCGGCAGGGCGCGAATGGCGCTGACCGGATCGGCTGCCGCAAAGAGTGCGTCGGCGCGCCGGCTGAGACGGCCACGGTCGAGCTGGGCGCGATAGCGGCGCAGGGCCACGACACGGCCTTCAGGGTTGGGAGCTGGTTTGCGCGTCTCGTTCACCAGCGCACTATGAAGCACCCCTGGGCTTTGGTCCATGAGGGCGATCTAACAGGGGAACCCTCAAAGGGTTCGCTTCGCCCTTCGGCCCCCCTTCGCTACGCTCGCGTCCCTCGCGCTCGGTTTCGCCAAACCCTCCCCACGCGACGGGGCACGTTCGGCAGGTTGACAGCGCCGCCCGGTTCAGCGATACAGCCCCAGACATGCGCCTGTTGCCGCGAGAAGAGTCATTTTTCGACGACTTTGAAAAGCACGCCGCCAAGACCGTGGAGGGCTGCCGCGCCTTCCTTGAAATGGCGGAGGGCTCGGCCGAATGCGCCGCAGTTGGTTCGCGTATGAAGACCATCGAGAGCGAGTGCGACCACATCACGCACGGTGTTGTGGCGCGTCTGCACAAGACCTTCATCACGCCCATCGATCGCAACGACATCTTCCGCTTGATCTCGAAAATGGACGACGTGATGGATTTCGTGGAGGCAGCGGCTCAGCGCCTGGTGGTGTACGACATACACGAGCCCACGCCGGAACTGGCAGGCCTGGCGCGCACGCTGATGCACGGGGCAGAACGCGTTCTCGAGGCGCTGTCGGGGATGCGCAATCTGAAGAATCCGGACTTGATTCTGGAAAAGTGCGTCGAGATCAATCGCCTGGAGAACGAAGCGGACGTGCAGTTGCGCGCGGCCATCGCCAAGCTGTTCAAAGAGGCAAACGACCCCATCTTCGTGATCAAGTGGAAGGAAATCTACGAGTTGCTCGAAACCGCCACCGACCGCTGTGAGGATGTGGCCAACATCATCGAGGGCGTGGTCCTGGAGAACTCGTAGAGAGGCACGTTGGGTCCACTAGAGAAGCGGCGTGGTCAGCTTGGCAGCAACCCGCCGCTAAGAACGCAGAGAGGAGAGGGGAGGAGTTGAGCGATCATGACCCCGCACTGGGTTCAGGCCGCACGTGGATCGGCTGTTCTTCACATCTGTTGCGCTAGACGGTCCGGCACTGCTGCGCTGTCGGATGGGATAGAATGGGTTGACCGTGTCCAAGCAAGCGATAGGCAAGATCGAGCAGCCAAACGCGGCTGATGCGGGGGACCCGACGGCTTCGCGGTGGCAGCCGGCCTTGGCCTTCGGGGCACTGGTCTTGCTGGCCTTTGCCTACCGTGCCAGCTACCTCACTGCAAGCAGGTGGTTTTCAGATGAGGCGGACTACATGGTGGCGGTGCGGATGGTGCGCGACGGGCGGTCGCCGTACGACCGGGCTCTCTACCTGGGCACGCCGGCCTTTGCCTACGCCTGTGCCTGGGCTGCGCGCTGGATCGGTCTGTTCCGGGTGGTGCTCGTCATTCGCGTACTCAACGTGGTGGCCACAGCCGTGATTGCTTGGATCGCCAGCGGATGGGTGCGCAGCACGTCGCGCATCCGCTACGCCACTGCCGCGCTCGTGCTGCTTGCGGCTCCACCCCTGCTGGATGCCCTGCGCGCCGGCAATCTCTCACCTATTGTCAATGCGCTTACACTGATCGTTCTGCTGAGCTGGAGGCGGCATCCGGTGGCAGCTGGACTGGCTCTGGGAGTAGGGCTAGCGATCAAGCCCTACGCGCTGCCGCTGATGCCCGTGCTCTTCGCCGCACGCCTGGAACGACCAACTCGTGCCCATGTCATCGCCCCGCTGACGGCCGGGGCTGCGTTCTTGGCCGCCTTGCTCGCCTCTCCTTCCGAACTCTGGCGCATGCTAGCGCGGCATCAGAACTTCGGCGTTGTTTCGCGCAGCATGTCCCTGCAACGGCCGCTCTACTGCCTGCTTGGATGGGGCCCCACTACGACGACGATCCTGATCGCCGTCACTCTGGCAGCCACGATCTATGTTCGCCTGCGCCCACGCAGCGACGGCGAAGTGGCCCACCTGGCCGTGTTGGCCTGCATACTGGGGCTCACCCGGATTTGGCTCCACACCCTGACGCTTGCCCTTCCGCTCATCTGCCAGGTGCTGGCCGAACGCACGCGCAGGTTGGCCGCCGTCTGGCAAGGCCCGGTCGCTAATCGCAAGCGGTTGCTCATGGATCTGATCACGTCCGTGGCCCTAGTCTTCATCCTGTTCAACTGCGATACGTGGGTGTGCATGACCATCCTCTTTCCGGCCCTTCCTCGCTGGGCTGATGGGCTGTTTGCTCTGTTGCCGCTCGCCGCCCTGCTGGCGCTGTTCCGGTTGGGCTTGACCTACGAGCAATCCAAGCGGACAGCCACCTGACGAGCAGCCCATGCCGCAGGAGGAAGATCGGGCTTGTTCTTGCTAGCGCCCGGGCGCGTTCGCGGCCACTTCCGCTTCTTTCAGCTTCTGGATCATTCGCACATACGCGCTGCTAAGAGCGGCGCATAGGGCCTGCAGGTCGGTGACGGGTCCGTCGGGAAGTGGGCCGCCGTCGGCGGCGTGCGCGTAAACCAGATTGAGGACACGACTCTTCACCAGCACCGGCACCACAACGACCTCGGAGGGTTCCTCGCAGCACAGGTATTTCCAGATCTGGCGCTGCAGCCTGCTGCCCTCGGCCGAGGCCGATCCGCGGAACGAGGTACAACGATCGTGGGCGAATTGAAAGCACGAGGGCATCGAGATAGGGAACGCGATGGTCTCGATGGCTGCCTCCTGGATGCCGGGGGCGAAGCCACGCCACACGCGCGCCTGGTCGTGGCGCACCAGGAAGAAGAGGCCGCAGCCGAAGTGGCCTCGCATGAAGTCCATCACGACATCGGCCAGTTGTTCGCGGTGCTGGGTCACGCTGAGACGATGAATCGCATCTTCCAGGCTGACCACGGGACCTGGGGCGGGCGGGCGTACCCGGGGCTGTGAGGGAGCCGGTTGCGGCACCAGATTCCGTGCTGGTAGCGGAGTCGGGCCAGCAGGCACGATGGGCCTCATGCCGGTCGTGCGCTCAGACGGCGCGGGGGCTTGCACCCTCATCGTGGCTAAAATTCGGGGCGTGGCGGGGGGCGGGGTCGTCGCTCTTGGAATGAACGGTCCCTCGGCCAGCTTTGGTGCGGGGGTCTGCGCGAGCATGACCTGTGACCTGCGTGCCTTGATGTTCACATCGGCTTCGTTGAGCCGCTTGAGGTCCTTGATTTTCACCTCCACGCCGTAGAGCCGCTTGATGTAGCGGGCGATTACGGTTTCGCATGCCACCAGCGGCTCCACCTGTGCGCCAAGCGCGAAGGCCAGGTCGTCGACGGTCAACACGTCGAGCGGTGCAGCCATCGCGGCAACGATTCGCTTCACCCCGTCGCGCGAGGCCGCCAGTGGCACGGCCATGTAGCGTACAGCCAGACTGGTTTTCAGCAGAGCGACGATGGCGGGGTCGGCGCGCAAGAAGTGGCGCTCCAACGCCGCCGGTACACCCATCTGTCGACTCAAGGCCAGGGAAAGCTGGTCGGTACCGATGAATCCCAGGGCAATCAAATGGGTGCCCAGCTTGCCGCCGGCCAGGCTCTGAGCGCGTAGGCCGGCGTCGAGTTGCTCGGGAGTGATCTGCCCGAGCTGGATGAGAATCTCGCCCAGTTTCATTGCGCTCTGCCGTTTTCGTAGGCTGTCACCCATGCATCATCGGCGGATCGAGGCCATTTCTGCAATTTTGCAGGGTTGTGGCTGCATCGAAGACGAGCGGCCATGTCCAGCCAGCCACCCTCGGCTGAGAACGTAGAGAGGGGAGGGGAGGACGCAGGGGAATTTGCGCTTTTCGGCTGATAGATTCCCTGCTGTGACGAGGCCTCCCTTTCCCGGGCCAGCACCCTTTGCTCCTGACCGGCGGATCCCGTTGGCCGCTCTTGCCGAGCGACTCTATTCAGCTTACGGGCCGCAGGGTTGGTGGCCTTTGCTCGAGCACCGGGGCAGCAACCCGACGCTCACCGGGCGACTGACCGGCTACCATCCGGGCGACTATTCATTCCCGCGCACCGAGGCGCAGCGCTTCGAGATCTGCTGCGGCGCCATCCTCACCCAGAACACCGCCTGGCCCAACGTGGAGAGGGCGTTGCAGGCTCTTGCCGACCAGGGCCTGCTCACGCCGCGCGAGATCTTGGCGGTTGACGAACAAGGCCTGCAACAGGTAATCCGCCCCTCGGGATACTTTCGCGCCAAGGCTCGGAAGTTGCGCGCCTTCTCCCAGTTCTACCTACGCCTGGGCGGCCGCCCGCCGTCGCGCGAGCATCTCCTCGGCGTCTGGGGCGTGGGTCCCGAGACCGCAGACAGCATCCTGCTCTATGCCTACGCGCAGACCGAGATGGTGATCGACGCGTATACGCTCAGGGTCCTGCGCCATCAAGGCTACCAGCGCCGGGAACCAAGCTACGCGGCGGCCAAGGCCTACTGCGAACGGAATCTGCCCCGTTCGCTCGACGGCTATCAGGAGTTTCACGCGCTCGTGGTCGAGCACGCCAAGCGCCTGCGCGCCGCCAGGCTAGTTCCCTAGAATCTTGGCCAAAATGGCGTCTAGCTGGTCGAGCGAGCCGTAGTGGATCTCGACGTGGCCGCGGCCTGGGCTGGCCTCGACCAGCTTGACCCGCGCTGAAAGGGCACGTTGTAGGCGCAGGGCCAGGTCGCGCGCGGCCGGCGATTGCCTTTCCGGCGGCGGGGCAGGGCGGTCGCCGTCTTCGCGTTCGCGGCGGACCAGCGCCTCGACCTGGCGGACGGACAGTCCGCGGCTCGCCGTCTGGCGTGCCAGTCGTTCTATGACCGCGTCGTCCTCGAGACCGAGGAGAGCGCGCGCGTGGCCCATGGACAGGCGCCCCTCGACCACCATGGCCCGCACCGAGGGCGGCAGCTTGAGCAGACGGAGAGCGTTGGCCACCGTGCTGCGCTCCTTGCCCACCCGCGCGGCCAGCGATTCCTGCGTGTAGCCGAATTCGGCCACCAGATGTTGATAGCCCTCGGCCTCTTCGATGGGGTTGAGATCCTCGCGTTGCAGGTTCTCGACCAGCGCAAGCTCGAAGGCTTGCGCCTCTGCCACCTCCCGGATGATCACCGGCACCTGATGCAGCCCGGCCCGCTGGGCTGCTCGCCAGCGCCGCTCGCCCGCGACCAATTCGAAGCCACCTGCCGGTCGGACACGCACCACCAGCGGCTGAATGATGCCCTGACTGCGGATGGACTCGGCCAGCTCACTCAGGCGGGCGTCATCGAACCTCTTGCGCGGCTGTTTTCCCGAGGGGTGGATGTTCTCGATATCGACCGCGCGCAGGCTACCGTCCGACTTGGCCCGCGCCTTGTCTTCCGGATCGGCAGCCGCCGCCGGAATCAGGGCGGCCAGGCCGCGCCCCAGCGCCTGGCGCTTTCCCCCGCCGGTCAAGAAGCCTCCGCTTTAGGTCGCGCGTGGCGGGCCAGAAACTCGCGCGCGGCCTCCATGTAGCTCTTGGCGCCCTTGGATGCGACGTCATAGAGCAGGATGGGCTTGCCAAACGACGGGGCCTCGGACAGGCGCACGTTGCGCGGGATGGGTGTGTCGTACACCCGGCCGCCGAAGTGGTTGCGCACCTCACTGGCCACCTGCTCGGTCAGGTTCTGGCGCGTGTCGACCATGCAAAGGAGAATACCCTCGATATCGAGGCCGGGGTTGAGGGACCGACCCACCAGATTGACCGTGGCTTGCAGGTCGGAGAGACCTTCCAGGGCGTAGTACTCGCATTGCAGTGGGACCAGAACCCCATCGGCGGCGCACAGTGCATTGAGGGTGAGCAAGCCGAGCGAGGGTGGGGTGTCAATGATGATGAAGTCGTAGTCAGGCGCCACCAGGCGCAAGGGATCGCGCAGCTTCATCTCGCGTGAAGGCTCCGACACCAGCTCGATCTCGGCGCCCGCCAGGTCTTGGCCCGACGGCACCAGCGTGAGGAAGGGCAGCTCGGTCGCACGGGTGACCTGCGCGACGGTTTTCTCGCCGATGAGCACGTCGTACACGCTGCCCTGTTTCGCGCCCGCCGCCTGCCGGGTGTGGCCGAGGCCCGAGGTGGCGTTTCCCTGCGGGTCCATGTCCACCAGAAGCACGCGTTTCTCGGCCACCGCAAGCGAAGCGGAAAGGTTGACTGCGGTGGTCGTCTTTCCGACGCCCCCCTTCTGGTTCGCGACCGCGATGACCCTTCCCATGGTGCTGTGATCCCGTCGAGCGGGCTCACCCTCCTAGCATCAATGGGGCGGGCGTTTCAACCGAGCCGGCTCGGAACACGGAGCCGGCCGTGCAGAAAAAGAAAGCACAAACTTGACGGGCTCTGAGGTTGCAATACTACTTGAACCTACATGTAGTGCATTTCCCTGCAACCCAAGGAGCAACAAGATGAGCTACGGCGATATGAAGACCTACCGGACCTTCGAAGAGTTCGAGCGCGAGGAACTTCGTCGCATGGACGCTGTGGGCAACTCGGTTGACGAAATGATCGATACCATCTTCGGCGAGGAACTGGACCTGGAGTACATAGCTGCCAGCCGTCGTGCGTCTGTCGACGAGGACGACGAAGAGTAGGACCGCCTCTCGAGAATTCGTGGCTGGTTGGGCGGCCGGGTTGCCGGCGGCGGAGCCGGAGACCGGCTGCCGGTGGGCCGGGGCCGCAAACGGAACCGTGGGCCGGCCGGGGTGGGGCACGCGCGAAGGGCGCGCGGTTGGCGGGGCGGGTGGCCGGTGCCGAAGTCCCTGAAATGGGAGCCGCGGTGTTGGCACGAATCTGTGGGCCAGGTGTGGGCAGACGCCGCCCTTCGCGGCGGCAAGGAGGCCAACATGGAAAACGCCACCATCTGCTCCGCACCGAAACCGAAAGTCGGCATCGAGGGACTCGATGCGTATCGCGTGGCCGTGGACTTCTACCGGTTGCTGCGCCAATCGACGCGCGGCCGGCGCGGCCACGTCATCGACCAGTCGTATCGTGCCGCCGAGTCTGTGATCCTCAACATTGCGGAGGCGTACCCCATGCCCGGTGCCGACCGGGCACGCCGGTTCCGGATAGCTGGGGCTGAGGCAGCCGAGTGCCACGCCGGCCTGGACCTGCTTGAGATCCGCGGCGAACTGAAAGGCCCAGCGCTGTCGGAGTTGCGCACGCTGCTCGACCGCACACGCGCCATGCTTTGGCGCCTCGGCCGCCCATAAGATGATCACAGTCGACGGGCGCCGGTCACATCGCCGGCGCCTCCGCAGATCGATTCGGTGATCGGCACGAAATCCGATCACCGCGCATGTATGGGATGGCGACACCGTTCCCGGTGGTCCAGCCAGCGGGTTCGATCCTCTCACTCGGGGCTCGGGGTCCGCTGTTTCTCGATCATCGCCCGGATC
>Ga0182021_10009718_pt1 | contig 11402 bp, 15 predicted proteins | sample 612E3MmetaG_FD_120493 | JGI IMG/M metagenome (GOLD analysis project Ga0182021, IMG submission 120493) | Permafrost microbial communities from Stordalen Mire, Sweden - 612E3M metaG (Illumina Assembly) | ecosystem: Environmental > Terrestrial > Soil > Wetlands > Permafrost | place: Sweden...
CGACCACGAAAAAGCCCTAATTTTTTAATTGGGACTTTTTTACTAGATACTATATTATGTATAGTCCGTTATAATTAAACTATGGAATTAACAGATATCGAGCAAAAACCGGGCTGCCTGCAAACTACTTTGACAATTTTGGGCGAAAAATGGACAGCTTTGATTTTACGCGATTTATCTATCTCCCCCAAAACTTTTAGCAATTTAGAAAAAGGTCTAGCCGGAATTAGCCCACGCACCCTTAGCCAACGCTTAAATAAGCTCGAACTAGAGGGAATAATATCTAAATCTATATACTGTCAGCGCCCACCCCGATTTGAATATATCCTTACCGAAAAGGGCGAAGCTCTCAAAAACGTCCTGACATCAATGGCCGACTGGGGCGCTAAATACTGCCCTTGATTGCTTTATCCAAAATTTCAATCATCTCTTTCAAAGATTGCTTTCTGACAAATTCACCCCTGATGTTGCTGGCGTCATTAAAACCGCTAATATAAGTCCGGGCAAATTTCTTTAGTGATTGAAAATTAAATTTGTCATTGTCACCCTTAATTTGCTTGAAAAGCTCAAGATGTTTTTTATAGAGTTTCATTTTTTGTACAGGTGTTAGAGATGTCCACTTATCATCAGGGTCAAAAACATAAGGGTTGGCCCATGCGCCACGGCCGATCATTATGCCATCGAGTTTGTACTTCTTGGCCAGCTCCAAGCCCTGTTTTCGCGACATAACATCACCGTTGCCCACAATTAAAGTTTTTGATGCAATTTTATCTCTTATTTCACGCACTTTGCCGATATCCTCCCAGCGATTTGGGACTTTACTCATTTCTTTGGTGGTACGCCCATGAACGGTTAACATATCTATTCCCTGCTCTAAAATAAATTGCGGCCACGTAAGATCTACCTTATCAAAGCCGGTACGCAATTTAACGCTAATAGGAATTTTATCGGCAACACCTTGCTTGGTGGCGGCAATAATTTCGGCCGCCAAAGGGCGATTATTTATCAACGCCGAGCCGCCGCCGTGTCTTACTATAGATTTATCCGGGCAGCCCATGTTGATATCAATGCCGGCGAATCCCATTGCCACCAGCTCACTGGCAGTTTTTAGATAATTTTCAGGGTTTTTACCCCAAATTTGAGCAAATATGGGTTGTTCTTTTTTAGTAAATTTTAGATGGTGGATGATTTTATCACGCCCCCTGCTTTGCAGACCATCAACGTTCACAAATTCGGTAAACATCAGATCCGGCTTGGCGCATTCAACCACAATTTGGCGAAAAACGCTGTCGGTAACCTCGTCCATCGGTGCCAACGCAAAAAACGGCTTTGGTATATCAAGCATTCTTATCATTCTAGACTCGCACTATGTTGTAATCTTGAGTTTAATATATTTTATCGCACCTATAGGTTGGATCTTTTTTCTGTCTATTAGCTAAAATTTTACGTGCCTTACCATAATATAAATTATATTTTTTATCTTCTTCACCAGCAAATTTATCAATATTAAACGCAAAGCGACAAATTCCGTTAAATGCACAGATAGTACAAGCACTATCAAGTAGAGACTGTGCATCTTCTTCAGCGTTTTCGGCACGACCGTCAACTGCTTTTATTCCGCCATAATCTTTAAGTTTTTGAACTGCCATAAAATCTGGCATGTGTCTGGTTCGTCCTGATTTATTACGTCTATTGATTGCATCTAAAACTTTGTTAACTTTTTCTACCGGGACTTCATTTAAAACTGTGTTTCCAGCCGTTTTTCCAAAGTCAGGAAGACTTTCTCGAATAATAATGGGGCCATCTACGCTACCATGCGGAAAAGCCTGGAATAAACGATCTTGCCCGGGATTTTCTGGAGTCTTTTTTGCCATTACCTGTTTATTATAACACTATTCTGCTTATTTGTCTATTGTAGGATTCCGGTGAAAGGGCATGCAGATAACATCCGGTTTGGTATTTAATTGTTTATTAAACTCTTGTCTGTGTTCTGCTCTGGCAAACCAGTTTGAAAAACCAAATGCATAAGCATGCTGATAACCATACCCTTTTGCAAGTACATCTATAAAACACTTGTCCTTATCTATTGATTCATCACAATAAAAACACACTTCTTTTTCTAACACTAAAGCTCCGAGCAACATGATGTCGTCACATTTATCACAAATCGCTTCGGCGTTAGCATTGGGGTATTTTTCTGAAATAGGATGGTATCTTTTATGTCTTGCATATTCTTCATCCTGTTTAGTAAGTTGGAACGCAAAACCTTTATCTTTGTTAGTATCAGAAATAATATTAAATATCTTTAATATCCCTCTTATCCGGGCCGATCTAACACAATCCACTATCTCTTCGTCCCTTGAACCAAAACATGGCTTAAATTCAAGGCCAAGTTGGCCTTTTATTTCCTTTTTCATAAATATAGTTAGACACTGTTTAATAAATTTGTAAAATCTATTCCCAGCGAAAGATTCGGAATGCGATGAAGTAGATTACTACAGCCCAAATAGCCATTAGCCCAAGTTGCGGGCCAAGAGCGAACAAGCTTTTACCTTCTGTAACAATTAACCTAAAACCATCAATAACAGGTGTCAAGGGTAAATAATTGGTCATCCCCTGTAGCCATTCCGGCATAAGATAGCGCGGGAAAAATGTGCCGGACAAGAACATTAATGGAAAAGATATTAAGTTGCCAAGCGGTGCAGCCTGCCGTTCGTTTTTAGCCCAGCCACCTATTGCTAATCCAATCCCATAAATTGTAAAAATACTTAAGATGGCAAATATAGCCAGGGAGATATAACTACCCTTCATATGTAAATGGAAAACCAATACCGAAACGCTGAACATAATAGCTATCGAAAACAGACCGATTACACTCTGCGAAAGCACGTTTGACGTAAAATATTGCCAAACTCTAAGGGGTGTAGTATGTAAGCGACGCAAAATCCCCTGTTTTTTAAGCTCCGGGAAAACATTAACCGGCCCAAAAATACCAAGTGCCAACACCGAAAAACCCAGTAACCCCGAAAAAGTATAATCAAACTGGGTTAAACTGCTTTGATTGGTTGATTTAGTCACAACAGTAAATGGAGTGGAAATTTTAACAAACTGAGTATTAACAACATTAAATTGATCTTGTAATATCGAAGCCAAGGTGCTGGCAGCCTGCTGGTTGTTTTGATTATAATAAACAGTTAATTGGCCGTTGGGAATTCCATTACGTACAGAACCAAAATCTTGAGGCAAAACTAGAGTAGCATCTAGTTCACTGCGCTTCATTTTTTCTTTTGCAGAGCTAAGAGTTTGGACTTTAGGGTCAATCTTTAGGACCTTGGTCTTATTGGCCTGAGCAACAATTTGCTGTGAATAAGGGCTGCTTGACTGATTTATAAGAGCCACCTTAAACGATACATTGCTGGTGTTATGAAACAGCGAGCCAAAAATAACCAAAAAGATAAGCGGAAAAACGACTGTAAAAAATATGGCCAATCTATCCCTAAAATAGCGCTTGGTATTAAGCCTGGCAAAAGTAATAATGGTATAAAATGATTTTTTCATTTTGGTTATTCCCTTAAATGCTTACCCGTTAAATCAATAAAAACGTCTTCTAGATTGGCTTGCTCGACTTGGTGCTCTTTCTTAAAGCCGGTGGCCAGCAATTTTTTGATCAGATTTTTGGGTTTATCTATGGCAACGATTTTACCGTTATCCATAATAGCTACCCTGCTGCACAACATCTCCGCCTCTTCCATGTAGTGAGTAGTCAAAATCACCGTTACGCCCTTGGCCTGAATAGTACGGACCAAATTCCACAGATGTCGGCGGGCCTGTGGATCTAGACCGGTTGTCGGCTCATCCATAAAAAAGACCTGGGGGCTATGAACCAAAGATGCTGCAATACTCAGTCTTTGCATCTGGCCACCGGATAATTGCTCTACGTAGGCATCGGCCTTTTCAGTTAAATCAACATCTTCCAGAAATATCTTGGGATCAATTTTTTCTCCGTAGGCCGCGGCAAACATCACCAATATTTCTTTAATTTTGGATTTATCCTGAAAGGCTGGTGATTGAGGCTGCACGCCAATGAGATAACGGACTTTTTGAGGGTCTTGAGCCACATTAATGCCATTAACCGCAGCAGTACCGTCATTTATCGGCCGGATGGCCTCTATCATCTCAAGAGTTGTTGTTTTACCGGCGCCGTTGGGCCCTAATATCCCAAAAATTTCACCTTTTTCCACTTCGAAGGAGATATGATCCACAACGGTTTTACCGCCGTAACGTTTGGTCAAATTTCTAATTTTTACTATACTCATTGCACTAAAAATGTTACCACACCTTCGATAAAATAAAAAAACCGCCCTAAAAAGAGCGGCCTTTTTACATTCAGTTCTATCTATTTGTTGCGCTTAATGGTTAAGAAACCATTGCGTGGGTTTTCGTTAACCGAAAAACCGGCTGGCAAAGCATCGATAGTCTCTGCTCGCTTGTCCTTACTAAAATAATAGATGGTCTGCTTTTTACCACCGCGAAGAGTAACAACTTTTGAATTTAAGAAGTATGTTACCCCTTTTGAGTTCGTGTGCTGATATGCCACTTTCTCCTCCTTACACTGTTAGTAGTACCCTTACCATACGCTGTCGGTTTTACTCTTGTCAATCACTTTTTTAAAAAAGCTGTCTTAAACACTTGATTATCAAGTATCACTTGCGGTACACTTTGGCTACAAGCATTAGCAACATAAAAGAGGTGTAAATAGCATATGAACGATTATTTGAACCGAATGGGACGACCAGCACAAGTTGCCAACGGAGGTGGCCCAGAAGCCCCTGCACAACATCCTGCGGTTGGCGGACCAAATAAAAAAAGAAAAATTCCAAAACCCAGTCTAAAGATGGCCTTTATGACGCTTTTAGTCTGCATAGTTATACTTTTAGTCGCGCTAGTGGTATATGTTTTTGTCTATAAAGACAATACTGCAACCATGTCTCAGGTAAAAATCAAGCAATACCAGGCGGTTTTCCTGAACAGTGCTGACGGTCAGGTATACTTCGGTAAGCTTACCTCGCTTAACAGGAACTACTATAAATTAACAGATATCTACTATGTCCGTGTTCAAACGGTCCAGCCGGACAAGAACAGCACGGCCACAACCCAGAATATTTCGCTCGCCAAATTGGGTAACGAAATCCATGGCCCAGAAGATGTTATGTACATTAATAAAAGTGACGTGATGTTCTGGGAGAACCTAAAAGAGAGCGGCCAAGTTGTCACAGCTATCCGTGCTTATCAAAAGAGCGGCGGCCAAACAACCAATACCACTCCGACTACTAACACCACAACCAATACAACCAACACCACAACCAATACAACTCATTAAATCATCAAGTAATTGGTTTAAAAATCCCCCGGCTTCAAAGTTCGGGGGATTTTTTTAAGATTTCTTTAGATAACCTTTAATAAACAGACTAGCCAGTAGCCTGGCAATTAATAATAGACCCAGTATGGCCGTTATTACCAAAGACCAGCCGGCTAAATCTGGCGACCAGATAGGACTGGCAAAATCAAAAGTATAAGCCTCTTTGGGGGGTAAGTTTAGTTGCGGAATACCACTGCCGTGCGCAGTCACATAATCTTCTATACATTGGGCTCTGGCGGGAATGGCTAAACTTGGCTGCTCACACTTATTTTGAGCATCTTTATAAATTTGATCCGATCCTCCCTTAGCGGCTAACTGGGCTCTGGCAGTTGCTACGTCTCTGTTAAACTTATTAACTAATTGGATGGGCAGTTCATCGCTATTGCTGCCGGTCCTCAAATTGGTGTTCATATGGCTATAGACAAATTGGCGTAGATTATTCAAGGCCGTTTCGATATTCAGATCCTGTTGGTCGGCAGTCAAGACGGCTTGCTTTAGTTCTAACATCTTTAAGTTATTAGCCCTCAGAGCATATATACTGATTGCGCCGCTGGCCACCAAGGCCACAACCAGACCCGCTAATGACAATTTTCGGAAATGATGCCACAGATTATAGAGTTTGTGCTTATTCATACAATAGATTGTATCGTTTTTAAGTTTATAACGCTTAAAAAATTTACACTATAGGTGTTATTTTTATGAGGGGGTTTATACTATATAGACAAATGCATATATATTTTTCCGGGATTGGCGGCACTGGTCTGGGGCCTTTGGCGTTAATTGCCAACAAAGCCGGTTATAAAGTTTCGGGGTCAGATAGCAAACAAAGTCAGTATACAGACTACCTACTTAAACATGGTATAAGTTTGCATATCGGCCAGACAAAAGAACAAATAGCCGCTGAACATACCAAAAATCCAATTGATTGGATTGTGTTTTCATCGGCAGTATTAATAACCAACCCGAATAACCCTGAATTGTTATTTGCCAAAGCTAACAATATAAAAATTACCAAACGTGATGCCTGTCTGAACATGATTTTAGATGAAAAAAAGCTAAAACTAATCGCTATTGCCGGTACGCATGGTAAAACAACTACTACCGCCATGGTGGTCTGGCTGTTCAAAGAGCTTGGTATCCCGGTCAGTTATTCGGTAGGTGCCAAGATTAATTTCGGGCCTATGGGCGCCTATGAGTCATCCAGCGAGTATTTTGTTTATGAATGCGATGAGTTTGATAGAAATTTCTTAAGCTTTAAACCATACATTAGTATTATTACAATAGTCGACTGGGATCATCATGAGATATACACTACCAGAGACGCCTATAAACAGGCTTTCATTGATTTTATTCACCAAAGTAACCATACATACATTTTTAACAGAGATGCGGAATACCTGAAACTCTACACCACCAATTCTATTTCCCTATTGCCCAACGAAGATGCGATTTTAAAAAATATCAAGCTTAAGGGTTTACAAAACCGACAGAATACCAGAGTCGCTTTGGGGGCTATTGCCCCAATAACCAACAAAAGTGTGGATGAACTAATAACCATTGCCAACCGTTTTCCCGGCTCATCTAGGCGTTTTGAACCGCTTGCCCCCAATATTTACACCGATTATGCTCATACTCCGGAGGAAATACGGGCCACGATGGAAATGGCCCGAGAAATATCTAGTGATGTAATCGTAGCTTATGAACCGCTAACGGATAGACGCCAGCACTACATGAAGGACCAGTATGATGATGTTTTTGAAACCACCAAAAAAATTTATTGGCTACCCAGTTATCTTGCCAGGGAGGATCCCAATCAAAAAATTCTCACACCCGATGAACTCGTATCATATCTTAGTGAGCAAACCAACGCCGAAACCGCTGTACTCAGCGACAGCTTAAAAGAAAAATTACTGGCCCATGCCGCAAATGGCGATCTGGTTGTCTGTATGGCCGGTGGTGGCGGTAGTAGTCTGGATGAATGGGCCCGTCAAGAATTATCCGCTGAAGCCCAATAAAACCGCAGCCAAACCCCACTTTTAGACTAAAGAAATAATATATGTCCTAGTTTAAACCAAGAGCCGAATCCGAAACTGCTGCCGAACCGAAATCATTGTTATCATCTAACACTGTGATACGTTCCTTGATGCTACTCGCATATTGGTCAATGTCGGCAGCCTTTATAGGGCTAACGGTATCAATATCACCATGATCAATGGAACGTACAACCCTTGTACCAATCTGTATTTGCTTAACTGTTGTGTAAGCACCCGAGTGCAAAAAACTATAAGTGGCAGCAGCTACCATCAAAGCCGCCATCAGCACGGCTATGCCGATTGCCAAAACCGGATTTGCCCCCTCTATTATTTCTGGTTGTTGGTTATCTTCAGGCATATTTTAAATAGTCAGCCTCTTTTTTAATTGATTAAATATACTGCTGTCCGAGTTATTGATAATATTTTTGAGATTGATTGCATCATCAAGCAACTTGGCTCTCTGCAAACGCATAATAATTAAGCCGGCCTTAAATTGCTCGGGTTTTTGTTGGCAATCAACACCAACAACATCATCCAGTGAAGTCCCGTAATGATCAGCCTGCAACGTAAACTGATCTAGTGCCTGCTGAATTCTACCAGTCAGTAAATCAGCTTCCGAGGCATCAGCACCTTGCCTGATCATCCGGAGTTTGATAGCTTGAAGCTCATCTTGAATATAGCTATAGGTATCAATCCTCGCCCGAACCAGTCTGTCGGTATCGTTCTGAATAAGTTTTAGTGAACTTTGAGCATTTTGACATTTACTGACAATAGATGCCTTGGATGCATCATCAAGAACAATATTTTGTGTGACAACCGCTTGCGATAACCGCTCATCGCTGCTTGTACCGTTAGAAATATCCGTAGTTTGAGCTAAAATTTTTAATGGAAAAAATAGCCCAACCATTATGGCAAAAAGGATGAAAAATCGAGTCGGCATCGCATTTATTGTAACATTAAACTACCGGAGTAAATTATATAATACCCCTGTTTTTATCAAAAATAGTTAAATTTATTTACGCCACAAACCTTTAAAGATTCTTTTTAGACCATGGGGTTTGTCAATCCCTGACGCGTTGTTAGCATTTTCCGCCATCGCTTTGCTGGGATCATTAACAATTACCGGCTTTGGCGTATCAGCAGTCATTCGGGGTGGAGTTTCGTCTGGCGGCAAACCCATCATGTCAGTTATCTCAGGATCCATCTGGCCAGAAGCCTCGTTTTTTGATAATTTATTTAACCCAAACATAATTTAATTATCTTTATTATAAACTTATGGCGCCAGCCTATTAATATCACGTGGGAACAAAGTAGCCTCTTTAACATTATCAAGACCAATAATTTTTTCAGTCAAACGCTCCAAGCCCATCCCAAAACCGCCGTGCGGAGGCAAACCATATTTAAAAGCCATCAGGTAATATTTAAAACCGGGATGTTCCGGATCGGCACCGATTGATTTTAGTTGAGCTACAAGTTTATCATAACGATGTTCACGCATTGTGATAGTCGCAATCTCCACACCTCTGAATATTAAATCAAAACGGTCTACAATCTTCGGATCATTTTCTTTTCTTCGATGATAAAATTTTGCATCACTGGCAGGCCATTCGATTACAAAAACAGCTTCACTATTTAAATTCTTCTTGGACCACTCGGTAATCCACTTCTCTTCATTCGGTCGCATATCTTTCTCGCCAATACTGTTTTCACCGGTGGCTTTAGAGTATTTTTCATGAACTTGCGTCAGTGTGATTGATGGAATGTCTGTTGGTAATTCAGGTTTTACGGCATTCCAAAGTTTTAGCTCATCCGGGCATCTTTTCCAAACACCTTCAACCGCCGCATGAAGCACCCCGCTGGCTATAGCTTGTAAATCGGAATATTCTATAAAGCCTGCCTCGACATCTATAGTAATGAATTCTGCCATATGACGGGTTGTAGCCGAAAGCTCGGCCCGGTAAGTCGGATTAATCTCATAAGCTCTCTCGAATACGCCCACCATCATTTGTTTATAAAATTGGGCGCTTTGAGCCAAAGTGGCTTCTTTGCCAAAATAATCAGTTTTAAATACTTCGGCACCGCCCTCTGTCGCTTCGGCCAATAGTTTTGGAGAGTTAAACTCGGTAAAATCTTGGCTATCTAAATATTCTCTGATGGACTTTAATATATTGGCTTGAATTTTAAAGACAGCCGCCTCTTTTAGATTGCGTAGGCCAATTGGGCGATATTCGAATAATGTATCGAGGTTCTCAGGTTTATGATCCAACGGTTTGTCAATTTCTACCGGCGAAGCATCCTCTACAGGCACCAGAATTTCTATTTTGGCATTATGTATTTCAGCGCCACCAGAGGCTCGTTCATCTTTAAACACTTTGCCCGTAACCGATAATACGGTTCCGATCTGTAAACCGCGGAGTTTTTCAACTTCTTTTTTATCTTCTACCAAAACTTGTATCAACCCCGCCCGGTCACGAACATTGATAAACGTCAAACCACCGAGTAACCGTTTTTTATGCAACCAACCCTTGATGGTGATGACTTTATCTATGTGAGAGTTAACGCCGTTAGAAAGTATTCTCATATCTGGCTCATTATAGCAAATCAAACCTCTTCTGCCTTGTGGGCCTGTTGCTTTTGCTTGGCGGCAATCTTAGCGACTTCTCTAAGATCATCAAATTTATCAAACTCATCCAGAAGCGGATGGCCAATTATTTGTTGCAGTACATCCTCTATAGACAGTACCCCAACTATGTCTTCAAATTCATTAACCACCACAAACATATGGTGTTTGGTCTTAATAAAAGCCTGCATGGCATGGTCTAGAGTTTGCTGCTCGTTAATATAATAGACATCCTGGCGCATGATATCACCGGCCGATTTGGAATTTTTTACCCTTAAGGCATCTTTTAACAGCAATGTCCCCACAACATTTTGATTACTACCCTGAAAAACCGGGAAGCGGGAATGACCGCTATCGTGCAATTCGCCCAAAACCACCGGCGTTAACTGTTCTTCAAAGCTAATAAAATGCACCGTATTCAAGGGCGTCATATAATCACCAATCAGTTTATCTCCAAAAACCAGGGCATTCTCGGCAATTTTAAGTTCGTCATGACTGACATGATCAAATTCTTCGGCATTATGACGCAAAATTTCCAAGAGTTCATCCTTGCTTTGAATTAAAAGTAGCGGTTCGGGTTGAATCCACCGGCCGACGCCCATTTCAAACCATTTTAAAATTGGAAACAAAATTCGCAATAACCGTTCAATATAAGGGCTAACTATAGCTGCCATATGCAGGCTGGGCTTTGGCCGCCGCGTCCAGGGCAAAATAGCATGAATTAGAACAACCAGCGGCACGGTGATAACAATTGTCCAGATCGAGCCAATCAAACTATGAAATAAAAGGATAATACAGGATGTCAAAAATCCTAAAATCGCCCACATCAAAATCCACAGCTGAACACCATAAACGCGAACCGGATAAACTGTTTTGGCATAAGGATTGCCCGACCTGGCTTGCCGCTTAAGTTCACTAATGCTCATATATTCGAAGCTGCGGATCAGTAAAATAAAATACAGCGTCAAAATTATGGCAGCAATTAGTAGAATAATTTGAATCATGGCTCTATTAGTAGTTTATAGCAACCTAAAAATAAAATGCTAATTACTTTTATTTAAAATCAGGTTTATGAATAAGCTGATACAATAGTCACTAGCAAATTATTTGGAGAAATTAATGGACAAACGTTTTATTACAATTTTAGTAGTTATCATTTTGGCAATTACCGGGCTTTTTATTTTTACAAACAAAAAAAATAGTTCAGCGGGCAGCACCACCAGCACAAACACCGGTGTCAGTAACCACACCGAAGGCAACAGTTCCAGTAAGGTTCATCTTGTGGTTTACGGTGATTTTCAGTGCTCTGTATGTGAACAAATGTATCCCA
>Ga0182021_10009719_pt1 | contig 11402 bp, 10 predicted proteins | sample 612E3MmetaG_FD_120493 | JGI IMG/M metagenome (GOLD analysis project Ga0182021, IMG submission 120493) | Permafrost microbial communities from Stordalen Mire, Sweden - 612E3M metaG (Illumina Assembly) | ecosystem: Environmental > Terrestrial > Soil > Wetlands > Permafrost | place: Sweden...
CTCTTATTTCAGGACGTAACCCTGAGTTATTAATTGGTAATCACGTACTTGCAGCTCCATATCTTAAAGATATCAGGAGTATATTAATATCTACAGGATATATTCTTATAAACTGTGGAGCTAAATCTTCAGTGGAATATATGAGTCAGACTGAGGCTATTCCATGTGATAAAACTGATATTGTTGTAGCTACTGCGCTTGCCGGAGAGATGCTTGGGATGAAAATGATTTATCTGGAAGCTGGCAGTGGTGCTATTAAGCCTGTACCCCAGATTGTAATCAAATCAGTCAGAGAAAACATCAGTATACCTATTGCAGTCGGAGGTGGAATAAGATCTGGCAAAGAGATCCAAGAATCTTTTTCTGCGGGTGCGGATATGATCATACTTGGAAACGGATGTGAACAGAATCCGCAACTACTTACAGATGCCTGCAAAATAAGGGATTCGTTCAGACAATAAAAACAATATACCTTTAATAAGTTCCGGGGTCTGTATCTTATCTCATCAATTCGATAAGTGGTTCACCAGTGCAGGCGTCAGGATATGGCACTTTACACAATGAGGATAAAGTGGCAGCAATATCTGTCAGGCTGACTCTCCTCGTAACAGTAGCCCGGTTTACAGTCCATCCATACCAGATCAGCGGAACATGAGAATCGTATTCATAAGGTGAATTATAATCTGTCACATAATCGTTCTTTTCTACCCAACCGGGATTTAACGTTATAATAACATCTCCCGATCTCTGGGGAGTGAAACTATTCATAATTCTCTTCAGATGACCGTTACTAAAATCATTTGATTCAAATGCAGTATATGGATAAGCAGAAGAAACGCCCGAAAACTGGACCATAAATCTAGATACCTTCTTCTGAATATCTTCTAATGTGATTTTTGCATCTTCAATTAAAATCCGGTTAAGGAAAATCTGCTTTTCATAGTAGCCCTTCACCCAGTCTCCTTGTCCATAGACTGCATTAAGATAGCTCTTAAGTAATTGCATAGCTTCGGTTTTTTTGAAATAGCCTGCAGGTATTCTGTTTTTCTCAAGCACTGCAGGAATCTCAGAAACCCCATGTGCAGCAGTGAAATATACAAGTACGTTCCTCTTTCCAATACTGTCGTTAAGCCAGTTCAGAATCTGTTCAATGTCCTTATCAAGTCGCAGTATTGCATCGCCGGTTTCAACTGATGATGGCCCGAAACGATGTCCAATATTATCTGTTGCGGAAAAACATATTGCCAGGAAATCGGTCATTTCATGTTTGCCCAATCTTTCTTCTTTAATCAATCTGATAGCAAAATCCTTGGTGAAAGAGTTACCAAAAGGTGTTTCACGCAGAATAGAATAATCGCGCTTTACATTTATAAGACCTTTTGAGCTCATCTTCTTAAGATCATAGGGGAAATAATTCACACCGTCAAAACCCGTTTCAAAACTATTTGAATCCGGAAGGCAATCAGCATAATCCTCTTTCAGCCTTAGCAGAGACCATGGACTATTAAGATAAGAATCTGATAACCTCATTGCATTGAAGTCGTTTACCCAGGTAGACAAACTATCCATATACCATGTACTCGACATCCAGGTACCTGTCGTATTATCATACCAGTAAACTCCATTAGCTGAATGACCAGCGGAAAGAATTGCAGAGCTTTCTTTTAATCCGATAGAAAACACTTTTGCTTTCCCATTTGTTGCCATCTTCAGTTCATCCGGGAATGTTGAGGCTAGCAGATTTACCGGTGAATGCAACCCTGCCTCAAAACTTCCACCAACCGGATTTACTGTATTATCCTGAGTGCAATAGATCATTTCATTTCTAAGAGGCAAATACCAGTTATCAGAAGTAATTCCATGAAAAGCTGGCTCAGTACCGGTCGCAATAGTGGCATAACCCGGAGCCGATTGGGTAAGCATATAATTATATGAAGCATTTTTAAAATATGTTCCTTCATTTAACAAACGGCGGATGCCGTTTTCACAGAATCTGTCCCTGAATTTTTCAAGTTGATCATACCTGAGTTGTTCGACTATTATTCCAACTACCAGTTTAGGTTTTTCCGGTGGAATATAAGCTCCTTGTCCTGAGATATTTATGAAAAAGAAAAATAAAAATCCGGTTGCTGTAATACTCTTGAATGTCATATTGTTAAATCATGTTATTCATAAAAAAAGAACTTCTCATTCATGGCATTTGCCAATGACAGAGCATGCTTGAAGCTGCAAAAATACTCGTTTTATGAAAAGATGCAATAGGGGTATGGCGAATTATGCCGGATCAGAATTATCTATCTTCCGATCACTACTAACCGGCTTCGGAATGACTCTCCTGAAGCGGTATTGGTGAAAATAATTGTGTATCCCCCTCCGGACAGACCTCTCAAATCAATCTCCATTGGATAGCCGGATAAGAAATCTTTATAATAGTCAGCTACTTTCATACCGGACTGATTAATGATTTTAATATTGACCTTTCCACTAAGTTTTTCAGGCAATTTTGCCGTAACAAAGGAGGATGCAGGATTAGGATATAATAATGGTATCTCCTGGTCAACACTTTCAATGCTGCTTGCAATTGATTTCATTTCAACAACCAGATCAGTTCGCTGCCGGCCTATAACCATAACATTGTTGATAGTTGTATCATGGTAACCCTTAGCTGAGAATGTCAGGTTCCACGTCCCTGGAGCAAGCATCCGAATGAACCTGCCTGACAAAGTATCAGAATAAACCTGAGAACTGTCAACGTCATGACCAGAGATAAATATCCTTGCCGGGACAGGTCCGGAGGTGTGGGCATCTTTGACAAGCCCATGAATGCCATATAGCGCATTCTCAAGATATCCCATCAGTGAGCGCCAGTTATATTGCCAAAGTAATATCAGCTGAGCCGCAGGAGTTTCCTTATTAACATCAAGTTCAATTGTGACTTCTCTTCCCTGTAAGTTCCAGGTTAAAAAATCCTGTCTGCCACCGTTAATACTATACCAATCGGCTCCAAAAGTAATACCATTATTCAATTCTGTCATGTAGTCAGCAGGTCCATAGACATGAACAGTATCGGCATATGCCCTTGATATACTGGTAAACCATGTGTTATCAGCATGATACTTTGATTTTTTGTTATAATAATAGTCCCATGGATAATTAACGACTTCATCACCGGCATGAAAATTGGCAGAGATAACAAACCTATGTTTTCTCATGAACCTGACCATATCGATGGTCTCTTTTTGCTCTATAAAGCTGGTAGTATAAGGTGTCACCGGATCCGGGAAATTACGATTCAGGTCATACCCGTTTGCATTGTACCTTATTGATGATGATGAAATTGTATTACCTGTCCCATAAGTGCCATCGGGATTTGCCAGAGGGTTTATCCAAATCTCAAGATTGTCAACCAGGTTCTTTACCCTTGAGTCAAGAGAATAATTTTTTAGCAGATAATCGGCAAAGTGCAGCATTAAAATAAAGCCCCCGGTTTCATCACCATGTATGGTTGAGGAATAAAATACCTTTGGTTCATCTTCATTCAGACCCGGGTTATCTGATATCTTCAAAGCATAAACATATTTGCCATAAATACTTGTTCCGATAGTATCAAGGTGACAAAGAGAGGGATAATTAGAGGCAAAATACTTCATAATTGAATCATACTGGGTATATGTAGGGTAACTCTGCCAATCCATTACCTGTATTATAGAGGTGGCAGATACAATTCCCTTGGTATCTGCTTTTTCAAGAATTGAATAATTATAATTCCCTTCAATAAACCAATCAATGGTACGGTGTGAAAGATTTATAATTACTTTTTTGTTCTTAACTGAAGTTATTGAAACTCTCCTGGTAAGGGAATCCATGACAACCGAACCCGGGTATGGGATAGAAACTTCTGCTTGTCTGAACTCCCTGACCAGATTTCGTAACTGATTATCTTTATTTGAGTCCTGAGACCATGAGAGTGTCATGACCCATGAAAATAAAAATACAAATATTAGCAAGGGTTTTGTCATGTCCTGCTTTAAATGTTGAATCTAATATGAAGAATGTCGCCATCCTGAACCACATAGTTTTTTCCTTCAATATAAAATTTGCCCGCTTCTTTGCAGGCATGTTCAGAACCTAATGATATAAAATCATCGTATCGCATGACCTCGGCCCTGATAAAACCGCGTTCAAGATCGCTATGGATAACTCCTGAGGCCAAAGGTGCAGTCATTCCTTTTTTTATTGTCCATGCCCTTATCTCTTTTGGTCCGACAGTAAAGAAGGTCTGGAGGTTAAGCATCTTATAAGCTGCCCTGACAAGCTTATCAACCCCGGGTTCAGAAAGGCCGGCATCTTTAAGAAAGGCTAAACGATCTTCTCTGTTTTCCAGTTCAGCAATCTCAGCTTCAATTTCCCCGGCAATTATCAGGATCTCTGCATTTTTCCCTTTCAGGAACTCTTTCACCTTATCCACATAATGATTTCCGGAAACTGCTGATTTCTCATCAACATTGCAGACATACATAACTGGTTTCCATGTAAGAAGGAAAAGATCATCAATGTGTTTTTTATCCTCATCCTTTATCTCTAGTGTACGAGCATTATTGAAACCTTCAAAATGGTCTTTAAACCTGGTTAGCACTTCGACACCATGTTTTGCATCCTTGTCTCCTGTTTTGGCTGCTCTTTCCAACCGTTGAATCTTTTTTTCCACAGACTCCAGATCTTTCACCTGAAGTTCAAGATCTACAGTTTCCATATCCCTTACCGGATTGACTGATCCGTCAATATGGGGGAGAGAATCGTCATCGAAACATCTGAGAACATGTATTAAAGCATCCGTATTTCTAATGTCACCAAGAAATTTATTGCCTACCCCTTCTCCTTTGTTTGAACCTTTGGCCAATCCCGGGATATCTACAATCTCAACAGTTGTATGAATTATTTTGTCAGTTACCTGATGCTTTTCAAGCTCGTACAGCCTTGGGTCCGGAACCTGAACAATTCCTATATTCGATTTTGTTGCACTGAATGCAAATGCATTCGTTTCACCCTTAGTATTTGATATACAATTGAAAATTGTTGTTTTACCAACATTCGTGATTCCTATAATACCGCATTGCAGAGCCATTTTAAAATCATATTCGTTATTCGGTCACAAATTTATCAAAAAAGTAGGGACATGTCATGAATTGTCCCTACAATAAAATTCATTCCCTATCTTTAAACCATTGATTGATTTCTTCATCAAAGGAATAAGAAGATTTACAACTTGACATGAATAATCCGGACGGTGATATTTTTGAACTTCTAAAGTCAGATGTTGACAAAGGATTCAGGATTGTAGTGGAGAGATACAGTTCAAAGCTTTACTGGCATATACGCCGGATGGTGATATTGCATGAAGATGCCAATGACGCCCTTCAAAATACATTTATGAATGCCTGGAAAAATCTGAACAATTTCAGAAATCAAAGTTCGATGTATACATGGTTATATGCAATAGCTACCAACGAATCACTAACAATAATAAACAAAAGGACAAAAAACGCAGCAGTATCTATGGATGACCTTGGAAGCTATTTTTCAAATTCACGGGAAGGAAGCACCTGGTTCGATGGTGATGAAGCTCAGATAAAACTTCAGAATGCAATACTCCGGCTTCCCGAAAAGCAACGTATTGTTTTCAATCTTAAGTACTTCGATGACATGACTTATAAAGACATGAGCAAAGTCCTACATACCTCTGTCGGTGCACTTAAAGCATCATATCACCATGCAGTAAAAAAAATTGAAAATATTATTACAAATGGTTAAACCTTTCCAATCCTTATTTATCTAAGTAAATAATGAAACAAATTAAAGAAATATCAGATAAGAATCCTTTCAAAGTACCGGAAAACTACTTTGAAGAGGTAAGCAGAAAGATTATCTCCTCAACCTCAGGTTACAGATCTGAAAAGAAAGAAACAGGTTTGTACAAAAAATTAAGACCCTATCTTGCAGCTGCAGCAACTGTTGCTATACTGGCAGTATTAAGTTACGTGGCTATTCATGTTTTTTCATCAAGAAATGATAAACCGGTTTTGCCTGAGATCACACTTAATGAATTTTCTGATCATTACCTGAATGATATAGATATCCTCACGCTTGAGCAAAGTACAGAATCAACTGAACCTGACGTTATTAGTACTGATCTGAACAGCAGTGATATAATTGATTATCTAGTTCTTGAAAATATTGACATTAATGAAATTTATGAACAATTTTAAAATAATAAATATGAAAAGAGATATCATCATACTCATTTTTCTGGCGATTTTCCCTCTAATTCAGGTAACTGCCCAGAACCCAAATCTTGAAAAGCTGAATGCTTATAAAATTGCCTTTTTTACAAGAAGAATGAACCTTACTTCACAGGAAGCAGAGAAATTCTGGCCTGTATATAATGAGTTCCAGGATAAGAGAAATGCAATTCAAACAGAAAGGCAGGCTCTGAATAGAAATTTCAACCAGAATGAGCTCAATATGACTGAAAAAGAGTTGATCGAGGCCGGTGATAAACACGTATCGTTGCAAGTACAGGAAGCTTCACTTGCACAGGAATACCATAAAAAATTCAAAGAGATATTAGCACCGGCAAAAATCATAAGATTATATCAGGCTGAAAATCAATACAGGCTACAGTTGTTAAATGAACTTAAGAACAATCAACCATTACGAAATAATCTTCAACAAAGAGGACAGGGGAAGCAACCATTGTGACCCCCATCCCTCAGGACAGATATCGGGACTCCTCCCGAGTGGAGAGAAGAAGCTAATTTACAGTAAGATAATGGATTCTTATTTAAAGAAAGTGAGTAATGTACTCACTTTTATTTTTGACTGCTCCCCTGTGATCATGTTTTTGACTGTCACATTATTATCTGTTATTTCATCCTCACCGGCTATAAGGACATATGTTACCTTTTTAGAATCTGCATATGCCAGTTGTTTTTTCATTTTTGCAGGTTCGGGAAATATCTCAGCTGTGATACCTGCTTTATGAATAATTGCCAGAATATTAAGATTATAATTTAGTTCCTTTTCTCCAAAGTTTACTACCATAACCGATTGTCCGTATGTTTTAAACGTTTCGAAATGATTGAGACCTGAGAGTACATCATAGATTCTATCTGCTCCAAAGGAGACACCAACACCTGAAACTCCCGGCATACCAAAAATTCCGGTGAGGTCATCATATCGTCCTCCACCGCAAATGCTGCCAATATTTATATCTTTCGATTTAACCTCAATAATTGCACCTGTATAATAATTCAATCCTCTTGCCAGAGTCAGATCCAGTTCAACAGAGGAGTTTACAGCCCTGTAATCAAGGTATCCGAAGAGAGTCCTTAGCTCTGTGGTTCCCTTCAATCCGGTTTCAGAAGCAACAAGCAGTCCTTCAAGATCATTAAGTTTGGCTTCAGTATTGCCCCCCAAATTTAATACCGGCCTAAGTTTATTTATCGCAGTCATGGAAACTCCTTTTCCTTTAAGTTCCTCTATAACTGATTCAATGCCAATCTTTTCAATCTTGTCAATGGCAATAGTAATATCAACAATCTTATCAGATAATCCTGCAATTTCAGCAATACCTGCCAATATTTTACGGTTATTAATCTTTATGACAACTGCAATATTCAGCTTTGAAAAGATCTCATCAATAATTCTTATAAGTTCATATTCATTTAGCAGTGAATCACTTCCGATAACATCGACATCACATTGAAAGAACTCCCGGTACCTGCCCTTCTGGGGTCTGTCGGCTCTCCAAACCGGCTGCATCTGGTATCTCTTAAAGGGGAACACAATCTCATCGCGATGCTGAACAACATATCTGGCAAACGGAACAGTCAGATCATATCTTAATCCTTTTTCACATATCCTGGATGATATTTTTCCATATTCACGTTTAAGAAGTTCCTCGTCGGATACCCCGGAAAGGAAATCTCCTGAATTCAGTACTCTGAAAAGAAGTTTATCTCCTTCCTCACCATATTTACCGAGCAGTGATGAAAGATTTTCCATTGCCGGAGTTTCAATAGGCTGGTAACCATACAATCTGAATACCTGCCTGATAGTATCAAAGATGAACTCTCTTCTGAGCATTTCCTCCGGAGAGAAATCTCGTGTTCCTTTTGGAATGGATGGTTTGGATGGCATAAGTAAAAAGATAAAAGACAAAAGTATAAAGACAAAAGGAGAAAGCAGAAAGGGAAAAGTAAAAAATATTTTCAAAAAACCTTTATTTGCTTAAAGGCCAAAATAAAATACAAAAGGCAAGAGAATAAAAGTAAAATAGATTTATTTTCCTTTTACTTTTATCTTTTGCCCTTTATCTTCTATCTTAATGATCAATATACTTTAGGTACATGAGTCTGCTCCTCTTTAGGTGGCCTTACATATGCAGTATCGTGCTTTAAAGGGGGCAATTTGAAAGGTTTGGGTGTCAGATCTTCATATGGTATAAGTGCAAGCAAGTGCTTGATACAGTTAAGTCTGGCACGCTTCTTATCATCAGCCTCAACCACATACCATGGAGATTGTTTTGTATCGGTAAAAGAGAACATTTTGTCCTTTGCCATTGAGTATTCCACCCATTTATCACGTGATTCCACATCCATAGGACTTATTTTCCACCGTTTTGTGGGATCACTTATCCTTTCCTGGAACCGTTTTTCCTGTTCATGATCGCTGACTGAGAACCAGTATTTCACCAGGATTATCTCTGACCGAGTAAGCATTCTTTCAAATTCCGGACAAGATCTGAGAAATTCCTCATACTCATCGTTTGTACAGAAACCCATTACCTTTTCAACACCAGCCCTGTTGTACCAGCTTCGGTCAAAAAGAACTATTTCACCACCTGCGGGTAAATGTGGTACATATCTCTGAAAATACCATTGTGTTTTTTCCTTTTCAGTTGGTGTACCAAGGGCTACCACTCTGCAGATACGGGGATTCAGACATCCTGAAATTGTTTTTATGACACCTCCTTTGCCAGCAGCATCGCGACCTTCAAAAATAACAACAACCCTAAGTTTTTTTGTTTTTACCCATTCCTGGAGTTTAACTAATTCGATATCAAGCTTTACCAGTTCATTAAAGTAATGCTTGTTTTTCATCTTTTTGTCATGCTTTTGTTCAATGTCGTGATAAAGTTCGGACTTGTCAAATTTTTGCTTTTTGACTTCCTTGTTTTTTTTCTTTTCTGCCATAGCGTTAGAAATTAATGGGATAGAAATTTACGATCTTTTTTCGAACTAAAAAAATTTTAATAGTAAAAGTAATCTAATGAAGCTTTGGGTTATTAGTAATGTAAAGTACTTCATATTTAAAAGAAAGGCGCAGTCCAAGACTACGTCTTTCCGATTTCTTAATAACCCCAAATATTATTGTATAAAAGGTATAGCCAGAGGGTACTTGAATTCTTCGCCTTTTGAAGCTTTGATGCTCGCAATTATAATGCAAACTATTTTCAGGATTATAAGGACAGAAATTATCGGGAATCCAATTATTATGAAACATAGCGGTATGACAAGGACAATATATAAAAGCATTGAAAGCTGGAAATTCAATGAAGCTTTCCCGTTTTCATTTACCCAGGTTGATTCATCTTTTCTTGATAACCAACAGATTAAGGGACCAATTATTCCTCCGAAGGGAAATAAGAAACCTGCAAAGGCAGAAAGATGACAAAACATTGCCCAGTTCCTTTCTGTTTCCGATAATACTCTGATCTCTTTCATGACAATCCGGTTTTTATTAAAAGACGGGACAATTAATTCAATGTTGCATGATCAGAACCTGGCAAGACGTTTCAGATCCGATTCCAATAACCCGTTCGGATTACTTTCATCAATCATATGCTGATCATAATAGTACATATTAGCATCATCAACGCCGAAAAGCATCTTGAAACAATATCCTGTTTTCCATTGTCCGACAGGGCCAACTTTATGAAGGATAAGGGTATTTGGAGTTTTCTTCGTGATGGCTTCCACAATTTCATCTTCGGAAACTATCTTAATGTCATGAGGATATATGGCTTTGATACTTTCAATTGTAGAAATAGCAGGAGATAAGTCTTCTTTCTTTACCAGTATTGTTTTCTTATTTACCTCCGGGACAAACTTATTATAATACTTGAGGTACTTTCTGCCTGTTAATGATGGATCTTCTGAAATCATCTTTGCATGCTTCTGCATAAATGAGAGAATTACACCCAGTTTATAGCCATACCCAAGATCATCTTCTCCAGCAAACGAGAGTGGAATAGCGCATATTTCAGGATTTTCACTTATTTTATTCACCTTCTTTCCCTGCAACAGGTTAATAAAGTTAAATGTAGAACCTGATTTGTCCTTATCAAATTTTGTCTCAGTGAGAACAATGAAAGAATAGGCAGGATTAAGACGTCTGACATTGAATTCTTTCACTTCAATGAATTCATAAGGAGTTATATTCCAGTAATTTTTCACAGCCTCTTTAATGTATGAGTTATAAGCAGAAAAGGGATCATTTTCCATAACCACACATGTTTTTGAAGCCATGAATTGTTTTATCTCATCAGGAGAAGGAAAGGGAGCCTGACCTTTTAATAAAACCGTGAGTAAAAAAACAAAAATGGAAATTAATACTTTCTTCATATTCAGCATATTAATTGACTGGTAAAAATAGAGGATTTTTTTCATTGAATTTTCTGATGTAAACAAACATAAGTTCTTTTTCCTTCTTTCTGGAAAGCTGAACAAATTCATCATAAATTGCTGAATCCTTCATTAAAAGCATTTTTAAATTATCAATTGTAAATTCCAGAACCTTACCTGTCTCAAATTCAATTACATATTGCTTCAGTTCATTTCGAGGCATACTCTGTTGACTGTAAGGTGAATAGTATGAACCATAGGGAGAATAGCTTCCATATCCATAAGATGAATAGGGATCATAATATCCATAAGGCGAATAGTTGTTATATCTTGTATCATAGGTTGTCACATCGGCCACAAAATGGCAGATATTTCCAACAAATGTTATCCTGTTAAAATTATCCTGAACTTGAATATAAAGGACACCATTACGGGCAAAACCCCAGATATTACTCTTATCGACCTCCTGTCTCACGCCCATTTCATCATAAAAATAGATCTTGCCAGATTCAAATACCTTCTTAAAGAAATCCCTGTCGTTATAATCAGCCGATGTCAGTAATTTTGCTTTTGCAATCGGACTATTTGTTTTTACCTGATCAAAATTCAGAAAAACCCCATCCTTAAATTTAAAATCTGGCGTGTATTTGACAAGCCCTGGCTGATCCTGGCCTGAAACTCTGTTAAATGAAACCCCTATCAATAAAAAACCGGCAG
>Ga0182021_10009720_pt1 | contig 11401 bp, 9 predicted proteins | sample 612E3MmetaG_FD_120493 | JGI IMG/M metagenome (GOLD analysis project Ga0182021, IMG submission 120493) | Permafrost microbial communities from Stordalen Mire, Sweden - 612E3M metaG (Illumina Assembly) | ecosystem: Environmental > Terrestrial > Soil > Wetlands > Permafrost | place: Sweden...
TACACGATGATCAGGACGATGATCGACACAACCATGTAGGGCACGACTTTGTCCTGCGGCGTCTTCATTGTGTGCGGGAGCCCGAGATACAAGAGATACAAGCCGTAGAGGCCCGCGATAAGCACAAGGACGCCGAGGGCAGGAATGATTGTGAGGATCCCCGCAAGCCAGGCCGGGGTGTACGAATAGGCGACAAGCTGCATCGACCGCCCGAAGTTTCTCTGGGATCCGAAATTTGGCGCAAGATAGTCGATGACAAATGCAGTAAGATAGACTCCCGCCACGGCGGCGATGAACGAAACGATCGCCATGGCAATCCCCGCCGTGAACGACGTGAGCATCCCGCGGCCGATCAGGCCGAGACCGAGCATTGTGGCAACGGCGGGGATGAGCGCGAGAGGGATAACGTACCCGGAAATAATCTGACCCGCGACCGGGTCCTCGCCGGCAATTACCGGCCACTCGGTTTTCGGCGTCAGGATGATGTTCTTCGCCCTATCCACGATATTCATGATGCCTCCTGGATGTTGTGTAAGGAAGGGAACGCACGAGGTCTTGCCAGATGCCGGTCACGGAGAGAAGCGCCCTTCTTCCAGGAGCCGGACGGAATGAAGATAGAGTAAAGAGGGAACCGAGTCAAGCCCGGTTCGCCGGGAAGGGTATATCGCCGCCGGGGGGGGCGTTGCACAGGTGAAACGCTCGCGGAGAGCGGCGTCACTCAAGCGGCCTCCGGGACGCTCCGCTCCCCGCAGCGCACGATCTTATCCTTTTTTCTTCCAGTTTTCGGGCCGGAGGGACCGCACCGCAGCCCCTGCCTTCCACATCTCCGAATTCCGCCAGACCCCGAGCTCCACCTCGAGCTTCTCCCGGTAGTCAGGGGCGCTGCACGTGTCAAGGACCCGGCGCGACTCCACCCCTTCGCTCACATCCCTGTAGAGGAGCTCGAACAGGGGGCGTGCAGCGGTCTCAAACCTCTTCGACCAGTCGAGCGCACCCCGCTGCGCCGTTGTGCTGCAGGAGGCGAACATCCAGTCCATCCCGTTCGCACCGATGAGGGGATAGAGGGACTGCGTCGCTTCCTCTACGGTTTCGTTGAACGCCTCGCTGGGGGAGTGCCCCATCGCGCGGAGCGTTTCGTACTGCGCTTTCATGAGTCCCGCGATCGCCCCCATCAGAACGCCGCGCTCCCCCGTCAGATCGCTCAGCACTTCTTTCTCGAACGTCGTCGGGAACAGGTATCCCGACCCGATGGCCACTCCGAACGCCGTCACCCTCTCGGCAGCCTTCCCCGTTGCATCCTGGAAGACCGCAAAACTGGAGTTGATCCCGCTCCCGGCCAGGAAATTCGTCCGCACGGTGCGTCCGGCGCCTTTCGGGGCGACGAGGAACACGTCGACGTCCTTCGGCGGAACGACCCCCGTCTGATCGCGGAACACGACCGAGAACCCGTGCGAGAAACAGAGCGCCTGCCCCTTTTTCAGATTCTTCAGAATCCTGGGCCACTGTTCTTTCTGCCCGGCGTCGGAAAGGAGGATCTGCACGATTGTCCCGCGCCTCACGGCTTCCTCGATGTCCTCAAAGAGGGTCTTTCCCTCCACCCAGCCGTCCCGCACTGCGTCGCTCCAGCCTTTCCCCCCCTTCCGCTGGCCGATCACGACATTCACGCCGTTGTCACGCAGGTTCAGCGACTGACCGTGCCCCTGGGGACCGTAACCGATGATCGCGACAACTTCTTTCCCCAGCACGTCCCGCGCTTTTGCGAGCGTGAACTCCTCACGCGTGACAACCTCTTCCCGGACACCGCCGAAATCAATGAGCGCCATTCTTCCGTTCTCCTTGACCTGTGTTGTGGTTGCAGTTGACGAACCTGTTCAATCCGTGCCTGTTTTTCTGAGGGCGAGATTTCCGGGATCCCCGACACAGCGGAGCCACTCCGCCGAGCGGCGGCCTGTCCCGTGCACCGCAGAGTGAAACGCCGTCTGCAGCGCCCGCGTCACGGGGCCCGTCGTTCCCGACCCGATGGCCCGGAAATCGATCTCGCGAAGCCCGATGACCTCGGATGCCGTTCCGCAGACGAAAACCTCATCCGCACCATAAAGCTGATCGCGCGAGACAGGCCCTTCCGCAACCTCGTACCCCGCATCGCGGGCGAGCGTGACGACGGAATCGCGCGTTATCCCCTCAAGGACAGGAGCGAGCGACGGCGTGAGTATCGCCCCCTTCCTGACCACGAAGATGTTCTCCCCCGTGCATTCTGCGACATATCCCTGGGGGTCGAGCATTATCGCCTCCTCGAAGCCGAGCCGGACCGACTCGGTTTTCGCCAGAAAACTGTTTGCATAATTCCCGCTGATCTTGGCCTTCGTCATCATCACGTTCGGATGATGGCGGGTGAACGACGAGATATTCGCGCGGACCCCCCGTTCACGGGCCTCGGCGCCGAGATAGTTCTTCCACTCCCATACGGCGATCCCGACGGCCGGTTCACCCATGTCGACATTCAGGTTCCACCCTCCGCCCGAGAGATACACAAGCGGCCTGATGTAGCACTCGCGGAATCCGTTTGCGGCGACCGTACGGGATGCCGCCCCGGCGAGTTCTTCCGCCGACCAGGGGAGAGGGCGGAACCCGAACACGTGCGCCGACTTTAGGAGCCGTTCAATATGGTCCTCCAGCCGGAAAACCGCCGGACCCCGCTCCGTGTCGTAGCACCGTATGCCTTCGAATACTCCCGCCCCGTAGTGAAGCGCCGGGGTGAGAAAATGCACAGTCGCATGAGCGTAGTCCACGAGCTCGCCGTTCATCCAGACATATGTCGATTCCATCCCCATCGGACCGCCTCTCTAAATGAAAGTTATCCTCTCCACCACACCTCCGGTGACCGCTTCCGTGCTTCCGGAGCCCCGTATGTCCGCCGTGCGGAATCCGTCGGCAATAGCCCGGTCCACCGCCCGCTCGACCGCCTGCGCTTCGGCCTCCAGGCCGAGCGAATGCCGGAGGAGGAGCGCCGCGCTCAGTATCGCCCCCACCGGATTGGCGATGCCTTTTCCGGCGATGTCGGGGGCGGAGCCGTGTATCGGCTCGTACAGGCCGGGGCCGGATTCCCCGATCGAGGCCGAGGGGAGGAGGCCCATCGAGCCCGCAAGCACGGACGCCTCGTCCGTCAGTATGTCGCCGAACATGTTTTCCGTCACGAGGACGTCGAATCCCGCGGGCTGCGCAATGAGCCGCATCGCCGCAGTGTCCACGAGCATGTTCTCGAGCGTGACGCCGGGGAAATCCCGAGCGACGTCGGCGGCGGTCGCCCGCCAGAGGCGGGACGTCTCGAGGATATTCGCCTTGTCCACCGACGTGACCTTCTTCCGCCTCCCCCCGGCGAGGCGGAAGGCCAGAACAAGGATGCGCCTGATCTCGTACTCGTAATACTCCATCGTGTCGAACGCGCGGAGCCGGCCATCGACCTCGTCCCGGCCGCGCGGCATCCCGAAATAGAGCCCTCCGGTCAGCTCCCTCAGCACGAGGAGATCGACCCCTTTGAGGTGGTCCGGCTTGATCGGGGACGCGTCGAGAAGCCGGGCGTGGGGCCTGACGGGCCTCAGATTTGCGTAGAGCCCGAGCCCCTTGCGCAGCGCCAGGAGGCCCTGCTCGGGCCTGACGGCCGCCCCGGGGTTATCCCACTTCGGGCCCCCGACCGCTCCGAGAAGCACTGCGTCCGCCCGCGCACAGGACTCGAGGACTTCCTTCGTCAGTGCGACTCCGGATGCGTCGATGGAGCATCCCCCGATACGGTGTGTCGTGAAACTGAATTCGTGCCCCCGCATCTGCGCGACGCGATCCAGGACGCTGCGCGCCGCACCGGTCACCTCCGGACCGATCCCGTCCCCCGGGAGAAGTATGATGGCTGCTTTCATGCGCTCTTTCGTTCAGGACGTCGTTGTCAGCCCGTATTCAATGCTGTCGGAAAGGGCGCGCCAGCTCGCCTCGATGATGTTGGCGCTCGCGCCGACGGTGCTCCACCTGCGCGTTCCGTTTCTCGTCTCTATGAGAACGCGCGTCGTTGCGGCGGTCCCGCTCCCGCCGTCGAGGATCCTCACCTTGTAGTCTGCGAGCCGGAACCCGGAGAGCTTCGGGTACACGGGCGTCAGGGCCTTTCTGACCGCGGTGTCGAGCGCGTTGACCGGGCCGTTTCCCTCCGCCACCGTGTGGAGGACGTTCCCTCCGACGTTCAACTTGACCGTCGCCTCCGCGAATATCCCCCTCCCCTCCCTGTGCTCGACGTTCACCGTGAGGTCGATGAGCGTGAAGGGGGGGGCGTAGTTCTCCTGCTGCCGCTGCATCATGAGCGCGACCGACGCTTCCGCCGCCTCGAAGGAGAACCCTTTCGCCTCCAGGGCTTTGATCTGATCCAGAACCTGGCTGATCCTCCCCGTGTCGACGTTGACAAACCCGAATTCCTCGGACTTGCTGACGATGTTCGCGCGCCCGGAGAGCTCCGACACGACGACCCGCATCGTGTTTCCCACAAGTGCGGGATCGACATGCTGGTACGAATCGGGGTTCCGCCGTATGGCCGCGACGTGGATTCCCCCCTTGTGTGCGAACGCCGATTTCCCGACATAGGCAAGGTGGGCGTCCGGCGAGAGATTGGCGATTTCGGCGACGTAGTGGGCGGTCTCGGTGAGGCGCGCCAGGTTCCCCTCCGGGAGACATTCCATGCGGAGCTTGAGCGTGAGATCTGCGATCGCCGAAACGAGGTTCGCGTTTCCGCATCGTTCGCCGTAGCCGTTGATCGTCCCCTGCACCTGGATGCATCCCCCGCGCACCGCCGCAAGGGAGTTCGCCACGGCACACTCCGCGTCATTGTGCGTGTGGATCCCCAGGGGGACGTCCACGGCCTCCCGGACGCGGGAGACGATTTCCGCAATCTCCCACGGCATCGTCCCCCCGTTCGTATCACAGAGAACGAGAACCTCCGCCCCGCCTCCGGAAGCGGCGCGGAGCGTCTCCAGCGCGTATTCCGCGTCGAGCTTGAACCCGTCGAAGAAATGCTCGGCGTCGTAAAACACCCTCCGTCCCCGCCCGACGAGATACGCCGTGCTCTCGCGGATGATCCGTAGGTTTTCCTTCGCATCGGTCCTCAGAACTTCCCTGACGTGAAACAGGGAGGTCTTCCCGACGAGAGCGCACACGGTTGTCGCCGAATCGATGAGCGCGGCAATATTGGGGTCCTCCTCCGGCCGGCCGCCGACGCGGCACGTGGAGCCGAACGACGTGATCACGGCGTGATTCCAGCGGACGTCCTTCGCGCGGGAAAAGAACTCGACGTCCTTGGGGTTCGAGCCGGGCCACCCGCCTTCGATGAATGCAACGCCCAGGTCGTCCAGCTTCCTGGCGATCCTGAGCTTGTCGTCACACGAGAGCGATATCCCCTCCCTCTGCGTGCCGTCGCGCAACGTCGTGTCGTACACCTGGACGCGCATCTCTCAACTCCGCGATGTTGTACGTTCGAACGCCTCGATCTCCTCCGTAAACCGGAACAGGTACCCGAGTTCATCCACGCCGTTAAGAAGACAGGTCTTTGCGAAACCGTCAATGGGGAACCGCATCGCGGCCCCTCCCGGAACGAGAAGGGCCTGTGACGGGAGGTCGACCGTCAGCTCCGTGCGGGGGTCCGCGCCGAGAAGTGCGGCGAGCCGGGCATGGTCTCCCGCGGCCAGCGCAAGGGGGAGGATGCTGTTTTTCATTGCGTTGTTTGAAAAAATATCGGCAAACGAGGTGCTGATCACGACCCGGAAACCGAATCCCGCAAGCGCCCAGGGAGCGTGTTCGCGCGATGAACCGCACCCGAAGTTGTCTCCCGCAAGAAGGATCTGCGCCCCCCGGTGCGCGGGCATGTTCAGGACAAAATCGGGCCGGGGCGTGCCGTCGGCATTGAACCGCCAGTCCGCAAACAGGTTGTCTCCCAGCCCCTGCTTGTCCGTCACCTTGAGGAACCGGGCCGGTATGATCTGATCGGTGTCGATGTTGTCCACCAGGAGCGGGACGACACGCGACGAGAACCGGGTGAATTTCTCCATGAGCCTGTTCCTTCCTATGAAAGCGTCCGGACGTCGGTGATTTTGCCGGTCACAGCGCTCGCCGCCGCCGTCAGCGGTGAAGCCAGAAACGTCCTGCCTCCCTTTCCCTGCCGTCCCTCGAAATTCCTGTTGCTCGTGCTGACAGCGTACTGGCCCGGCGAGAGCTGGTCGCCATTCATCGCGATGCACATCGAGCATCCGGCTTCGCGCCATTCCGCACCGGCCGACGTGAATACCCTGTCAAGCCCTTCCGCCTCCGCCTGGCGCTTCACCGCCTGCGATCCGGGAACGACGAGCACGCGTACGGCGGGGTCGACCTTCCGCCCGCGGAGAACCGAGGCCGCAAGACGCAGATCGGAGAGGCGCCCGTTCGTGCAGCTCCCGATGAAGACGACGTTGACCGGACGGCCGAGGAGGGGCTCGCCCGGGGTCAGGTTCATGTACTCCAGCGCCTTCCTGAGCGCCGACCTTTGCGAGGGGTCTTTGACGTCCTCAGGCCGCGGGACGGGGCCGCCCACCGCCAGACCCATGCCGGGATTCGTCCCGAACGTGATCATCGGCGACAGGTCCGAGATATCGAGCGTCAGTGACCTGTCAAAAACCGCCCCGTCGTCGGTCGGAAGGGCCCGCCATCCGGCCACTGCACGGTCCCACTCCTCGCCGCGCGGCGAGAATTCCCTCCCGGCGATGTATTCAAACGTCGTGTCATCCGGCGCCATCATCCCCGCCCGTGCGCCCCCCTCGATGGACATATTGCATATCGTCATCCGCTCCTCCATCGAGAGCGCACCGACCGCCGGGCCCGTGTATTCGAACACGTGTCCTGTCCCCCCTCCGACGCCAATCCGTGCGAGGAGCGCAAGCACGATATCCTTTGCCGTGACGCCGGGCCCCCGCTTCCCCTCGATCCGGATTTCAAACACACCAGGCCGGCGCTGCAGCAGGCACTGCGTCGCCAGCACGTGTTCCACCTCGCTCGTCCCGATGCCGAAGGCGAGCGCACCGAAAGCGCCGTGCGTCGATGTGTGACTGTCCCCGCAGACGACGGTCATTCCCGGATGCGTGAGCCCGAGCTCGGGACCGATGACGTGGACGATCCCGCGGCCCGCGCTCGACATTCCGAAAAACCGTATGCCCCCCCAGCGGGCATTTTCCTCCATCTGCGCGATCTGCTTTGAGGCGAGCGGGTCGGTGAGCGGCAGAGACGGATCCCCCGTGGGGATGCTGTGGTCGACCGTGGCGACGGTCCTCCCGGGCCTCCGCACCGTGAGCCCGCGGGAACGGAGCCCGGCGAACGCCTGGGGGGATGTGACTTCATGAACCAGGTGGAGGTCGATATAGAGGACGGCGGGAGCCTCCGGTTCCTGGTGCACAACGTGCGACTCCCACACCTTTTCAAAAAGGGTTTTCGGCTTCGGCGCGTTCATCGGCGTACTTCCTCCCTTGAGATCATCGTCACAGGACCGAGGCCGCGAGCGCGATCGCCTCTTTCGCGCGCCCCTCCTTGCGTTTGCGCACGTTCAGCGCCCTGTTCATCGCTTCGAGGTAGGCCCGTGCGCTGCCGGTGATCACGTCGGTGCTCACCGCTCTCCCGTTGTACTGGACGCCGTCGAATTCCACGCGCACGAACACTTCACCCACGGTGTCGTGGCCGATGCTCACCGACTTGAGCGAGTACTCGAGGAGTTTTCCGACGATCCCCGTCAGCCGTTCCATGGCCCGGTACATGGCGTCCACAGGGCCGTCCCCGGTGGCGGAGTCGACCATCCGTTCCTCACCCGTCTTGAGCTCCACGGTGGCCGTGGGGCGGACGCTCGTCCCCGTGCTGACGTGCAGCCCGATGAGCTGGTAGTCCTGTTCCGAGCCGTGCGTTCCCGATTCGAGGATCGCGATAAGCTCCTCGTCGAATATTTCCTTCTTCTGGTCCGCGATCGACGTGAACCCGGCGTATGCCTTCTCGAGCTCGCCGTCCGTCAGATCGAACCCGAGTTCCGCATAGCGCTGCCTGAGAGCGTGCCGGCCGGAATGTTTCCCCAGCACGAGCGTGCTGTGTTTGATGCCGACCGACTGCGGCGTCATGATCTCGTACGTGATTGCACTCTTCAACATCCCGTCCTGATGGATGCCGGCTTCATGGGAGAACGCGTTCGCCCCCACGATCGCTTTGTTCCTCTGCACCTGCATCCCTGTGAGACTCGACAGGAGCCTGGAGGAACGGTAGATCTCCCCGGCATCGACCCCCGTCACGACGCCGAGTCGTTCGGCACGGACCTTGAGGGCAAGGACGATCTCCTCCAGCGCCGCGTTCCCCGCGCGTTCGCCGATGCCGTTGACGGTGCACTCGACCTGGCGCGCCCCGTTTTCGATCGCCGCGAGCGTGTTGGCCACCGCCATGCCGAGATCATTGTGACAGTGAGCGCTGAGGACCGCCCCGCCCAGATCCCCCACACGCTCCCGGATCGCCCTGAACATGGCGCCGTATTCCGCGGGGATCGCGTAGCCGACCGTATCGGGAAGATTGAGAACCGTGGCACCGGCTGCGATCACCGCTGCGGCGATCTCGCACAGGAATCCGATGTCGGTCCGCGAGGCGTCCTCGCAGGAGAACTCGACGTCGCTGCAGAGGCTCCTGGCATACTTCACCGCCTCGACCGAATCCTTCAAAACCTGTTCCCGCGTCTTCTTGAGTTTGTGCGCGAGATGAATGTCGGACGTGGCGATGAACGTATGGATGCGGGGCCTGCGTGCGCCGCGGATCGCTTCCCACGTCCTGTCGATGTCTCCCGCCATGGCCCGCGAGAGCCCCGCGACCGATGAGCGTTCGACGGTTCCCGCGATCATGCGGACAGCCTCGAAATCCCCGGAAGAGGCGACGGGGAATCCCGCCTCGATCACGTCGACGTTCAGGCGTTCGAGCTGCCGGGCCATGCGCAGTTTTTCATCCACGTTCATGCTGCACCCGGGCGACTGCTCCCCGTCGCGGAGCGTTGTGTCGAACACGATAATGCGGTCGTTCATGGCAATGCTCTCCTTAAAGTATTCTGCCTTCCACGTCAATGAGTTTCTTCACCCACGCCATCAGGTCGGCGAACCCGGCGGGTGTCAGCGACTGGGCCCCATCGGAGAACGCCTCCTCGGGTTTCGGGTGGACTTCGATGATCAGACCGTCCGCGCCTGCGGCAACCGCGGCCTTCGCAATCGGCGTGACGAGGCTCCGGACGCCGGTGCCGTGACTGGGATCGACGATGATCGGGAGATGGCTCGTCTCGTGGACCGCGGGGACCGCCGAGAGATCGCAGGTGTTCCGTGTGTAGTCTTCAAACGTCCGTATCCCGCGCTCGCAGAGGATCACCTCGTAATTCCCCTGCGACATGATGTATTCCGCCGAGAGGAGGAGGTCCTTCACCGTGTTCGCCATCCCCCGCTTCAGGACAACCGGCTTTCGTACCTTGCCCACCTCCTTCAGGAGCGCATAATTCTGCATGTTGCGCGCGCCGATCTGGAGTATGTCCGCGTAATCCGCCACCAAGGGGACGTCCGTGGGTGTGATCACCTCGGTAATGATGAAGAGGCCCGTCTTCTCCCTCGCTTCTGCGAGCAGCCGGAGTCCCTCCTCCTCGAGCCCCTGGAAGCTGTAGGGAGAGCTCCTGGGCTTGAACGCCCCGCCCCGGAGGACTTTCGCCCCCGACTTCTTGACCTCCTCCGCAACCGCCAGTATCTGCTCGCGGCTCTCGACTGAACAGGGTCCCGCCATGACGATGAAGTGGTTGTTGCCGACCGTGACCGACCCCGGCGACCCCGCCTCTCCCAGCCTGATCGTCGTCCTCTCCGGCTTCCAGTCCGTGCTGGCCAGCTTGTAGGGCTTCAGTATGGGGACAACGCTCTCGACGCCGCTGAGGACATCCAGTGCCTGGAGGCGCGATTTCCCCCGCTCGTCGCCGACGCAGGCGATCACAGTCCTCTGCTCTCCGTAGATCGGATGCACCTGGTAGCCGAGCGTGCGCACCTGCTCGAACACGTGCTCGACCTGTTCCCGGGAGGCCCCCGGCTGCATAACGATGATCATACCTCCCCCTGGAACTCGCGCTTCAGTGCGACCCGTCCCGTGCGGGCCATCTCCTTGATGGCGAAGGGCTTCAGCATCTTGATAATCGCATCGACCTTCTGCTGGCTCCCGGTGGCCTCCAGCGTGAGGGTTTTCGGGCTGATGTCAACGACCTTCGCGCGGAAGATCTCCGCGATCTGCATGATCTCGGGGCGCGTGTCGTTCGTCGAATGGACCTTGACAAGGACAAGTTCCCTGTCGACGAAGCTCTCGAACGTCAGGTCGATCACCTTGACGATGTCGATGAGCTTGTTCAGCTGTTTCGTGATCTGTTCGATGATCTGATCATCCCCGCGCGCAACAATCGTCATACGGGACACCCCCTCGTCCTCCGTCGGTCCGACGCTCAGGCTGTCGATGTTGTACCCTTTCGCCGCGAACAGGCCGGCGATCCTGTTAAAGGCCCCGAACTTGTTCTGCACGAGAATCGAGATCGTGTGCCTCTTGACCTTCTCGTCGGCGGGGCCGGGCGCCTGCGTGTTAAGCATTGCTTGGGACATGGGCATGAACGCTTACCTTTCTGGCTTTTCCTTTTTCCACAGTGGCGATTGCGTCTCCGGAGCCGTTGCGGCCCCCCGGGACGGGATCGGGCGTATCGATCATCTCATTGATCGTCTGCCCCGCGGGGATCATCGGGTAGACGTTGCCCTCTTTCGCGACGACGAACTCGGCAAACACCGGGCCGTCCGTGTGCGCCATCGCCTTGCGCAGGACGTCCTCCACCTCGGAGGTGCGCGTGGCGCGGAAGGCCGTGCAGCCGTACGCCTCCGCAAGGCGCACGAAATCCGGGTTCGCGAGCTCGACCTGCGAGTACCGCCGCCGCCAGAACAGCTCCTGCCACTGCCGGACCATGCCGAGGAAGCCGTTGTTGATGACGAATATCTTGAGAGGGAGGCGGTGCTGGACGATCGTCGCCATCTCCTGGCTGTTCATCTGGAAGCCACCGTCGCCGCTTATCGAAATGACAGGGAGATCCCTGCGGCCGAACACCGCCCCCATGGCGGCGGGGAGCGAAAACCCCATCGTGCCGAGGCCGCCGGAGGTGATGTGCGTGCGGGGATGGGCAAAGTTGAAGAACTGCGCGGCCCACATCTGGTGCTGCCCCACGTCGGTCGCGATGATGGCCTTGCCCCCGGTCAGTTGGCTGAGGCGATCAATCACGTACTGCGCGTGCAGGCCGGTGGGCGGATACCGCAACGGGTGCTCCTTCTTCAGCCCA
>Ga0182021_10009721_pt1 | contig 11401 bp, 8 predicted proteins | sample 612E3MmetaG_FD_120493 | JGI IMG/M metagenome (GOLD analysis project Ga0182021, IMG submission 120493) | Permafrost microbial communities from Stordalen Mire, Sweden - 612E3M metaG (Illumina Assembly) | ecosystem: Environmental > Terrestrial > Soil > Wetlands > Permafrost | place: Sweden...
AGCGGATCCTGGGTGGTGTCACCGGCACTGCTGACCGACTTCGAGAGGTCTGGCTGTCGGCCCAGGCTCACGCCCTCCCGCTGATGGACGGTGCCGCCGCGCTCACCGCGGCGAAGATCGACCTCTTGCCCCACCAAGTCGTCCTCACTCACAGGATCGCGACGGCCTCCCCCCGGCGCTTCCTTGTGGCGGACGAGGTGGGCCTCGGCAAGACAATCGAAACGGCGCTGCTCCTGCGTGAGTTGGAGAGCCGGGGTGAGCTAACGCGGGCACTTATGGTCGTGCCGGCCGGATTGGTGAACAACTGGCACCGGGAGCTGAACGAGGTCTTTCATCTCGACTTCGAGGTATTCGGCAGCGAAGGGGATGTGACCGACCGGAAGTCCAACGCGTTCGCGAGGCACGATCGGCTGATCGCCAGCATTGACACCCTCAAACGACCCGCTCGCGTCCGGCGCCTTCTGGAAGCTCCGCCCTGGGATCTAGTTGTCTTCGACGAGGCACACCACCTCACCGCCTATCGTTCTGGCAAGAAGGTTCGCAAGACGGAGAACTTCAAGCTGGCGGAGGCCCTCAAAAACCACACGCGTGACCTTCTGCTGCTTTCTGCTACACCGCACCAGGGTGACCACTTCAGGTTCTGGATGCTGGTGCAGCTCCTGAACCCGACGCTGTTTAAAAGCCACGAAAGTATGGTGGACCAGCGCCATCGGCTGAACGCCGTCGTGATGCGGCGGACCAAGGCCGATTCCTGTCGTGCCGATGGCTCGGCGCTTTTCGCGCGGCGACTGGTGCACACCGAGTCCTTCCTTATGTCCAACGACGAGCGCCGCTTCTACGAAGAGCTGCGCCGGTATCTGGAGGACGGGTTTGCGTTGGCAAAGCGGCAGGGCCAGCAGGGCAGCGGCCTTGGCTTCGTCATGGCGGTTTTTCAGAAGATCGCCGCCTCAAGCTTCGCGGCCGTGAAGCGGACTCTGCGGCGCAGACTGCTTGCGCTGACGATCCACGAGGGGATCTTGCGCGACCAGGACCTCGACATCGACGGGAGAGAGACACTCTACCGTGAGGCGAGGGAACTCATTCGTGAAGAGCACGGGCTTGGCGACGACCCAATCAGTCGCGGGCAGGTCGACCGGATCTTGGCGGACACCAAGCTGAAGCTGTTAAAGACCCTCGACCAAGAAGAACTGGACCTACTGACGGACCCGCACGCGTGGGAAGGGGTGTCTGCTCGCGCCGAGGATCTCGCCTCGGCTGTGGTCGCCTCGACGTTGCCACAGGAGCGGGATCGGATCAAGGCGCTTCTTGCGCTGTTCCCTCCTGGCCGAGAGACCAAGGCGGACAAGCTGCTGCAGGCGCTCGGCGCGTTGTGGCGCCACAACCCTGGCGAGAAGGTGGTCGTCTTCGCGACCTACTTGGGCACCGTCGACATGCTCGCGGCGGAGGTCGAGGTGACCTACCCAGGTCAAGGCGTCGTTGTCCTCAAGGGTGGGGATCACGGTGCGAAGCTGGCCGCCGAGCGGCGCTTCAAGCGTCGAGACGGACCGAAGATGCTTGTGTGTACCGCGGCCGGCCGCGAGGGGATCAACCTGCAGACATCTCGGGTGCTCTTCAACTTCGACCTGCCATGGAACCCGATGGACGTCGAGCAGCGGATCGGGCGGATCCATCGATACGGCCAGGCCTACACGGCCCAGGTCTACAACCTCGTGTTGTCAGACACGATCGAAGGCCGTGTCTTCTTGCTGCTGGACAGCAAGCTGACGGAGATCGCGCGAGCGGTCGGCAAGGTCGACGAGCAGGGCAACGTTGCTGAGGATCTTCGCAGTCAGATCCTCGGACAGCTCGCTGAACGGCTGAACTACGAACGGCTGTACCAGGAGGCCCTTTCCGACCCCGAGCTGAAGAGGACGCGGCTGGAGCTGGAGTCGGCGCTGGCCAATGCCGACGAAGCCAGGAAGGTCGTCTTCGAACTCTTCCAGGATCTGGAAAGGTTCAACCTGGCTGACTACCGCCCGCTGGCTGACCCGGCCGTGGGCATGAACCGCCTGATCTTGTTCCTGACCTTCGCCGTGGAGACCCAGGGTATGTCGTTTGGTCAGGATCAGGAAGGGCTGTACTCCCTGCGATCGGACAAGGGCCAACTGCTGGCGCGGTTCACGACTGATCGAGACGTGGCGCGCGACCGCGACGACGTGCAGCTCCTCGGCCTCGACCATCCCAACGTCGTGCAGGTGTTGCAGGCCTTCCAGGACCGACCGGCTGAGGAGCTGGGGGCCTCCGTCCAGGCCAAGGGTATCGAGCCCGGCGTGCTGACCTGGTGGCTCACCGAGGCGGTCGGTCCCAAGGGTGAGCGCCGGCGGAAGGTCGTCTCCCTTGGTGCGACCCTCGATGGTCGCCGACACCTACAGCTCGAGAACCTGGGACGCGCGGTCCTTGAACTGCCCGCGACTCCACCCCGGTTGCTGCCGCCGGACCGCGACCGCCTACTCCGCGAGTCGATCGAGCCCATGCTGGAGCGCGAGATCAAACATCACGCCAGCGGCTCAAGCTCGGACAGCTACTCGCTTCGCCTCATCGGGTGGATCGAGGCGACGTAGACCGCCGCGCGCACCGCCGAACAGACGGTGGTCGCCGGTCGCTGTGCCGCAACCAGGAGCGGTTACTTCTTGCCTGGCTTCTTGACGGTCTCTACAACTGTTGTGCTGGGGTGCTTCTGAGCGTAGTCCTTCTTCACAAACTCGCCGGTCTTGGCGCTGCGCGCCACCTTAACCTTCTGGCTCTTGCTCATGATGCGTCTCCCTTCTGCGGTATCTTAAGCCGCATGTTCCCTGGCGATGAGGCCGGCTACCTGCCGATTCCAGTTCCGACGATGTATGAGGCGTGCCTCCTGTAGATCCTCGGAGAGCACCTCCGCCTTCGTGAGCTGCGAGAGCACCTCCCACTGGTGATTGAAGACGTACGTCGCGTTGCCCGTATAGGCGCTTTCAAGGACGAAGAGCCCACGCTCGGGAAAGGCGAAGACCACATATCCGCGGAACCCGGCCCGGCCAACTGCAACAAATGCAGGTGAGTAGTCGTTCAGAACCCGGAACCTCTCTTCGATGACGACTTGGTTGCCCTTGGGCGCGCGTTCGACAATCTCCTTGAGCTGCAACCTGAGCTTTTGCCAGGGCCATCGCCCCGGGGGCAGGACTTCCCAATTCAGCCTTCTCAGGGTCGCTGGGACCAGCGGTACCAGGGCGCTCGTCAGCACGAAGCACTCGCCGAAGATCTCCAGGAACAGGTTGACAACATGGAGCAAGTTCGCCTGGCCTTCGGGCGTGTACTCAACCTCAGGAGAGACCACGGCCCTGGAGCCGTCCGTCAGGACGGAGACCGAGAGCTCAACGCTGGGAGGAGGAACTAAGGTCCTCGGGTATCTCTTGTACGGAACATCCCTGAGGTCCGATCGCTCGACCCGATCCTGGCCGTGCCACTCGACCCAGCTCCACTCGATGACCCGGTAGGCGGTCTCCATGTCACGATCACGATGGATGACTTCCTTGCCATCGGCGTTGAAGCGGCTGATTGGCCCGAAGTCTGGCGCTGGGAGGACAGTCTCCCCCTCCCCCATGGCGGCCGTGAAGCCGATCCGCCGGAACAACGCCTGTCGGTCTGGGGTCACGCCTACCCCGACCCTCAGTCTCGTGCCCACGGGCACGAAGCCGAGATGCTGCCGTACTTGCCTGATTCGCTTCTTCTTGATCACCACTTTCGAGCCCTCCGCAGTCTGAAGTACGGTGCGCTGGGCGCCCCGTCTACCAGGTGTATGCTCATTTCCAAGCCCGGTTGGACACGGGAGCTCAGCCCTGTCCAACTCACCTCTGGAACGAGCATTGGGGAAGGGGATGAGTCGGCGCGTACCAGTCGAGGAGGCCGCCACCGTCGTGCAGGTTGAAGCGGCGATTGCAGCGCTCACGGCCGCCGACAACGCGCGAATCGTGCTCTACGCGCGGAGGCTGGTGAAGGGGCTTGGCAGCACGTCGAGAGGAAGGGACCACAAGGATCTGATGCAAGACGCCGTAGTCTCTGTACTCTCGGACACCCGGCGCTGGAACCCAGCCAATGTCGACTTCGTTGGCTTCCTGTGCGGTGCCATGAAGAGTATCGCGAGCAACTGGCGAAATACCGGGATTCGGGCCGGTGGTGTCGAGGTGTTGTGCGACGACCGACCATCTGACCAGCCCGAGCCGAACCCGCTGCTGAACGCGGCAAGTTCGGCGGCGGATCCCGAACGAGAGACCATCGCGAAGGACGAGGTGGAGAGGATCGACCGCCTCTTTGAGGCCGACGACCTGGTCAGGGACATCATCGCTGGGATGGGGGCCGGCATGAGCGGACCCGACATTATGGAGTGCACTGGGGCCTCAGAGAAGGAGTACCGAGCCGCCGTGAGGCGCCTGCGGCGGGGCGTCGGGCGCGAGGGGGGCTCATGAGCAAGCCAGGCCGCAACCACCAAGAGGAGCTGTGGAATCTCATGACAGCCCTCGCAGACTCCGTTCTAGACTCTTCTGATGAGGAGGTGCTTGAGGAGGCCCAGCTGAACGGCGACTCCGCCGAGAGCACCCGTGAAACGCTCCTTGATGGGGTGAAGCTCCTCAAGAAGCAGAGGCTTGCGGATGCTAGAGCCCAGTACGAAGCCGCAGCCGCATCGATGACGGCTCCCCGTTCGAGTCGGATTCCAACTTCGCTGAGGGAGATGAGGGACCTACTCCGATCCTTGCTTGAGGCTCGGCCACAACTCCAGCCCGCACTGACGGCTCAGTTCCGTGACTTCGCCGAGCTTTCGGACGAGGACGTAGAGGGCTTTCTGCGGCAGCTCGATGCCCTCGGCGTTCTGGACGAGTACCTCAAAGACAAGAGATGACAGGGAGCTTTCTGTCGCCCGACCGGGTCCTTGCGGAGCTCGGCGTTGAAGAACCCGATGACATCGACATCGAGGCGATAGCCCAGTACTGCGGTGCAACGATCATCTATGAGGCGCTTGAAGGTGCCGCCGCTCGAATCGTTGGGTATGGGGATCGCGCCTACATCACGGTCGATTCCAGGTCGTCCCGTCCTCGGCAGAGGTTCTCCGCGGGCCATGAGCTTGGCCATTGGATGTCGGATCGCGGGAGGATCTCAGCGTTCGAGTGCACCGAGGGCAACTTCACCGGAGCGTGGTCTGCGAACAACCCAGAAACTCGAGCCAACCGTTTTGCGGGCGACCTGCTCCTCCCAAAGGCCATGTTCAGCCGTGATGCCCGAGCCAAAGAGGTTACCTTTGCAGGTGCTGGGGCGCTGGCCGACCGCTATGAAACCAGCCTTACGGCGACTGCGATTCGTCTGGTCGAACTGGGCTCGTTCCCAGCGGTGATCCTCTGCTTCGAACCTGGCAGCAAGAGGTGGGCCTGGCACAAACGGGGTCCGGACCTCCCGTCAAGGCTGTGGCCGCGAGACCTACCTGCGAAGAACTCTATCGCCTTCGACATCATGAACGGAGGTCACCCACCCAGCCCCGCAAACGTCGGCGCCTGGGCTTGGTTCGACTGTCGTGAAGCAGCAGACTACGAGGTCTACGAAGACTCGATCCTCGTCGCCGGGCATATCCTTACTCTGCTGTGGTGGAGGGATGAGTCCATGATCCTGAGGATGGGGTCCTAGATGGCCCGGCCCTTTCGCTTCGAGTTTCCGATCAGGGGGTGGTTCGTCGGCGTCACATGCTTTGATCGCCCGTTGCGTTGAGAGCCCAGTCTCATGCAACTGTTCTGGAACTCCGGCGAGAAGAAGACAATACGTGGCCTAGACATTCTGGGCGTTCGTCAGATCGACCAGGGAATCGAGAAGCCGTGGGTCGCTGGCATCACCACGATCTCCATCCGGGCGAGGTACCTGTCACTGCTCCCCTGGGTCCTCGGTGAGATCTTTCAGCGCGATCTAGCCACTGACGGCCGGGCTGAATTCAATCCGGAGCGCCTGAGGGCTGTGTTGGCGCGTTTGGAGTTTGTGGTTCTTGCCGCCACCGAGCTCGGGCAGCGGGAGGGTGAGTCGGGCTCAACGGTTGGTGTGCTGGGCCGGGACAACTTCGCTGAGCCTCTTGATCAGCTGTTCGAGGCAGGCAGGGTTGCGCTCCCGTCAGAGAAAGGCGGCGCAAGCTACGGGACCTACGCGATGCCCTGTCGAGGGTTCGGAATTCTCGGCGGAGGACTGGCGCAGGACGTTCTACCCGTCCGAATCACCCCCCGAGGACGTACCTTGGCTGAGGCCCGCCAGCGCGCCACGTCCGATTCGCACCTATCGGAGTTGGTGCTCAGTGGGGGCGACGTAACCCTCGACCTTGTGCGGGAAGGGAGGGACTCGTTCTCCATCAACGGTCTGGGTTGCTGCCCCGAGGAACGCATGCTCCTGGAGGGAGCGTTCTTGGAGCCGTTCGCCGAGGACGATCAAACACGGGGATTCTACGGCCGCTTCAGGTCGACGCTGCGATGGGCTCTGACTCAGCTTGCCGAGAACCCCCTGTCAGAGACTGAGATTATCCGCCTCAACTACCAGAGAGCGGTCGAATCGTCGGGTCCGCTTCAGGAAGTGGAGGGAACCTGGGCGGAATACGAGCTCCGCCGAAGAGCGCACCTCGCCCTCGAGATGCTGCTCAGCTCGTTGACTGACACGTTGCGGGAATTGGAGCGGGCAACCGTGCCGCAGGTTATCGGGGAATGGGTTGTCTCGGAAGACGACCCGCCGATTCTGAGAGAGGCCATCGGGGAAAGCGCCGGGGCTTGGCAGCTGCCCGTTGGGGTTCTTGCTGATCGCATCGGCGAACGAGGCGAGGTCCGGATACCTTCAGATATCGGGAGCCTCCGGCAGCTCCAGCCGGCACCGCGAGCTCTTTGGGCACTTGGGCTGCTAGTTAGGTGTCGAGCAGATGCCCGCGTCCTCTTAGGACGTGAGTCCCTGATCGGTAGACAGAGCTACATGGAGCGGGCATTCGAGATCATCGACGAACACCAGAGCGACGCGGTGGCGAGGGCGATCGAGCCCCTCTTGGTGTACGCGGTGGTAGAACCTCACCTGGCGACAACACTCCGGAAGATGAGCCAGGGGCAGAGCTGCTCGCTCCGGCTGTTTCCCGAAGGTCCGATGCTGCGCCCGACCGCGGAGCCGGTGTTCCCGGGGCACAGCGCCACCCGCCTGAGCAATGTCCTGGGAATGGCGGCGGACCTTGGTTGGTGCGAGCGGACGGAAAACGGCAAGTTCACGGTGACGGAGCGAGGACGCACGCTAGCCGGGCCAGCTGGGGAGTCCGCATGAGGCTCGACGTCCTCGGCCTTCTCGAGAGGGAATCACGGGTCACGCACGTCATCGTCCTGACGCACAACATCGACTTCGTGTTTGTGCAGGCGCTCGTCGTGGCTGCTCTCCGGCGCTGCGGACACCCTTCTTTGACGGTCTTTGCAGACGCCGACTGTGCCAGCGAGAGCTACATCAGACAAGGTCGGGTCCTAGGCAATCTCGGGGTGCGATACCGAGTGGTTCCGGTTCTGATGGAACCGGGCTTTCGATTTCACCCCAAAGCCGTGCTCCTTGCTGGCGAAGCAAAGGGAACGCTCCTGGTGGGCTCCGGCAACCTCACGTTCGGAGGTTGGCGTGAGAACGCTGAGGTGTGGTGCCGGTTTGACTCGGATGCCGATGGAACAGGGCCGTTCTCCTTCTTTCGCTCGTACCTCGGGCGGGTCCTCAGGCGTGTCCCCTTGGCCAGCGAAGTCGAGGCGGAGGTTCTGGGGGCGTTTGACCCAAGCTCTCACCCGTGGGCAACCGAGCTGGGATCCCCATCTGGCCTGATCGGTCGGGTAGCAGAGGGAGAGCCTCTTCTGGACCAGATGGCGGATTCGGTAGGTCAGACGTCCATCTCAAGGCTAGTGGTCTGCACTCCCTACTTCGACGACGAGCTCGAGGCGCTGAAGATGATGCGAAGCAGGGTTGGACCGGGCAGAACCGAGGTGTTCTTGCAGTCGGGTGAGGCCTCGATCAGTGGCCGCGTCGTGAGGGCATTGCCCGAGGATGTCGACCTCGTCTCGGTCGACTTTCTTGTGAAGACCGGGGACGGTAGCGAACGCCGCCGTTTCCTTCACGCGAAGCTCTATGTGGCGGAACGACGGGATGGTGTCGTGCTGTTCGCCGGGAGCGCGAACTGTTCCAGGGCGGCCCTCCTTGCCGGAGGAGTAAGAGGCAACGCCGAGCTGCTGGCGGTGAGGACAGTGTCGCCTGCCGACCTGGAGTCGGATGTGCTCAGCGATCTCACGGTCCTTGATGGCGAGCCGGAGCTGCGCGAGCCGGCTGGGACGCCAGAAGAGGAACCCGGGAAGGTCTGCCCGCTCAGAGTCCTGGCCGCAAGATTCGAGGGTGGCCAGCTCACGGTGGCGTTCAAGGCCGCAGCGGAGGTGACAGTTACTGAATGTCTCGTTGACAGATTGAGGGCGGAGTATTCGGTGAGTCCTGATGGCTGCCTCGCGGTGCGCGCTTCGGCCTGCCCCAGGGGCATCGTTCTGGTAGGCGAAGAAGACGGTGGTCCTGTGAGGTCGGCGCCACACTGGGTGGATGACGAGTTTCACCTGCAAGCGAGTTCGTCCGCGAGAACCCTCGCCGACAAAATCCATCGTGCCCTAACGCCGTCCACGTGGGACGCGAGGGCATGGTCTGAGACGCTCCAGGCGCTTTGCAAACACCTACACTACCTGCCTCCACCTCGAGCCCGCAGCAGTGGGGGCGGGGGTTCAGAGGCCGTAAGCAGGCAGAAGCGGACATACACCTGGGCGGACGTTCTCGCCGAAGGTGCCGAGATCCCGACGGTTCGTCCAGTGGGATGGTCCGCCAGCCACGGCGGCAGAATCGGGGGACTTCACGACCTCCTGCTGGCCTGGTTCGGCTTCGGTCACTTGGACGAGGCAGGAGAAGAGCCGTCGAGTGTCCCGGTTAGCGAAGGCGAGGGCCAGGATGTCGAGGAGAAGATCGAGGCAAAGAAACGAGAGGGCGCGACGGCTGACAACCGGCAAGCGCCTTGGGTGCCGACAGAGCGCGACAGACAGCGCTATCTGCACGATGTGAACAAGGTCGTGGAGGTCATGACCTCGGGGCGATACCTTGAGCACCGGCCTGCGGACCTGCTGGCTTCAGACATCAAGATCACCTCCCCACTCCTGCGCGAGGGTCTGTCGCGGGGCTGGTTGAGCGCCGAGGATTACTTCAGCGCCACCAACAAGATCTGGCAGAGCCTGTTCTTCACGTCCGAGGTTGAGCCGGCAAAGGGCTGGCTTGAAGTGCGCGCTGAGAGAGACAAGCCGCCTGGTGACTTCTTGGCCCGGATGAGCGGCGCGGAGCTCTCCGCTGCGTTGGCATCCTGGGCATTGGGTGTCCCGAGAAGAATCGAAAGCCCCCAGCATGCTCTGTTCGCACTCGCGACCGCTGTCTCGGTTGCGCGTCTTCCTTGGCTAGGTGATGAGCTTGAGGAGATCGCGAAACACCTTGGGCGGTTGCTCGTCCTGACGCCCACCGAGCAGAGCGACGAAGCCTTCGAGGATCTGACGAGGCGCTGGCGCGATGTGGTTAGGACTGGGCGTGCGCTGGGGAACCTCGAGCGACGGCTGGCTGGTGAGGGACTGGAAAAGATCAGGCACCGACTCCATTGGCAGAAGCTCGCTGCGGGCGAGCTGCTTTGGCAGGGCGCCAGGGGCTTTTGCCTGACACTCGAGCCGTGCAACCACGTGGCCGGCCGGCATTGTCCGGTTCGGTGCCTCCAGGCGAAAGCGACCAGAATGAGCTTCTCAGTGGATTACTTGGTGCCGCTCAGACACGTACTGGGGACGGCCGATAGCGTAGGGGAGAGCGGCTGGGGACCAACAAGTGGGGACCTGCTTTCTCAGCTGTTTGACTCTGTGGCAGAGGGGTTCAAGGGGACACTGCATCCGTAGCAGGCCAAGAGCACGCTGGTGTCCCCCGACTTGGCTAGACTGGGTGTCATGAGCGAAAGCTGCGAGATCTGCGGTTGCCGTCTCCACCGGCTGGGTCACTACGCAAAACCCTCTGTGGAAGGCCGCTCGCACGCGACCAAGCACCACTTCGTGGCCGAGAGGTTCTTCGGCCGGTCCAAGAACCGAGCAGGGGATCAGCGCGAGCGGGTTTTTGCGGTGGATCCGTGGGGTGTGGAGGGAAAGACGGCCGTCTTCTGCTACGAGTGCCACGAGGAGTTGCTGCACAATCCGGTGCTGCTTCCCGAGGACCTAGAAGGCCTGCGGGAATTGGTCCGCCGCCACGGGCTGGGTGAGAGTGAGAAGACGGAAGAGCGCACGAAGCTCGCGGGTCGGATCGAGCTGCTGCACGAAGTGCTGCAACGGGGGATATGGGAGTTGCTCCGAGAGACCGGAGTTTGAGCCGCATCTGTGGGCCGCTGCTGCGGGAAAGGACTCCACGGTGACCGGTCCGGTCGTCCTGTTTGGCCGTCAACCGGCGAAGGCGCATTCTGGGACAGCGGCAAGGGGTACATCAGCCAATGCCGCAAGGCAGAGTTCCTGGACAAAATGCTGGATCTCGTAGACGCTGTCCTCGGAGACTATGAGAGGCAGGGGCGGATTCGGGTTGGCGTGAGCCGCAGCTACATTGCGGATGTCAAGGAAATGCTCGAGCATCGCGCTGTAGGTTGCCCACCTTGCAGCACCAGAGAAGATCTCGTGAAACCTCCGGTATCTGGTAGTTGATCGGATCGCTGGATACGGGAGTGCATCGAGCAGGGAGACGATGTTCTTCTTCTTGATCTGGCCGACGTCCAGGAACCGCTCCAGAGCTCTGAACGCGGAGAGAAAGGCCAAGTCGTGCTTCTCCTGGTACTCGAAGTAGCGCTTTTCTAGATCCCTCTTGCGGAGAGCGCGTCGCTCCTCAACGTAGTGGCTTGAGTAGAAGCTACCCACCATGAAGCCGTAGAACAGCGTCCTGCTGAAGGTGAGCTCGCGCATAGCGCCCGAGACGCGGTGATCGGTGAGCATCTGGGGCAAGTAGGTCAACAACACTTGAAGCCTGTGCATGTCGAGGCCCATGCCGGAGTTCAAATCCACCTGGGATGGGTCCGTCAGCAACCGGTCAGCGGCTCGCAGTTCAGAGCGAAGCCTGTTGTCATCCCACGACGAGTTGGGTACGTGGTTAAGTTCCAGCAGCGAGAAGTCGTCATGGTAGGGCCTCGGCTCATCCCCGAACATGAGTGCGAGGGTTCCTGAAAGCGGCGGTGGAAAACTGTACCCCTGAGGCGGCCGGGTGGATCGACCGTGGCGGTCGAAAAGTGGACCGGCCGTCAGCCTTCGGATCGGGGGGATCACCTGATGGAAGGCTGGGGGGA
>Ga0182021_10009722_pt1 | contig 11401 bp, 10 predicted proteins | sample 612E3MmetaG_FD_120493 | JGI IMG/M metagenome (GOLD analysis project Ga0182021, IMG submission 120493) | Permafrost microbial communities from Stordalen Mire, Sweden - 612E3M metaG (Illumina Assembly) | ecosystem: Environmental > Terrestrial > Soil > Wetlands > Permafrost | place: Sweden...
TCACGGAGAATGAACCCGTTCCGCCTCAATAGTGGGTGGTCCCGAGGGTGATGCGGCGAGCCGTTGCAGCGGCTTCCCATCAGCGTCGAACGGACTTGACCGCGCATTTGGGCGGCGCTACCCCGGTCCTTCAAGTCCGGGATAGCCAGCCCGAGGTGCTGCGTCGGCACGGACAGGGAGTCCTTGTCATTCGCGGGCGGGAGGATGTCAAAGCCTTCTCACGACCAGAACGTCACCTCGAGATCGGGTGAGCGGTGTGCTCGGGTGATCGCTTGCGGCACGGCCCGTAGTAGTAGTCACTATTCACCCCGCCCCGATCCCGCCTGGGAGGGCATCCGTCCTCTTCGACTCGGCGGACACCCCAACCAACGCGGTGTGCTCGCCTTGGGGTGGGCCAAGGTAAACAACGCGGGGCCGCGGACAAGAATGCATCCACGGCCCCGCGAGGTTCTGGTGCCCCTACAGCTTGGGCAGCACCTGCGTGTGTTCGATCTGTACAGCCTGCAGCGACTGCGGGTTGAGGCCGAGCAACTGCAGAATGCTCGGAGCAATCTGGGTGGTCTGCACTGCGTCATTGCTGACCACTTGATGGGACACACCCGCTCCCGAAACGACGAGGGGGACGTCACGGTCTGCCGGTGCCGCGCCGCCATGCTCGGCAAGCTTCTTCACGTTGCCGGTGTAGACGACACCGGGCTGGGCGATACCGATGAGGTCCGGTGCGTGGGTGTCGCCGTTGGCCGCGTGAACCAGCGTGTCGGCTGCGGTGCCGGTGTAGACCGTCGTCAGGCCAGACGACTTGACCGTTGAGGAGTAGACCCCTTTGGCGTCACGGGCCAAGTTTGCCGGTGCGTCATGAGTGAGCAGGTAGTTCTTCGTGAAGGCCAACGCATCCGCATGGCGGTCCGAGAGCGACATCAGCATGCCGTCATCATCGACGGCAAAGGTGACCAACGGTGCCGCTTTGGGGTGCAGCGCAGTCCAGGTGGTGTTGATGTTGGCGATGATCGCCGCGTCATCAACACGCCGTAGCGTGCTTAGGTCCTGCGGGGACTGTCCGTGCTTGGCAGACAAGATGATCGTCGTGCTGGCGTCCAGTCCTTTCACATGAATCTCATTCTGGAACGTGGCGACCTGCGTGTTCATGTAATCCAGCGCGCGCGAGAGCAGCGGCCCGGGGGTCCCGTCGGGGTTGTACCCGCCGGCCAGCCCATCAGAGATCGGCAGCTTCTGCGCTGTGGAGATCGTCTGGAAGTTCATCCCGAATATTGCGGGGGTGCCGACGTGGCGGGTCCCGGAGTGGTCCAAGCCGTCGATCTCGTTGACGATCGCGGCGACCTTGGTGCTGTCGTACTCCTGAGTCAACGCGTTGTCGGTGGTCCAGTCGTTGCCGGATGCGTCCGCGGCGCTGTTGATCTCGGGCGTGAACAGGTCCTGCACGCCGGTTCCGGACGGACCGTTGAGGATTTCATAGGCCGCGTGCTTGTCCGACCAGGCGGTGCCCAGTCCTTGGGTGCGGGCAACCTCGAAGACGGTGTTCACCTTGAGATAGTTGTGCGGGTATATAGGGGTGCAGGTGGCCGGGTTGACAGGTAGCGCCGCCGGGTCCAGCAGTGACTGCGGCGTCGGCGTCATCTTCAGGATTGCCTTGGTGATGGCCGCCGAGTTCGCCAGCGTCTGAGCCGTGGTGTTGGTCGGAAGGCTGGTGAGCGCGTGGTCAGTCAGCTTCTGCCCTGCATCGAGTGTGATCGGATTCTGCGATCGATCAGCGGCCTCGGTCCAGGCGACCTCAGTGCCCGGGGCCGCAGTAGTGCAGTCAATGGTGCCAGGGGCGAGCAAGGCGTGGTTGAAGGTGTCGTCGTAGTACACACCAGTGGTCCCTGGGCCGCCACCGGTCAACTGGGCGACCATGCCCGGGAACGAGTCGGAGGGGAAGGTGGTCTTGGCTTGGGTGTAGTTGGTTCCGTTGGTCTCCAGCTTGGCCAGCGCAGAGTTCGGATGCTTGGCTACGTAGTAGGCGAGGTCGTTTTCATGCAGCCCGTCGAACGACAGGAGCAACACGTGTTTGACGGGAGCCTTCTGAGCCGCAGCGATGGCGCTGGGCACTGCTGCAATGCCGAGCAGTCCGATGCTCACTCCGGCAGCAACAGCGATGTAACGACGTGACATAACCCCTCCTCGGGTTGACCACGGTGGCCAACTCGAGGTCAGTTCTACTGACCGGCAATGGGGTCGCAACCGCTTCCCGGCGTCGGGTGTCTGAACCTCAGGTGAACAACACGAGCTGGATGCGCCCCTGCGCGGAGCTGAGGCGAGCCTCGATATCGGTGTCACCAAAGGAACTAGCCTCGCACTGGGCCCTGTCTCTAAGCTGCGCTGCCGAACCCACCAGCCAGATCTTCGTAAGCATCGATCGCGGTGCCGAAATGGAGCGCGGCGGCGCCACGCTCGAGCAGGTGGGCACCTGATCAGCCGTATGGTCCGCTCCCAGGGGCGCGGGTTGATGACGACGGCCGCGTCGTACTCGCTCGAGTGGCGTTGGCCCTCATCGTCTTGTGGCTCGGCAATGGTGTGGCCTATTGCTTTGCGGTAGGCCCTGCCAGTCTCCGTGGCTGACCAAGGGGTCCGACCTGGGATTCCAGTGCCAAGAGCTCCGTCCCGATGGGTTCAACAACCAACACGTTGGCCCTCGCGCGCAATGTTGAAGACTACGGTCCGGGCTATGACCGGTCCGACTGGAGCGTTGTGGTGCTGTTCCGCCCAAGGTCCTGGCACAGGATCAACTGCCCTCGCCGCTGGCGCAGTTCGAACAGGCCGCGGGCGAGCGTGGCTGACCTGATGTCTCGAGGGCGTCACCCACCCATCCAGCACTGATCGCACACCCCGCCGGGGCGGGTTCGTCGGTCGCGGACTACGCTGAGAACATATATCAGTTGAGAATTAGTATCACAGCGAAGGGCATCGATGACGGACACCGGAATAACAGCGCCCGAGCCGACCGCAATCGACGAGACTCGGCAGCGCGAACTGCTGATCCTGAGCGAGGATGCCGTGCTCAAGGGTCACCCGCACGGCGACGAGCAGTGCAAGAACTGCCTGTACTACCTCGACGTCGACGAAGCGATCTCCTACTGCTGGCATCCCAAGCTTCGCCTTCTCGTGGGGCAGGACTGGTACTGCCAGTGGTGGGAGGAGATCACGGCGGAGGCGTGAGCGCGCCCGAGCTCCGGCTGACCCCACAACGCAGGGCAGTACTGGACGTGGTCGCCGAATCGGATGACCACCCGACCGCGGGTCAGGTCCTTGACCGCGTGCGCGAACGGGTCGAGGGCGTTGGGGCGGCGACGGTCTATCGGACCCTCGCCCTGCTTGTCGAGTCCGGCCAGGTGGCCGAACTGCGTCTCGATCAGGGGCAGGCGCTGCGTTATGACCAGAATGTCCACCGCCACGATCACCTCGTGTGCACCGGGTGCGGACAGGTTCAGGACACCCACGTCCGCCTTGATGCCGACGCTCTTGCCGAACTCACGGAGAAGATGTCTTTCACCGTTGCCGGATACGACGTACAACTGCACGGCCGCTGCGCACGGTGCGTGGCGCAGGACAAAGCCAAGGAGAGTGTGCAATGACTGAACTCAAGGGTTCCAAGACCCATGCCAATCTGAAGGACGCCTTCGCAGGGGAGAGCATGGCGAACCGTCGCTACCTGTTCTTCGCCCGCCAGGCCGACAAGGAGAACATCGCCGAGGTCGCCGAGCTGTTCCGTGAGACCGCCGAGGCCGAGACGGGCCACGCGTTTGGACACGCGGAGTACCTGGTCGGTGTCGGTGACCCGGCCACTGACGAGCCGATGGGCACGACCGAGGAGAACCTCGCCTCGGCCGTCGTCGGTGAGACATACGAGTTCACTGCGATGTACCCAGGTTTCGCATCGACGGCGCGCGAAGAGGGCTTCGACGAGGTCGCGGACTGGTTCTCCACCCTGGCCCGTGCAGAGCGTACCCACGCCGGCCGTTACCAGAAGGCGCTGGACAAGATTCGCGGCTAAGGCTGAGTCCCGGGTTCACACCCCCGGGTGAGTGCTGGCGCGGGTGGGAGTCTTCCCGCCCGCGCCAGCGCCATCATTGACCGAGAACGCTCACCATCGGAGAAACCGTGACCAGCCTGGAACTTGACCAGATCACCCTCGACCGGGACAGCTATGCCGTTGTTCGCCCCGCCGTGCGCAAGGCGATGCTCGCGGTCCGCCGCAGCCGCCGCGTTCAGCTCGGCAAGCTGATTGCGCTGGAGTTCGAGAATGAAGACACCCTGCACTACCAAGTGCAGGAGATGGTCTACGCCGAGAACATCACCACCGAATCGGGCGCGGCCGAGGAGATCGAGACCTACCGGCGGCTCCTGCCGACTGCGCGGTCGGTGTCGGCCACGCTCTTCCTGGAGTTCGGTGATGTGGCCACGGTGCACGGAGAACTCGACGGCGTCGCCGGCATTCAGCATCTCATCCGCCTGCACGTGGGCGATGACGTTATCGCCGCCGTCGACGTACCGCCGCCGGATGAGGCCAACGAGGAGCAGACCTACTCGGTGCACTTCGTCCGCTTCGACATCACCCAAGAGCAACGGGAGGCGCTGGCGAACCTGGCCGTACCGGCGAGCCTGTCTGTGGAGCACCCGAAGTTCCAAGCAGCTGTCCCGGTGCCCGCCGAGCTGCGCGCCCAGCTGATCGTCGACCTCGCTGCGCCTGTCTGAGGGCCGGCCGCCTGCGACCGCGCATGCCCATCGCCAACCGTGAGCCTCCTCTTGAAGGCGGCAGGGGCCCCGGATGGCTGCTGTCCTGCAGGCAGTGTCTCGCGGGACTGCTCAGAACAGCATTGCGACGACAGGTTGAACTCGCCATCAGCTGAGGATCGTGCCCGCGCAAGCCCGCGTAAACGCGGGCCGGCTCCCTTTGCACTGCGCGGAGACGTCGTAGCCGTGAGACCAAGAGGTCGCGAGTGCGGCGGTGTCATCGTCTCCGCCATTGACCGGTCCGGTCCTGCTTTGGCTCCCCAGGCAAGAAGGTCCGCAAAGATTGGGGTTCGCATCACTGAGGCTGGCAAACGCCCCTAAAATCTAGTTAAGGGGAGGTATGGCCAGCCCCGATTGATCGCGGAGGTCCACGTGGAGACGGAGTTCTACCAGGACCTGCTCGATCAGATCTCCGATGGTGTGTACGTCGTCACCCGTGACAGGCGCATCACATACTGGAACGGCGGTGCCGAGCGCATCACTGGGTTTATCGCCGAGGACGTGCTGGGCCACAGATGCTCGGAGGGGATGTTGCGTCACATCGATGACGCGGGTCGCCAACTTTGTTTGTATGGTTGCCCGCTTGCGGCGGTGATGAAGGACGGCAAGCCTCGTGAGGCGCTGGTCTACCTGCACCACAAGGACGGCCATCGTGTTTCTGTCACTGTGCGTGGTTCGGCCCTGCGGAACCGGGCAGGGGCGATAACGGGCTCTGTCGAGATCTTCTCATCCCGGACATCCAACCATTATGCGGTCCAGCGACGACTCGACACCGACGACTGGCTTGATCCCGTGACAGGTCTGCCCCCGCGCCGCCTCGGTGAGCTGAACCTGCAGACCCTGATGCGCGCGGTGGCCGAGGGGGTCACCTCCCTAGGGGTGCTGTTCATCGACGCGGACCACTTCAAGAACATCAACGACAGCCTGGGGCACAAGACCGGTGATGACGTGCTGCGCATGGTCGCCCAGTCGACAGTGAATGGGTTGCGCCACAGCGACATCCCGATCCGGTGGGGAGGCGACGAGTTCCTCGTCCTGCTACCCGGTATCGACCAGGCCGGCCTGCTGGCAACCGCTGAGCGGGTGCGCATCCTGGTGGAAAACTCCTGGATCCAAGACGGTGAGGCTCAGGCACGGGTAAGTGTCTCAGTCGGAGCGACCATGGCACTGCCCGCCGAGACAGTTGATGACGTTGTCGATCGCGCCGACCGACTCATGTACGCGAGCAAACACGGCGGGCGCAACCGGGGGACCACTGACACGGGAGAGCTCGCCCGCACCTCAGAGCGCCCCGCTGCCGGCGCCGGCATGCCCGGAGCATGTGACATGGACGGAATTGGCTGCGCAGAGCTGAAGCTGCAGGGGTGAGCAGCCGGGGGAAGAAGGCATCCCTTCCCCGTCAGGCGCAGTTACCCTCCTCACTGCCGAACAAGGCTGGGTCTGGCAGGGGGCCAATGCGATGATGTTCGGGTGCGCGAGCTCCGGACCGCCCGACTCTTGTTGCGTCCCTGGTCATTCGAGGACGCTGACTTCCTCTATGACATGGAGTCTCGCTGGGACGTGAAGCGGTATATCGGTGCGGCTCCTTCCGTCATGGCCAACCGATCGCAAGCGCTGGCCTCGATCCGGCGGCGTCGGGCCTTGGACCACCCGATCCACGGCGTCTGGGCCATCGAGCTGTCCAGTGAGCGGGTACTGGTCGGCAATCTGCTTCTGAAGCCCCTGCCCTGCTCAGCTGATGATTCGCCGAGCCCGTCGCAGGACGTCGAGATTGGGTGGCACCTGCACCCTGATCACTGGGGCCAGGGCTATGCATCCGAGGCCGGGTGCGCAGGCCTGGCCCATGCCTTTGATGCGGGGCTGGCGCGAGTGCTTGCCGTGACGGTGCCCGGCAACATGGCGTCCCAGAAAGTATGCCTACGTCTGGGCATGCGGCACCTCGGCCGAAGCGATGCGTACTACGACGCCCCTCACGAGGTCTATCAGGCACGACTTGCTCAGTGGCGCCGGTGACTATGTGCTTCGCGGCGGCGACCCTGGCGTCCCTAGATGAGGCGTTCCGCGCGCGTTTGCGATCACCAGCGCAGCGGCTTGGGAGATCGACCGTACGATCAGGGCGCTGCGGGGGACTCGTCGGGCAACCGCTATAGGCCGCTTTGGCGGCCATGACCCTGTCAGCTTCCTCGGGGCCCGGGTCGGCGACGTAACACCTCGGTGTCCTTCACGGACGGCTCCTCCTGCCGGCTGCAGGCTCGCCCTGCCAAGCAGGCTCATCCTTTCGCCGTCCCTACGCAGGCGTTGGCAGCCATGTTGGCGCGGTGTTCGCAGAGTCGCCCAACTGAGGATCGAGCCCTTGTGCGTATCGGTGCGGCAGCCGACCTTTCAGCTCGGGGAGCCGGTTGCCGAGACGAAGTCTGCGGCCGATGCCCCAGGCGGTAGACGAATCTGGTTATGGGGACACCAGCTCACCAGCGATGGACAGCTGTCGGGCAGGCACGCGGATCTGAGCCGACTGCCGGCCTGCCAGGCTGAAGGGGTCAAGTCTGGTTTGACGAGCCGGGTGCGGTTGCCATCGAAGGTGGTCGCGACGGCGGTGGCAACCAGTGGTCCCTGGGCGCACCCTAATGCCATCGCGGGGGTTTGCGTCGAGCCTTACGACAGTACGCGCAGGCGAACGGTTTCCGGCATGGCTTTGAGGGCCTGCACCACGTCCGGGCCATAGTCGGTGCCGACGTCGGTCAGTAGGTAGCCCAACTTGTCGCGGGTAGCCAGCGACTGACCTTCGATGTTGACGTTGTGCTCGGCGAGCAAGCTGTCGACCTTGGCAAGCACGCCGGGAGTGTTCATGTGAAGATGCGCGAGACGGTGTGAGCCTGCACCTCCTTGGAGGCGGGTCTGGGGCAGGTTGACACTGAGCGAAGAGCTGCCTGTGGCGACGTAGTCGCGCAGCTTGTCCGAGACGAAATGGCCGATATCCTCCTGCGCCTCTTGGGTAGAGCCACCTACGTGTGGTGTGAGGATGACATTGGGCAGGCCCTGCAGCTCGGACTCGAAGGGGTCTCCCTGTGACTTGGGCTCGATCGGGAATACGTCGATGGCTGCGCCAGCGAGATGGCCACTGCGGATTTGAGCAGCCAGCGCCTCCTGGTCGACGACGAAGCCCCGTGAGAGGTTGAGAAAGACCGAGCCGGGTCGCATCGCGGCGAACTGCTCCGACCCGAACAGCCCTGCGTTTCCGACCCGCCCGTCCACGTGGATCGAGACGACATCAGCAACCTCGAGCAGCTCGCCGAGGCTGCTCACGCTGCGGGCGTTGCCCATGGCCAGGCGGTCGGCTGTGTCGAAGTACACGACCGGCATGCCCAGAGCCTCAGCCAGGACCGAGAGCTGGCTGCCGATGTTTCCGTATCCGATGATCCCCAACGTCCGGCCGCGCATCTCATGGGCGCCCTTGGCTGATTTGTCCCAGACCCCGGCGTGCAGGGCGCTGTTCTTGGCGGTCAGCCCTCGGGTGAGGCAGATCATCTCGGCGAGGGCCAGTTCGACGACGCTTCGGGTGTTGGAGAACGGTGCGTTGAACACAGCGATGGCTTCCTCGGTCGCGGCGGCGAGATCGACCTGGTTGGTGCCGATGCAAAATGCCCCGACCGCGATGAGATCTGTGGCATTGGCCAGGACCGACCGCGTCACCCGGGTTCCCGAGCGGATGCCTAACAGTTGCACGCCCTGCAGAGCCTCGCTCAGTTCCCGCTCGTCTAGCGCGCCGGAGCGGGTGCTTACCTCAATGCCTGCGGCTTGGAGGTATGTCGTGGCATCAGGGTGGACGTTTTCCAAGAGGAGAGCCTTCACACAGGCATTCCATCAGGTTGTCCGCCCGCAGCAGGCTGGCGTTCGCGTGATGGACACAGTCACTACGGTTGAACACCATCGAGCCGGCGAGGATCTGACCAATTGTGGTGCCGAAGCAGGGGTGATGCACTGTGGCTGTTCAGGTTGGTCAGTCCAGTGACTGAAGCCGAGTGCCCAGTGAGACAGTCAGGTTTCCAGTGTCAGTTGAGCCGATACGTGTTTGTGCGCGTGGACTTGTCCCAACGACTGCCTGGGAAGCCAGAATCGGCCGAGGCGCCGTATGGCGAAACGTTTGGAACCGGGTCAATCACGGCTGGCAGGATGTCAAGGTCCATTCCAGACGTGGTGGGTGTCGGCTTCGACGTCGAGTGCGGTGATCAGTGCTTCCACGAGGCGCTTGAAGCTGCGGTCGACGTCGACGGGGAGTCCGAACCCGCCACAGGTCTCCAGAGTGACGAAACCGTGCAGTGCCGAGCGCAAGGCACGAGTGGCGTCTATGGCGTCATCCCCGTGCAGGTGATAGCCGGTCAGGACTTCAAGAACGACCTCGACGGCGGCGGCGCTGGCGGCCTCGTCCTGCAGGTCGCCCGTCACGGGCGCGCGGATCGTGGCCGCGTAGCGACCCGGGTGCTGGATAGCCCACTGGCGGTAGGCGCGAGACACGGCGCGGATCGCGTCGCCACGGGCCCGGCCGACCGCCGCGCGACCCAGCGTGTCGGCCAGCTCGGTCTTGGCGCGTACGGCGATGCTGCGCTGGAGCCCTTTCATGCCGTCCACGTGCTTGTAGAGCGATGGCTGACGTACGCCGAGGTTCGCGGCGAGCGCGGCGAGTGTGAGCCGCGACAGCCCTATGTCGTCGGCGATCCTCTCGGCTTCGACCACGACGGCCTCCTGCGAGAGCCCGGCTCTAGACACGGGGTCCGGCCTCGGCCAGGAAGTCCACGATCGCAGTTGTCACGACCTCGGGCTGCTGGGACTGCGGGTAGTGACCTGCCTGGGCCACCATGACGACCGAGCCGTGCAGTGTGCGGGCGATCCAGTCTGCCTCGGCGCGCGGGTCGGGGAAGTCGGGGTCCAGCTCTCCCATCACGACCAGGGTGCGCGCCCGGACATCGCCGAGCCGGGCCTGGACCGGGCCGTGATCGGTTCGTGTCGTGCGCGAGAAGGCCTTCGCGTAGCCCGGACGCTTGAGGCTTTGGTGAACCTTGCGCAGATACCCGTCCAGATCCGCGGGCTTGCGACCGGCGTACAACCGAGGCAGGTAGGACTTCCAGGCGAGCGCCGCCCATGGGGGGGCCATGGCCACGCGGAGCATGATCTGGTTGAAGGCGCTCACGGCGGGGTTGCGTACGAATGGCCCTACCAGGACCACGTCGGAGACGAGGTCGGGTCGTTCGGCAGCGGCCCACGCCGCGGCTGCGGCACCCATCGAGTTGCCCACGACCACAGCGGGGCCGCCGAGCTCGTCGATGAGCGCGAGGACGTCCCCGGCTGTGTCGGTGTCGCCGTAGGAGGTGAACGTGGTGTCGCTGTCCCCCTGGCCTCGCAGGTCGGTAGTGGCCACGCGGTAGCCCCCGACACGCAGGGCTGGGGCGATGAAGCGATAGGTGGAACGCAGGTCGCCCATGCCTGGGACCAGGACGACCAGGGGGCCGTTTCCGGCGACGTCGTAGGCAATGCGTCCCTCGGGGCGGTTCAGGGTTCGGGGGGTCGGGACCGGGTCCCGTGGGCTGGTTGTCATGGGAGAACCATATCTAGCCGATTGGCTAATAGCAATAGCCATTTCGCTATGGATCCAAGTTTTGCGGAGGGGCCAGCGTGGAGCTCGGGTCTGGTTCCGGGCCTTTGCTCGCTCGGACCGCCAGCGACGCACCCCAGGTCCCGTTGTAGCTTGGATGCGCCGTCGATGGTTTCGCGGGCACTGGTCTGCGGTCGAGGTCTGCTGGCCCGCTAGCGTCTGCGAGCAGGTTGTCGGAAGGTCTTCGGTGGCCGCCTGCCAGCAAGCATCCGTTCACAGAACAGGAGCCTGACCATGTGGACCCTTTCCGGATTCGCCGACGAGATTGACGCAGACCTGCAGGTCCAGTGCCAGATGCTGAACGACCTTGGCATTGACTACATCGAGCTCCGCAGCGCATGGGACACCAATGTGCTTGATCTTGATGATGAGCAGCTTCAGGCGGCAGGCAAGATCCTTGCCGCCCATCACATTCGGATGTCCTGCGTTGGGTCGCCGATCGGCAAGATTGCCATTACTGACGACTTCGAGGCGCACCTGGTCCGCTTCCGGCGCGCGTTGCACGTGGCCGAGGTCTTGGACGCGCCATATGTCCGGCTGTTCTCCTTCTTCATCCCCAAGGGGCAGGAGCCCGGGCGTCACCGCGACGAGGTGTTGGCTCGGATGGCTGCCCTGGCAGCCGCAGCCAAGGGCCATGACGTGGTGTTGTTGCACGAGAATGAGAAACAGATCTATGGCGACAACCCGGGGCGTTGCCTGGACATCATCGAGTCCGTCGGTTCGGCCCAGCTGCGAGTGGCCTGGGATCCGGCCAACTTCGTCCAGTGCGGCGTGCGACCCTTCAGCGACGGCTACCAGCTGCTTCGGCCGTATTTGGCCTACCTCCACATCAAGGATGCCGTGATGGCCTCGGGGGAGGTGGTTCCGGTAGGTGCGGGGGACGGCGAGGTATCGCAGACCCTCGCCGCCCTGCAGGCAGACGGCTTCGACGGGTTCTTCTCGATGGAGCCGCATCTTGGCCATGCA